>ENA-OQBU01000261-OQBU01000261.1-human-gut-metagenome-genome-assembly--contig:-NODE-261-length-12560-cov-1.824258_pt1 | contig 12560 bp, 19 predicted proteins | sample MGYA00242492_ERZ504566 | MGnify/ENA primary metagenome ERZ504566 (study PRJEB26092, sample SAMD00036261) | human gut metagenome | host: Homo sapiens | study: EMG produced TPA metagenomics assembly of...
TCCTCCTCACTCTCCGGGGGAAAGTAAGCGATCACTGCATCCAGCAGATCGCCGGTGCCGTGACCGTGCACGGCAGATACGGCAATCGGGTCACCCATACCCAAATTATAAAATTCGTAGAACTCCGGATCCGGGGCACCGACACTGTCGCACTTATTGACGCACAGAATCACCGGCTTACCGCTTTTTTGCAGCATATTGGCCACATCCTGATCGGTAGCCACCACGCCGCTGCGCAAATCCGTCACCAGCACGATCACATCCGCCGTGGCAATGGCAATGTTGGCCTGCGCGCGCATTTGAGAGAGGATCACATCATCCGCCCGCGGCTCAATACCGCCGGTATCTACCAGCAGAAAGCGGTGACCCAACCACTCACAGTCGCCGTAAATGCGGTCCCGGGTCACGCCGGGCTTGTCGTCCACAATGGACAGACGGGCGCCTACCAATTTTATTAAAAAGTGTGGATTTGCCCACGTTGGGGCGGCCCACAATGGCAACAACAGGTCTCGCCATAACAGACCCTCCTTTCAAGCAAATAGCAAGAAAGGCGGACATAAGCCCCGCAGCCTGTTCGGCTGTGACCAAGTCCGCCTTTGTGTTGAAGTTTTTGGCTTACGCCTCGTCCTTGCTGACAACTGCCTTGCCGTTGTAATAACCGCAGTTGGCGCACACTTTGTGCGGCACGGTGTAGCCGGCGCAGTTGGGGCACTTAACGAGAGTAGGCGCATTCAGCTTCCAAACGCTGGAACGTCTTTTGTTCTTTCTTGCCTTTGAAGTTTTTCTCTTAGGTACTGCCATTTGAATTGCCTCCTTTATAATCCTTGATGCAAAATAATCACTTAATCCAGCAGCTGCAAAGGCTCCAATCTGGATCCACATCCTTTTGGCAGTCGCAGGGTCCGTCATTCAAATTCTTGCCGCACTTGCAGCAAAGGCCCTTACAGTCTGGCTTGCACAGCATTTTGGTGGGAAAGAACAATAATAGCTCTTCCCGCAAAAGGTCGCTGAGATCCAGCGCGCTGTCCTGTACCAAAACATATTCGTCATCCGCATCCTCCCGGTTTTGGAGATCCTCTACCAAGATCTTGTGTAAGGACAACGACATGGGCTTTTGAATGGGCTCGGCGCAGCGGTCGCACACGCCGTCAAACACAAAGGACAGATCCAGATCTAAATAACATACATCCGCCTTTGCATACGCCTGTCCGGTCACGCGCACCGGCTGGCGCAGCGGGCAATACGAACCGTATTGCAAATCGTGGAAGTCCAGCTGCTCCTCAATGGCAATACGCTGTGTATCGCCGCCGAAAAGTGCCTTCAGGTCTAACTTCACAAAACCACCTCACGATCGCACTTAAGTATTATATATACAAGACGCCGCTTTGTCAATAGTTATTTTTGCGGCGGAAAAATAAAGAGCCTGAAAAAGGCTCTTTATTTGTGCATTTTTGCTTACAGCTCTTCGCAGTAGTCAAACACTTCCACCGGCAGATCCTCTTTGTCACAGCTAATGGTGAGTAGAAAATCCACATCCTGTGCCTCGCTCAACTCGGACAGCATATCAAAGAAACTGTACCAGCTTCTGATACTCTCTGCCAACGATCTTAAAGGTGGCGTCGATCAAAATATCCGTCACGTCGTAGTTGCCGGCGCAGATACCGGCCAAAAAAGCCGTAAAACGCCTTACAACCGCTGACACGGTATGTATCGGTCTCCAGCAGGCGAGCCTTAGAGGACACATCGTAAGTGAGCTTGGGCTCCTTTTCAATGCACACCACATTGCCGTCAGACTTCTCTACGCAGGTGTTCACCAGGTCAATGAGTTTTTTGGTTTTGCTGAGCCTTTGTTGCCGATAATGAGCTTAATCATTTATTATTCCTCCAATAGGATTTATTTGCAACTCTATTTAGCATAACCCCAACTGTTTTTTCAAGGTTTTCTTTTTTCACTTTCATAACCGGGTTTCCAAGGAGTGCAAACATATTTCTTTTGTAGCTCTCTACTGCCGGCGTGATTTAAAGGGATTTGACCCCCAACATATAGCCGGAAACGGCGCATACTTTCTCAAAGAAATAGATCATATAGCCCATGTTTTCTGCGTCCAGGCGTCGATTTCCAAAACAAAGTTGCCACGCCGCCGGCGGTGTGGGCCAGCAGAGTGCCCTGGCGGGCCTTTTCATTCACATAACTCATTTCCTTACCGGCCAGGAGTTTAAGCCGTCAATATTACCCTCTTCCTCACCGATCACATAATCGCTCTGGGGGCGGGCAAACTGCATCACGGTCTCAAACATCAGCTTGCTGCCGCTTTCCTGGATATACTGACCTACGGAGTGCAGGTCGGTGGAAAACACACAGGACACCGGGAACAGGCCCTTGCCGTCCTTGCCCTCGCTCTCTGCAAACAGCTGTTTGAGCCATTCGTTGAACAGTGTCATAGCCGGCTCATAAGACACAAAGCACTCCAGACTCTTGCCCTTGTTGTAGAAGCAATTTCTGGCGGCGGCATATTTCAGCACATCGTTTGTGTCTACCGTCTGGCCGCAAAGCGTGTCCTCTGCGGTCTTGGCCCCGGTCATCAGAGCATCAATATCAATACCGGCAACAGCGATGGGCAACAGACCCACGGCGGTGAGCACGCTGTAACGGCCACCCACATTATCCGGCACGACAAAAGTCTCATAGCCTCTGCATCTGCCAACGCCTTTAAGGTACCCTTAGACTGGTCGGTGGTGCAGAAAATGCGCTTTGCCGCCTCCTCTGCGCTGTACTTCTTGTTGACCATCTCCCGGAACACACGAAAAGCGATAGCCGGCTCCGTGGTGGTGCCGCTCTTGCTGATCACATTCACGCAAATATCCTTGCCCTCACAAAGAGCCACGGTCTCATTCAGCATCTCCGGGCTGATGGAGTTGCCGATAAAGAAGATCTGCGGGGTATCCTTAGCCAACAGATTGTAATTGGGGGACTTCAGCGCCTCGATCACGGCGCGTGCGCCAAGATAAGAGCCGCCGATACCGATCACGATCAGTACATCCGCATTCTTCTGAATGTAAGAAGCCGCCTTTTTAATGCGAGCAAACTCCTCTTTGTCATAATCGGTGGGCAGATGTACCCAGCCCAAAAAGTCGTTACCGGCACCGGTACCGGTCCATCAGGGTCTTTTGCGCAGCCGCAGCCTGGGGCTCCAGCGCCTGAATATCCGCCTTGCTGACAAAAAGTTTCAGCAAAATTACTGTTAAATTTAACTGCCATCATTTTATCTCCATTCTACTTGGAATTTCAAATCCTCATTTTTACAACAACGAGGCAGATTTTTCAACACTTATTTTCAAAATGTCCTTAAAAAGCGAACAAAAACCGACCAAAAGGCGGTTTTTGTCGATATTCACCCCCGGCATACACCGGCAGTTCCGCCACCGTTTTTCCGTCCAGTTTGACTTTTACGGTGCCCACTCTGGTGTTCTTGCGCACAGGCGCATCCACCGTCCTTTTTAACTTATATTCATAAGTGGGATCACCGCTGCCTTTGGCACAAAGCAACGGCTGTTTTGCAGGCACGGCAGGGTTCAGGATCTTTTGAACGCCGTTTTCACGGTAATTTGGGTAATTTTCTTTGGGTCTGCCGACAGAGTCACCAGGCGATAATCCGCAAAGCCGCTGTCCAGCAGAGCCGTAGCAGTGGAAAAGCGCTGCTCGCTGGTCTTGGCGCCCAGCACCACGGCGATCAGCTGCATACCGTCCCGCCGGGCAGTAGCGCACAGGCAAAACCCGCCTTCTCTGTGGTGCCGGTTTTCAGCCCGGTAATGCCGTCATAAGTGTTAACCAATTTATTGGTATTATTCAGTTCCGTTTTGCCGTCCCGCAGACTGTCGAGCCACACGGTAGTATACTTGGTGATCCAGTTGTGTCGCAGCACTTCCCGGGCAATCACTGCCAGGTCGTAAGCAAGAAGAAAAATGATTTTTTGGCCGTATCATCCAGCCCTGTGCAGTTCTCAAAATGGGTATCTTGCAGCCCCAATTCCTTGGCACGGGCATTCATACACTGCACAAAGGCGCCGTCCGACCCGGCTACGAACTCTGCCAGCGCCGTACAGGCGTCATTGGCGGACGCGATCACCACCGCCTTCAGCAGTTCCTCCACGGTCATCTGCTCCCCCACTTCCAGCCAGATTTGGGAGCCGCCCTTGGAGGCTGCATTGGCACTGCCGGTGACAGTATCCGTCAGTTTAATCTTGCCGGTGTCCAAGCTCCGCCACCAGCAGCATGGTCATCAGCTTAGTGACCGACGCCGGGGGAGCGCCTGTCGTGGGCATTCTTCTCAAAGAGCACAGCCCCTGTATCTGCGCTCACCAGCACGGGCGCTGGGTGCCTCTACCGTCTTTTTCATCCACAGCGGCAAAGCAGGGCGCAGGCACCGCCAACGCCAGCATCAAAGCCAGCAAAAATGTTCCGATTTTTTTCATCAAACCACCTCATTGTTTGTCGCTAAAAAATCTTGCTCCCCCACCGGCTTTATGCTATAATGTCGTGGATTGGAGCGTAATAGATATGAAAGCTGCTTTTTACACCCTTGGCTGCAAGGTCAACCAGTATGAAAGTGAATATATGGCCGAGCTGCTGCGCAGCGCCGGTTTGAAATTGTGTCCCGGATCAGGAAGCGGACTACTACATCGTCAACTCTTGTACGGTAACCGCCACCGCGGACCAAAAGACCCGCCAAAGCGTGCGCCGCTTTAAGCGCCGTCACCCGGGCGCAACGGTGATCCTCACCGGCTGTATGCCCCAGGCGTTCCCGGAGGAGGCCAAAGCCCAGCTGGACGCAGACATTGTGTTTCTAACAAGAGCGACGGTGATATTTTTCCATCATCAACCGGTATCATACAGAAAAAAGCCGCATTGTGGACATTAACGCCCACCAAACCGGCGACCCCTTGCCCCCTGTGCCATCAGCGGCTTGGGCAGCGCGTGCGCGCCTTTGTAAAAATTGAGGACGGCTGTGACCGGTTTTGCTCCTACTGCATTATCCCCAAATCCAGGGGACGTGTGCGCTCCAAGATGCCGGCGGACCTGGAAAGGAAGTGCAGGACTGGCTGCCCACGGCATCAAAGAGATCGTGCTGGTGGGCATCAACCTGTCCGCCTACGGCAAGGGGCAGGACTTTGACCTGCTGGACGCGGTTGCCATTTGCGACCGCACCCCCGGCATTGCGCGGGTGCGTCTGGGCTCTCTGGAGCCGGATCACATCACCGATCGAATCATTGCCGGGCTGGCCAAGATGAACAAATTCTGCCCCCAGTTCCACATCTCTCTGCAAAGCGGCTGCACCAAGACCTTAAAGTCCATGAACCGCCACTACACGGCGGAAGAATATGCAGACCTGTGCCGCAAGCTGCGTGCCGCATTTCCGGACGCCACTTTGACCACGGATATGATGACCGGATTTCATGAAGAAACAGAAGCCGATTTTGAGGAAAGTCTGACCTTTGCAAAGAAGATCGGGTTTGAAAAGGTACATGTATTTCCCTACTCTCAACGAGAGGGCACAGCCGCCTCTAAACGGGGCGACAGCGTACCTCGGCAGGAGAAGGAACGCCGGGCAAAAAATTGATTGCAGAGACGGACAAGCTGCGAGAAGTCTATTTTGACGGACTTGTAGGCAAAAAAGTAGAGGTACTGGTGGAGCAACAACAACCGGACGGCACTTACACCGGGCTACACCCGCAATTATGTACCGGTGACCATCCACCGTCGGGATCTGCACATCGGCGATCTGGTGGAAGTGACCATTACCGGAGTAGAAAACGCCGATCACTGCATAGCAGAATAAAGGCCGCTGACCTCCTCCCCTACGCTGTCGTCGGATAGATAGCCGTAGGAGAACACATAAAAGCCCTTTACCGCCGGAATTTGGCGGATAAACTGAATTTGGCGAAAGATCATATTCTTATTTTCCCGGAACTCGCCTTTGCCCCGCCCGGCGTAGGCGTCTGCCTTGCCGCATTTATACAGCGGCAGGCCGATATAAGATCGCAGGCGGTAACCAGATCCCGCCAGTCTTTAACCGTTTTCATAAAGGGCAGGGTATCGTTAAGAAAGCCGAAGTACACCTGGGGACACAGATAATCGCAGTAACCCTTTTGGGTTGCCCAGGCTCCACATCGGCGTACAAACTGTCCCGATCATTGGCAATGCCGCCGCCGGGCTGATGCCAAAGGTACAGCATTGATTTTCTTCTTTCACTGCTTTATAAACAGCACGGATCAGGTCATTCACCCGGCTGCGCCGCCAGTCGCCTAAAGACAGGTTGCCGCCGTCTGCGCAGTAGACAGCATACTGCTTAGCGTCAATTTTCTTATCGGTATCCGGGTAAAAGTAATCATCAAAATGGATGCCGTCTACCGGGTAGTTTTTCACAATTTCCCGCACGCCGGCCACAATGCGTTTTTGCACCGCTTTGGACGCCCGGGTTGAAGTAGATTTTTTTTATTTACGATCACCACATTGCCGTTTTTCTCCTTATACCACTTTTTAGCCATGTTATCGTCGCTGAGTTTTTCAATCTTATCCTGCTGGCTCACCCGGTAAGGGTTGAACCAGGCTTCAATTTTTCAGTTGATTTTTCGTGCGCCGCCTTGCACAGCAGTTCCAGTGGGTCGTATTTCAGTTCCCCGCCCGCTTTGCCAAAGCAGTAGACGCTAACCGGAAAGTATTTGGACCGATAAAAGGCGTCTGCGCAGGGGTGCACCTGCACGGTGACCGCCGTAAAGCCCCGCCTTTGCAATTGAGCAAAAGCCTTTGATACGGCGCTGTAAAAGTCGCCGCCGGTATCGTATTTGCCGGTAAAGGCCTGGAGCTCGTAGTAAGTGATCCACACGCTTCGCACGGTCAGTTCTCCGGCAGCGGCCGTGACCGGCGCCGTTGTGGTCTCGGTTTGCGCCGGTTTGTTCACCGTGCATCCGCACAGCAGTACCAGGCAGAAAAGAGAGAGGAATACTTTCTTCATACTTGACACTTTCTAAAAATATTGTAAAATAAGCATAGGTGATGTTATGGAATACAGATTAGGTACAGATAATCGCATTAAAGCCCGCGGCGAGACGGTGGAGCTCACCTGTCCCCAGTGCGGCAAAAAAGGGCATTTTGGCGTGTTTTCCAACTTTGAGCGCCGCATTGCCGTAAAGCTGCCGCTGCCCCTGGAATGCCAAACGGTGTACTTTTTGGTGTGTCCCAACTGCGCCGCCGTCTTTGGTGTAGACGAAGGAAAAGGGCGATTGATTTACAAAAAGGGTTCTCCCCTGTCCATCGGCAACTTTGACCTAAAGGACTTAAAGCCCTTTAAGCCGGAAAAGCAAGCGTGAGCCTGTACCGGTTCGCCCTGCTTTGGTTTGGTGGGCACCAACCTGCTGGCCATCATACTGACCGTCAGCGACAAGGTCCGCGCCAAAAAAGGCAAATGGCGCGTGCCGGAGGATACGCTGCTGTTCGTGGCGCTTTTAGGCGGCGCTGTGGGTGAGTACATTACCATGCGCCTGATCCGTCACAAGACCCAGCATAAGAAATTCATGATCACCCTGCCGGTATTCATTCTGCTGCAAGCAGCGCTGGCCTTGGTGCTGGAAGCCAAATTTTATTTTTATTGATGGTAAAAACGGAGCCAAACGGCTCCGTTTTTTGTTTTCTTTTCTGTTAAAGAATAATACAGATCAGCCCGCTGCACCCCTCGTTAATCACCCGCTCGATGGTCTCTCTGAACTTGTTGCGGGCGTCCTCCGGCATACGGTAAAGCTTGTTATTCAGCCCCTCGTTCACCAGATCCAACAGCGGCTTGCCAAACAAATTGGTGTTCCAAATAGCTGCCGGGTCCTGTTCAAACTCTTTGAGCAGGTACATGACCAACTCCTGAGACTGGCTTTCGCTGCCCACAATGGGTGCCACTTCTGTGTACGTATTGCAGCGGATCATATGAATGGAAGGCGCCTGCGCCCGGAGCTTTACACCGTAGCGGCCACCCTGTTTCATATTTCCCGGCTCATCCAGATGCATCTCATCCATGGCAGGCATTACAATACCGTATCCGCTATTCTCCACATCCGCCAGCGCCTGCTCAAACCGTGCAAACCGCTGCTTGACGGTTACCAGCTGCAAGATCTGTTCCATCAACTGGCGTTCGTTGGCGATGGTCAAGCCGCATTTCTCAGACAATACCTGATAAAAGTAACTGTGATCCACCTGCACATCCAGCTGCACATCGCCGGTAGACAGATCCAGTCGCCGCACCTGTACATTTTCAATCCGCGAGACCTTTGCCAAAGGCTGCAATAAAACGACTTCACACTGTCAATGGTGGACAAACTGTGACAGTCCTGTTGTACCGCAGCGAACAACTCCGTTTTCCAAGGATCCTGATCGTCCAGGCACTTGATCCACCCGGGCATCAGCAGTTGCACGGAGCTGATGGGAAATTCATATAGCACCTTTTGCAGCACCGCATGGAATGCCTCGGCGTCCATTTCCATGCAGTTCTCCGCCAACACCGGCACGCCGTATTTCTCCGTTAGTTCTGCTGCCAAAGCGACCGTTCCCGCGGCTGTGGGCGTCTCCGAATTGAGCAGCACCACAAAGGGCTTACCGTAGGATTTCAGCTCCTCGATCACCCGCTCCTCTGCCTCTTCATACTCCGCTCTGGGAATAGAAGTAATGGTGCCGTCCGTTGTAACCACCAAACCAATCGTGGAGTGCTCGGTAATCACTTTTTTCGTGCCGATCTCCGCCGCCATGTTAAAAGGTATTTCTTCCTCATACCAGGGCGTGCGCACCATCCGGGGCTGCTCCTCCTCAATATAGCCCACGGCACTGGGCACAATGTAGCCTACGCAATCCACAAGTCGCACACGGAAGGTAGTGTGATCCGTCAAATGCAGGGTCACCGCTTCCTCCGGCACGAATTTTGGCTCCGTGGTCATAATGGTACGCCCGGCAGCGGACTGGGGTAATTCGTCCGTGGCCCTTTCCCGCTGGTACTCTCCGTCAATATTGGGGATCACCATGGTGTCCATAAACCGCTTGATAAAAGTGGATTTGCCTGTGCGTACCGGCCCCACCACGCCGATATAAATATCACCCTGCGTTCGGAGAGCGATATCGCTGTAAATCTGTTGATTCATATGCTCACACTCCCGGAATCAAAAGAATGGTTTGTTGGCGAAGTACATCTTCTGTCAGTTGATTTTCCTGCTGAATCAGCTCGGTGCGGGAGCGGAATTTTTTTTTGGCAATGTCCCACAGGCTCTCATCCTTGGCGGCAAAGTACAGTGTCAGCACCGGTGACTCACCGGCAGTGCAGGGTTGCAGCTCCACATCGGTCACCGTCTGCATCTCCGCCTGGGTGTACAGGCAAGCACTGTACTCTATATTCACCCGCAGTTCAATACGGTTGGCCGACTGTAAGATATAATCAAAGGATTGCAGCCCGGCGCCAACAAATCCGGCGCACTTGTCATCTGTCAACGCCAGTTGCAGCCGGGTCACGCCGTCTTTACAGCATAGATTGCCGCTCACATCATAGTAGGCCACACCGTAGCCCACCTCCACCAGCAGCAGGCCGTTTTGCACCCGCGCCTCCTGCATAGCAAGGGATAAATCCAGGATTTCGGCGATCTCCGTATCCTCAAAGCTCAGGTCGGCGGACAATGTCTTGCGTCATAGAAGAATTGTGGATCCCGCAGCAGCGGAACCGTGCCGGTCTGTACCCGGGCGTCATAGGCAATGGCATAGGCATCTGTCACCAGTTGGGTATCGCTGACCAGGGCGGCCGTGTAGGACACACAAAAGGCTCCGGCGATCTCCAATCGGCGCAAGTCGTTATTTTCGTCCGGTACCGGCTTTACAAACAGAGAACCGATCTTCACTTGTGCAAAGGCATGGCTGTCCTCGGTCATACCGGCCACGTCCACGATTTTACTGCTGTGCACGGTAAAGCAGCATTTCTCCGTGTTATGTTCTGTGTTTTCATATACCACGCACAACTCAGCCCGGCACTTCACCAGCATTTTGCCGGCAATAGTGCGCACCTCGTCAATTACCGCAAAGGCACCGGTGTGGATCAACACAGAGATATTGGTGTTGTGCTGGCCGATGGCGAACTTCTCGTCAAAGTCGCAGGAGAACAGTCCGGCGTCCAGCACCTCCAGGCACTGGGCGTCTGCTTGGCGCAAAATGGCACCACAACAGTCAGTCAGCTGGCTCTGTTCCATATAGGCAAAGACCTCTGTGTGGACTTGCAGCCCGGAACGCACCTCTAACTTGCGCTGATTGATCAGCCGATAGTTTGTAAAGTCCGTACAAGTGTGCACCTGGGCAAAGGCAAAAGTGTCCGTCACCGGTGCGTCAATATTTTTAGTGAACCGCTCCTCAAACGCGGCGGACAAACAGCACCCGGAAGTGGAGATATACACCAATGAAATGCGGCTGCGTCCTGTCACCCTTAAGCTGCCGGAGGCATACTCATAGTCCGTCACCGCATGGCTGCACACGCACCGTACCACCCGCTCCACATCTTCACAGTATTGGGGCAGACTCTCCTGGTATTCCACTTCAAACTTTGCTTCTCCCGTGCCCAAACAAACCTTGCGCTTGCTGTCGGCAAAGGTCTTTTCCGTTTCCATTGCAACATCTCCTTACAGTTACTGGTAATATCTATGCGCCCGCACCCCCGTCTATGCACACCAAAGAAAAATGTTACCCAATAGAAAAAGAACTTCGTTACCGTGTGATAACGAAGTCTTTTTCTATTGTTAGATTTAAGTTTCCGGCTTTACTTTTTGATCTTAAAAACGACGCGCAGCAGCGGCGCCAGCACCTTTGGGCGATCCAGTACGATCACTTGCATAATGGCCCTCCTTTTAGCGTTTACAGCAGATAATGCCCAGGACGATGACGGCGATGGCCAAAATGCGGGTGACCCAAATGGTGGGACAGCAGCAGGCAATCACCAACCCTGCACCGAATGCGATCCACAAAAAGTCACGCCTGCACATCTTTTTCACGCCAAACACCCCGCAAATGCTGTATTTACACTATACTATGCGCGCAGTTGCAGATCGTTACTGAGCACCGTCAGCAGTCGGCCCTCCCGGAAAGAAATGGAACATTCCCCGCCCCGCACCTCATTACTTTGGCACATGGAGGTGGCCGGGTGCAGGTCATAGTCCGTCAGTTCCCACTCGGCGCCCCGAATGGTCAGTCCTCGGCACACACCGCCAAAGGCAAACAGGGAGAAATAACCGTAGCCCGCCCCGCTAAAGGAAAAAGGGCCGTCAGAGATAAAAAGCTTTTCATTCGGGGTAATAATCTCCGCCTGCACACCGCAGTCCAGGCAATAGGCCAAGTTCGCCACATTGGAGAAAGAATGGTCAAAGCGGTTGCCGATGGCGCCACCAGAATCAGGTGGGTATAGCCGCGCTCCATGGCGATCTTTATGGCCGCCAGCGTGTCCGTATCATCCTTATGCGCGGGCATCACGATCAGTTCCTTGGTGTGCTCCGGCACCGGTGAAGAATCAAAATCCCCAACCACAATATCCGGCTCTGCACCCATGCGACGCACTTTTGATAGCCGCTATCCGCTGCTACCACAAAAGCGCCGGGCAACAACGGCTTTATGTAGGCAATATCCGCCTCCGGCGCGCCGCTGACAATCAGGCAGCGCTTTATTTCCGTTCCCATTTTTTAATATCCTTTACCTGATTATAAAATTCAACATAACTGTTGTGACGACTTTCGCTGATCTCGCCACGCTCCACGGCGGCGCACACGGCACAGCCTTTATCTGCCACATGCGTGCAGCTATTAAAGCGGCAATCCCCCAAATAAGGGCGAAAGTCCGGAAAGCAACCGGGCAATTCGTCCTTGTCAATCTCCGCGTCCCGCTCCAGTTCCAGTGCAGAAAAGCCGGGGGTATCTGCTACCCAGCCACCGCCACCGGGTACAGCTCGCAGTGCCGGGTGGTGTGGCGACCGCGCCCCAACTTCTTGCTGGTTTCGCCGGTTTCCAGCGCCAAGTCCGGGCACAGACGGTTCAGCAGCGTGGACTTGCCCACGCCACTGTTGCCGGTAAACGCGCACAACTTGCCGGAGATCAGCACCGGCAATTCGTCTGCCCCTGCGCCGGAGCGGGCATTACACAACACCACCGGGTAACCGGCTGTTTTGTAAATGTCGGCATACTGCTGCCCGTTCTCTGCCAAATCCGCCTTAGTGAGCACGATCACACAATCAATGCCCTTTTGCGCTGCCAGCACCGTCAGCTTGTCGATCTGCACGGTACGAATCTCCGGATCTACCAAAGACGACACAATAAAGAGCCGATCTAATTCGCCAGCGGCGGCCGGCGCAATTCATTTTGCGGGGCAAAATAGTGTCAATGGTATTCTCCCCTTGCGCGTTCACGGTAATCTCTACCCGATCCCCAACCAATGGGGTAATCCGCTGCTTGCGAAAGGCGCCCCGCGCCTTGCACTCATATAATCCATCGGCGTTCTACATAATAGAAACC
>ENA-OQBU01000262-OQBU01000262.1-human-gut-metagenome-genome-assembly--contig:-NODE-262-length-12552-cov-2.505835_pt1 | contig 12552 bp, 22 predicted proteins | sample MGYA00242492_ERZ504566 | MGnify/ENA primary metagenome ERZ504566 (study PRJEB26092, sample SAMD00036261) | human gut metagenome | host: Homo sapiens | study: EMG produced TPA metagenomics assembly of...
TAGATCACATAGGAGTAATCGTCATTTTTGTGCTCCTGCTCCAGCAGGTCTTGCAGGGTAATGCTGTCCAGGTAGGTATTGATGGCTTTATACAGCCCGGCCCACACCGGCAGCGTAGCGCAGGAAGCGGCGCGGGGGCAGGTGTTCGGCTCCTCCTCCAGGCAGGCCACCGGCGCCAAGCCGCCCTCTGTCAAACGAAGAATATCGCCAACCGTATACTGGTCCGGGGTCTTGGCCAGACGATAGCCCCCCTGGTAGCCCCGGTTGGTCTTTAAGAAATCCGGGCGGTTAAGCACCGCCACGATCTGCTCCAAATACTTCTTGGATATATCCTGACGGGCGGCGATCTCCTTCAGCGACACAAAGCCCTGTTCCCTGTGCTCGGCCAAATCTAACATCATACGCAGTGCGTAGCGTCCTTTGGTAGAGATTTTCATACCGTCACATCCTTTCTTTAACCTATAATACCATATATTTAGTAGGTTTTCAATACCCGAGATAAAAAAGAAAAAAGCACCCGACAAATGCCGGGTGCGAAACAGGTTTATTGCAATTTGGAAATTTCGTCCACAAAGGCACTGGCGCTGTCAAACTCCTTGTAAACAGAAGCAAAGCGCACATAAGCCACCTCGTCGATTTCCCGCAGCTTTTCCATAATCAGCTCGCCGATGCGCACGCTGGTGACCTCACGATCCAAGGCACTTTGCAGAGTGGTCTCGATCTCAGAAATCGCAGTCTCCAGTGCCTCTACGGTCACCGGTCGCTTTCGCAGGCACGGAGCATACCCTTCAAATTTTGTTGCGGTCAAAGACCTCACGGCTTTTGTCCTTCTTCACCACAATAATGGGCACATCCTCGATGATCTCATAAGTGGTAAAGCGCTTGCCGCACTGCATACACTCCCGACGACGGCGAATGCGCTCGTTCTCATCGGTAGGACGCGAGTCGATCACTTTGCTCTCTGCATAACCGCAAAACGGACACTTCATAGTTATCCCCCCTGTTGAAAGATACGGCTCCTGCCATAAAAATCCTGTACAATCCGTACTATACCATAATTGGCCAAAAAAAGCAAGTTTTTGCCTTTACACCTTTTTGGCAGGGGCGGTGCCGTCTGCCTTACGATTATAGAAGAACATCCACAGCGCCATACCGCAGATTACCGCGTAGCCCACAAAGGACAGCACATCCGGCACATCGCCAAACACCAAATAGCCCACAACGGCCGCAAAAATCACCTGGGCGTAGTCATACACGCTGATCTCTCGGCTGGGCGCATGGGTATAGGCGGCGGTAATGGAGAATTGCCCACCGGCGGCGCAAGCGCCCGCCAGCAGCAAAGTCACCCATTGCTGCCAGGTCATATAATGATAGTCAAACAGCAAAAACGGCAACATCGTCGCACTGGAAAAAGCGGAGAAGAAAAAGACGATCAACCGTCCGTTCTCGCCTCGCAGCCCTAAGTACCGCACGCAGGTGTACGCCCCGCCGGCAGCCATACCGCCTAAGAAGCCGCAAACACTGGCAAATAAATTTGCATTGGCAAAAGTGGGTTTAATAATGCAAAGTGCCCCTAAGAATGCCACCACAATAGCAACAGCCTGCTTGGGCCGCACTTTTTCTTTAATAAAGACAGCGGAAAAGAGCAGCGCAAAAAAGGGACTCATTTTATTTGAGCATAGATGCGTCGCTAAGGTCCAGTCGATCAATGGCATAGAAATTACCCACCATACCGGCCACGCCCCCAGCGGAACGAATAAGCAGGTACTTCATGTTCCCCGGTTTGGGGCGAAAGCTGTCTTTCTTGCGCACCATCATCACAAAGGCAAAGATCATCGCCACAAAATTGCGAAAAAAGACCTTTTGCATGGTGGGCAGATCACCGGACAGGCGCACAAAGGTATTCATACCCGTAAAGCACAGCCCGGACAACAAAATGCAAAAATGCCCATGGTCTTGTTGCTGTTTTAGCCACAGCACCCACCTCCTACTTGATTGTATCCAGGTAAGCCTTGGCCCGCTGCAGCTCCGCCGCCACCCGGTAGCCGCGGGAGTAGATCTCAATCATATAATGCACCCGATCGCCCAAAGTGCGGTACAGCCGCTGAAAGTCAAAGCTTCCCTGCCCCGGGGGCTGGCAGTCCTTCTCCGGGGAATGATCGCTGATGTGCACATGGACGATCTCCTTTTGGAAGGTATCCAGAAACGCAAAGGGATCCTCCCCGGCACGCACCGCCTGCTTAATGTCCAGCACCATATGGAAGTCGTTCCCCAGCGCGCGGCGCATCCGGTCGCAAAAGGCAATATGCTGGCTCTTAAAGCGGTTCACATTCTCCTGGCACACGGTCACGCCCTCGGCGCGGCCGATCTCCACCAGCTGCAAAAAGCGTGCAAAATACCGTCTCCGGATGGGAATCTTGGGCTGGGCAACCGCTCCGTGGATCACCACAAATTGGGCGCCCAGCAGCGCTGCCGCATGGCAGGTTTCTTTATAAATATCAATGGTATCTTCAAATCGGCGCTGGTAATCGCCAAAAATGCAGCTGCTTTCCATAAAGCTGGAAAAGGGGTGCACGGACACCACCTGTGTGCCGCCGTCCCTCGCAATAGCCGCCAATTGGCGCACAAAGGCCGGGCGCAGCTCCTGCCGGGCGTAAAAACACCTCGGCGTAAGGAAATCCCAGTTCCGTCACCTGCTGCAAAGCCCGCTCCGTCTCCAGAGGATAAAAGCAAGCGGTCGAAGCTCCGGCTTGCATCAGCCCACCAGCTTTTCAATGGCAGCCAGGCGGGTGCAAATGCACAGCAGCTCCGCTGCCAAGGCCATCTCCTCATTGGGCGGGAAAGAGGGCGCAATGCGAATGTTGCAGTCCTGTGGGTCAATGCCATAGGGATAAGTGGCACCCACACTGGTGAGAGTCACGCCGCCGGCCTTACACAGCTCGCCCACTCGCTTGGCGGTGCCGGGCAGCACATCCAGGCTGATAAAGTAACCGCCCTTGGGGGAGAACCAGTCAGCGATCCCCAAGCCGTTCAGCTCCTTGTTCAGGCGATCCAGCACAATATCAAACTTAGGCTTCAAAATTGCCGCATGTTTCTTCATGTGGGCACGCACGCCGTCCGCATTCTTAAAGAATTCCACATGGCGGTGCTGGTTCATCTTGTCATAGCTGATGGTCTGCACCGTCAGGCGCTGACGGATCAGGTCCAAATTTTTTTCTTGCTGGCCACCAGGCAGGACACGCCTGCGCCGGGGAAAGTGATCTTAGAGGTAGAGGCCACCTCTATGACCAAATCCTCATTGCCGTATTCCGGCAGCACATCAAAAATATTCAGCAGCTTATCGCCGTCCTCGTCCAGATCATGCACGCAATAGGCGTTGTCCCACACAATGCGGAAGTCCTCTGCCGCCGGGCGAAGCGCCGCAATGCGGCGCACCACTGCATCAGAAAAGGTGATGCCGGTGGGGTTGGAATACTTGGGCACACAGAACATACCCTTCACGCTGGGATCCTTCACCAATTCTTCAATGGTGTCCATATCCGGTCCGTCGGCGTTCATCGGCACATTCACCATTTGCAGCCCAAAATACTGACACACGGTAAAGTGGCGATCATAGCCGGGCACCGGGCACAGGATCTTCACTTCCTTTCCTGGCTCCAGGGTTTACCGCCGATGCGTGGGTGTAGCACTGGCAGATAAAATCAAACATCAAAGTCAGACTCTCGTTGGGGCCGATGATCACATTCTCGACCGGCACCTCCAGCAGATCGGCAAACAATTGCTTACAGCTGGCAATACCGTCCAAAATGCCGTAGTTGCGCACATCCACGCCGCCGGACACATAGTCCTTCACATCATTCATACCCACGGACAGATCCAACTGCTCTTTGCAGGGCTTACCTCTGCTCATATCCAGTTGCAGTCCCTTGGCCTGAAATTCCTTGTACCGAGCCAGCAGACTCTCCTGCTCCCGGAGCAATTCGTCTTTTGTCATCTCCTGATATGTTCTTGCCATACGAAAATACCTCGCAATCTAAAAATTTTCCGTTCATTATTTTACCACAAACGACTGCGCCTTGCAATTCTAAAGCCAACAAAAAAAAAGAGCGCCGCAGCACTCTTTTCTTATACGCATTGCCTATTTTTCGTTTGGATTTGCCGGTGTGTCCGCACTCTTTTTCTTTTTGGTGAATACCAAGAGCTTGGAGAACACATAGTTGAGGATCACCACCAGCACGGAGCAAACGATCTTAGCTACAAAGCCCTTGACCCCAAACAGGTCCTGATCCAGCCCGATCTTAAACAGCAGCAATGGGCCGAACCACTCGATCACGCCGGTCGCCAGTCGAGAGGCCACAAAGGACACAAACTCCCGCGCCGCCACCTTGGGTACCCAGCTTTTGCTCTCAAACACCCACAGCTTGTTGGTGATAAAGGCAAAGATCACCGCAGCAATCCAGGCAATCACATTGCTTACCGTCATCTTCACATCATCGCTGCCGGGGGCATGCACCAGCACCGCCTTCATCAGCAGACTGTACACCACCCAGTTCACACCTGTGGTGGCCACGCCGAAGATGAGATACATAATGATTTCTTTGTACTTGATAAATAATTCTTTAATCTTCTTCATAGGCACATTATACGCTATCCGATTCTATTTTGCAAGTTCAAAAAACCATTTTGTCTCCTCTAAAAACAAATAAGTGGGCACACCGGCAATGCTGCAGGTGTAGCGCAGCCCGGCGCCCCCGGAACGCAGAGACGCTGCCGGGCGAATATCCAGCACACGGTCCACATCCAGCCATCGCTCCTCCCACTCCATCTTCACCGGGCGAATATCGCCCTCCTCATTATACAGCGCCAGCACGCGCACATAGTTTTTCATCCTGCCTGTTCCTTTCCGATTAAAAATCCAACGGGGTGTATGGTGTGGTCATCGTGGGGATTAAAACGGGACAGCCCGGTATCCCCCAGCAAACTGGCCCGCTGAATACAGTAGTTGCCAAAGCGGCGCTTCAAATCATCCACCGTGCGCTCCAGCTTGGCTGCCCGCTCCCGCTGCTCCTGGGTATGGGCCAAATCGAACTGCACACAGGTTCCAGCTCAAAGTCCGTCACCGACAATCCAATGCTGCGCAAGGGTGCGCCCCAGCGATAATTGGCACGGAACAGCGCCATGGCCGCCTGCAAAATCTCCGTGCTCACATCGGTGGCGGCGGCCAGCTTGTGTCGCCGGGTAAAGGTTTGCAAATTCTTATCCCGCAAGGAGATGCACACCGTGCGCCCTTGCAGTCCCTGCTCCCGCATACGGCGGGCCACACTCTCTGCCAGCACGGTAAAGACCACCTTTACATCTGTATCATCCACCAGATCCCGGGGCGTGGTGGTGGAATTGCCCACACTCTTGACCGCCGCTTTGGCATCCATGTGCTGCACCGGCGAAGTGTCCTCCCCCCGGGCAAAGGCACGGAGCATCAGCGTTCTTGCCCAGCAGACCTTGCAAAAAATCCGACCGAGCCGCCGCCAACTCGCCGATGGTATAAACGCCGTAAGCGTTCAGCTTGCGGGTGGTGGCCGGGCCGACGCACAAAAGGTCACTGCACGGCAGGGGCCACACCACCCGGCGGTAGTTTTCCCGGCTGATAACCGTCACCGCGTCCGGCTTTTTATAATCTGAACCCAATTTGGCAAAGATCTTGTTAAAACTGACCCCCACGCTGACGGTAATGCCCAGTTCCGCCTTTACCCGACGGCGAATTTCCTGGGCGATCTGTTCCCCGGTGCGGTCATCGCCGGTCACATCCAGCCAGTTCTCGTCCAGCCCGAAAGGCTCAATATAGTCGCTGTAATCCTCATAGATCCGCCGTGCCATCTTGGAAAAGCGCATATACAGCGGAAAGTTCGGCGGCACCACCACCAACTGCGGGCACTTTTGCCGCGCTTGCCACAGCGGCTCCCCCGCCACCAAGCCGTAGCGGGAGGCAATCTCGTTTTTCGTCAGGATAATTCCGTGGCGGCTCTCTGTGCTGCCGCCCACCGCCACCGGCTTGTCTCGCAGCTCCGGGCGGTGCAGGCACTCCACCGAGGCATAAAACTTGTTGCAATCCACATGCAAAACGGTGCGCTCCATTCCCTACGGCTCCTTTCCTTGCTATCGAACATTTGTTCTGCAACATAGCATACACCGATTTTGACTGTTTGTCAAGAGCCGGGGCGGCAAAAAATGCAGGTAGATTTTGCCTTGACGGTAGGTGCTTTTTCTTATATACTAATGGGTAGAATTGAGGTGCGACTATGCCGTTTTACGATATTGCCGGGCTGGTGGTGGAGATCAAGCACCCCACCGGCAGAACAGAAAAGCAAGCCCGCCCCTACCTGTGCAAGGACCAAGAGGGGCAGACGGCGGACATTACCATTGATGTGACGGAGCAGCGGGTAACGGACGCTATGGCCGAGCACCCGGAGATGAACCGGGACGACTGGTACTATATGCTCACCGGCTCGGATTTTTACACCCAGCTGCTGAAGTTCCGGGGTATTTTGCTTCACTCCAGCTGCGTGGTGGTGGACGGCGCGGCCTACGCTTTTTCCGCAGACAGCGGCACCGGCAAATCCACCCACACCGCCCTGTGGCTCAAGCACTTTGGCAACCGGGCGTATATGCTCAATGACGACAAACCGGCCATTCGCCTGGTGGGCGACCGGGTGTATGCCTGCGGCACCCCCTGGAGCGGCAAATATGATTACTCCACCCCGGGCATGGTTCCCCTGGCGGGCATTTGCTTTCTCGAGCGGGCGGAAGAGAATTTTATCCACCCGGCAGACACTAAAAAGGCAGTGTTCAACATTTTCTCCCAAACAGTGCGCAAACTGGGGCCTAACGCTATGGAGCGGCTGTTTGATATGCTGGAGACCATCTTTGCCAAGTGCCCCTGTACGAACTGGGCTGCAACATCAGCGATGACGCGGTGCGCACCTCTTACAACGCCATGAAGCCGAAAGGTCAAAGCGAAAAGTAAATACAAGCGAAAAAAGAAAGGCAGTTACCCAAAACGGGTAACTATCTTTTGTTATCTATGGCGTTATTCCGCTGTGTCCTGCGGCAGGGCGTTCTTCGGCTGCGGCAAATACACCCGAGCCTTAAACAAATCGCCGTCAATGAGCAGCTCTAACTTCCCTTGCTGGGCGCTGCACAACTCCTGGGCAATGCTTAGGCCCAAGCCGTTGCCTTCTTTGGTTCGAGAGGCGTCGCCCCGCACAAACCGCTGGGTCAGCTCCTGGGGCGAAATATTCAGCGGTTCGGCAGAAATATTTTTAATTTCAAACACGCCGAAATCCCCTTGCTTATACACTCGCACATACACACGAGAGTCTGCGGCAGAATACTTCTTGGCATTTTGCAGCAGATTTTCCAGCACCCCGGTAGGTTTTGGAACCGTCGGCAAACGCCTGTACCCGGGGCAAATCCGGATCCAGCACCAGTTGCAACCGGTTCTCCTCAAATTCCTTTTGATACTCCCCGATAGCCTGGGCGGTCAGTTCGCCCAGATCCAGCACCATAGGGTGCAGGGTAATGTTGCCGGAGGACAGCTTGGACGCCTCAATCAAATCCTCCACCAAGCGAGCCAGCTTGGTGCTCTTTTCCGTCAGCACAGCCATATATTCCTTGGCCTTTTCGTCCGACTGGGGGCACTTGGACAGCAGGTCCGTGTAAGTAATAATGGAGGTAATCGGGGTCTTTTAGTCGTGGGACACATTGGTGATCAGCTCCGTTTTCAGCCGTTCGTCCCGCACTGCCTGATCCACGGCGTTGTGCAGCTCCTGATTGGTATAACGCAGGCTGCCGGCCATGGCGGCCAGTGCCGGGTGGAGATGTGCCGCCTCCACATCCGTGCGGTTGGCTGCGGCCTCAATCACCCGATCCAGCTGGAACAAGAAGCGCAGCGCATAGCCCACGCAAAAGCCGTTAAAGGCCAAGAAAGCCAAAGCGCAAGGCACGCTGATGGGCGCAAACTCCAAGACGCGCCAAACAGCACTGCCAATACAATATTGATCAGCAGATAGCCTACGGCGCAAAAGACCATATTGCGCTTAAAGTGCCGCGGGGTATAGGCCAGCCCCCGGATCACACGCCGATTGAACCGGTGCAGTTTGCACAACAGACGCCAAATTCCCAAGCAAATATAATACAGCAGCGTACCCTTATACAAGTGTTTCTTAGACTTGCAAAGGCGCACAAAAGACAGGGTCAACTCTGCATACAGACCCCAGGCCACCGCGCCAAAAGCGCCGCAAGCCGCTAAGAACAGCCAGCCAAAATTCAAGGTACTCATCTGGTAGCCGTAATAGTGGAACAGGTCGGTAAACAAGCCCTCGAACAGTAAGTAACCCAGTCCCAAAACAGCAGCTGCAATGATCGCCGTGTGCAGTTCCAAGGGAATATAATCCATCCACAGCAGGCGCACGCCGTCCGTACCGGCACGCGCCCGCAGCCCAGGCACGCCAACACCAAAAAGGCAAGGGCCAGCACCGCCAGGCAAACAGCCGCCACGGTCATCGCCACGGTATTCATATTTTGCATACGGGTGCACAAGGCATTCAATTCCACAAAGTCCGGAAGCATATCGTTGCCGCCGGCCACGGTGGGGTCAATGCCCACATAAATGCTCATATCCCCGTCCATTAGGTACTGCACAGCGTCCGATCTGGCATTGTCGGCACCGTAATCCGTGCCCCGCAGATTCTCCCTTGCTTTGGTCTTGGAATAGTACACCGGTGCGTTCTTTAGCGACGCCGGGCGATTTGCCCTCTGCCAACTGGCTGACCACCTGACCGGTGGTATTGTCCTTGGCATAGAATTGCAGACATTGCAGTTCCTGCAAATCCCGGCGCATCTCCTGCTGCCTCGCGGCAGAATATTGATACGGCTCCACCACCGCTTTGTCATAGAGCTTTTTAATGTGGGTCTCTGCCGATTTCACCGTATCGCTCAGGGTCTGGTCGGCATCGTACTCGTTCGCTTCTACCGTTTGGCCGTCCACTGTAAAAGCGACCGTGTAAAAGCGGATTAGGTAGTCCGGCTCTTCCGACATATCGCTATAATACTCCACGCCGTCGGAACTGCGCAGCCAATTTGCCAGCTGCAAATAGGGCAGATAATCCTCCCCTGCCCGGGTGCCGTTGACGATCTGTTGCAGATCCCGAATCAGCCCCGGTGCGTCCCGATCCTCTGCCACCACTTTCTTTATGGTCTTGGCGGGCACTTTATAGTTGGGTATATCCTTGCCGATATTTGTAATATTCTGATTTTTCAGCCCGGCATAGAACACCAGCGTTTTGCGAATGGCAGTGGCCTGGTCCTTCTTATACTGCTCCAGCGCGGCCGCACGCTGTCCGCCTTGGCTTTCTTAAGCGCAGTCACCTTTTTGTTGCAGCTGCTTTTGCCCCGCCAGGAGCGCGATCTCATTGACGATTACATCCAGCTCCGCTTTGAAAATCGTAGTCTGTACCAGACTTCCCTTTTTCGCTACGGACGGATCGGTAAATGCATCATCGTTATACAGACCGCTGACCCGCATCACGGCGCTCAGCAGTGCCACCGAGCTAAAGGCCAGCACCATAGAGAGCACCACGCACAGCGCCTTAAACCATCTGCTTTCTCTAACATTTTTTCCACTTTGTATCCAAGTCCATACACCACCTTTAAGTATTTGGGATCCTTGGGGTTGATCTCAATCTTTTCACGAATGTTGCGAATGTGCACCGTCACGGTCTTTTCCGTGCCGTAGGCCGGTTCGTTCCACACCGCTTCATAGATTTGGGCACTGGAGAGCACACGACCTATATTTGTGCATCAGATATTCCAATATCTTATACTCCCGGGCAGTCAGCCGTACCGGGTCGCCGTCTACCGTCACTTCCTTGGTATCCGTATCCAGCACCAAGCCGCCGGTGACCAGCTGGCTCTCCCGCACCTCCAGGCTGCCAAGACGCACATAGCGACGGATTTGGCTCTTAACCCGAGCGGTCAACTCCAGCGGGTTGAAGGGCTTGGTCACATAATCATCGGCGCCAAAGCCCAGACCGGCGATCTTGTCCGTGTCCTCGCTTTTGGCCGACAGCAGAATAATGGGAAAGTTGTACTTCTCCCGCAGCTTTAATGTGGTTTTCAGTCCGTCCAGCCGAGGCATCATAATGTCCAGCACCATACAGTGGATCTCCTCCCCCTGTACTTGCTCCAGTGCCTCCAGCCCGTCCCGGGCACACAGCACCCGATAGCCCTCCTGGCTAAGATAAATGCGCAGAGACTCTAAGATCGCCGCGTCATCATCGCACACCAATACCGTAAACATTGCTCTCATCTCCCTCAAGTGATACAAAGTGCTTGCTCCATTGTACCACAAAAAATCCCCAACGGAAAACCCGTTGTACACATTTAACCACACATTCTTAAAAGCAACGCAAAGGAAATCTAAAGAACCGGTAAAGTTTGGTCGGCAAAACAAAAAAGCTGCCGCAGCATAAGCACTGCGACAGTCTTTGTATCTTTATTGCTTAGAAACAGCTTGAACGGAGGGATCGTAAGGGTCGCCGGTATGGGGCTGTTCTTTCTTAGGCCGGTCATTCGGCACAGGGTTGTTGTTTGCCCCGCCGTAGGGCCTTTGCGCTTTTCCACATCGCCGCCCTCTTCCAGGTGCTTGATGTAGGCGGTGTAGTCCTCGTTCCACCCGGCGTATGCTGCATTTTGGCGCTTATCCTCCAGCTGCACATGGTTCTTAATGTACTGCCCCACATAGAGCGATACTTTTTGGGCACCGTAGCAGTTCAGGTGGTTGCCGCCGTCCCGGGCTGTCCGTTTTCCAGCTAAAGCCGATCTCCTTGCGTTTCAGATCCATATCCAGGAACGGAATGCCGTTTTTCTTGGCATAATCATTCACCGCATTGTGGCGGGCATAGGTCCAGGTGGTTTGGGACGGCACCTGCACCAAAATCAGCTGGGCGCCGTTCTTTTTGCACAGCGCATTCAGCTCATCCAGCTTGCGCACAAACAGCGGATTGATCTCGTCTCGCTTTTTGGTCTTTTTGATATATTCCTTGCCCCGATATGGCACCTTGGCACCGGACACAAACTGTCCCTTGGAGGCAAAGCGGGCAGAGTAGGACTTGCGCTTAACCGCCGTCTTAGGGTCAAACTGCTTCCACCGATCGTGGTACTCCAGCACGCTGAACTGGTTGAGTATCTGCTTACGCGCATCCCGGGCAATCACTTGAGCAGAGTTGGAGTTGGTATACAGCTGATCCGTTTCCAGGATCACCACCTTGGGCTTTTGGGTTTTCAGGCACTCCTCCACCGCGCGAACAGACTCGCCGATCAGCTGCTTACCGGTACCGCTGATATAAGAGGTAAAGCCGTAGTTTTTCCACATTTCCATAGGCGAAAAACCGCTGTAAGCATCACTGTTGCCTACAATAAACACATCCAGCGTGTCCTTTTCCAGCGACAGATAGCCGCTGGCGTTGGGGTTCACGAACCCGGCTGCGTCATCATTGTTCTTTGGCTCCAATAGAAAGGAAATTCCGTAGAGCAAAAGTAGCAAAATCAAAATAAAGGACACCAGGCGGGTGCAGTTTTTCAATATCAACTTGGTCTTTGCAGTCATCATGCACCCCTCCTTAGAATTGACCGTAAATAGGCGCTACCGTTTCATAGCCGGTACCGTAAGCGCCAAATACAATCACGCCAATAATCAGCGCCAAGAACACCGCATACCGCAGCACCACCGGACGGCGAGCCAGCTCCGAGCGAATGGTGTGGCCCTTCTCTTGCAGCACCTCCACAATGCCTACGACCAGCACACCGATACCCATAATCAGGAAATCCTGCCAGTCGTTACCCAGGGACAGCACCGTACCGTTGGTTAAGCAAGCGCCGTCAAAGTCCGTAAAGATACGCGCCAGGCTCTGGCCCCACTGAGAAATCGTGTGGCAGCGGAACAACATCATGCCCACATTCACAATCAGAAAGGTACGCACCATCTGGAACAGGGCAAAGCCCTTGCTCTCCGGCGCAATATGCAGTGCGTGCAGCAGCTTGTCCGATACCGGGCGCAGGTACATACCGATCATCATTAAGATGTAATAATACAGCCCGTAGAGCACATACTTCCAACTTGCGCCGTGCCAAATGCCGTTAAAGAACCACACACAAAACAGCGCAAAGGTCATGGGCACCAGGTTGGCAAAATAATCGTTTAATTTCTTTCTGGTATGCTTACTTAAATTCATCAGCCCCTTGGACAGGGACACGGAGAAGAACACATACTCCTTGATCCACGCGCCCAGGGTAATGTGCCACCGCTGCCAAAATTCGTTGATGGTTTTGGAGAAAATAGGGCGACGGAAGTTCTCTTGCATCTCCACCCCAAACAGCTGGCCGGTGGCGCACACAATATCCATACAGCCGGAGAATTCGCAGTAGATCTGCACAGTATAAAGCAGGGTGCCCAGCAGCACCATAGACCCGGCCTGGTCGCGTTGTCAAACACACCGG
>ENA-OQBU01000263-OQBU01000263.1-human-gut-metagenome-genome-assembly--contig:-NODE-263-length-12551-cov-2.478590_pt1 | contig 12551 bp, 20 predicted proteins | sample MGYA00242492_ERZ504566 | MGnify/ENA primary metagenome ERZ504566 (study PRJEB26092, sample SAMD00036261) | human gut metagenome | host: Homo sapiens | study: EMG produced TPA metagenomics assembly of...
AAGAAAGAGTACGCCAGATTTGGCTCCATGTCCAAAACCTTTACCATCAATCCCAAGGGCACCAGTGTGTCCAAGGTCACGGCGGCTAAGAAAGGCTTTAAGGTCACCTGGAAAAAGCAGACTACCCAGACTAAAAGCTATGAAGTGCAGTACAGCACATCTTCTAACTTCAAAAAGGGCAATAAGACCGTAACGGTAGGCAAAAATAAGACCACTTCTAAGTCGGTAAGTAAACTGTCCGCCAAGAAGAAATATTATGTGCGGGTACGCACCTATAAGACGGTCAAGGTGAACGGCAAAATGTAAGCTCTATTCCGGGTGGAGTTAAGGCCAAAAGCGTGACGACCAAGAAATAAGCGGTAAGATTTGGCAGATAAAATATAATACACCAACAAAAGAGCGGGCAGTTATGTCTGCTCTTTTTGTTGTACAGGGTAGAAATAAAAATATGGCAGTATAAATAGAGACTTTTGGCAGCGCTGCTACAAATTGACAGGATTGGCAGGATGGAGTATAATGCGGAATAGACATTTTAGGGGGAATGGGTATGAAAACCAAAGAAAAGGCTGTGCAGGCGCAGACCGGTGCGGCGAAGGGGAAAAAGAGCAGAAAGAAGGTATGGGCTGTGGTGATCGGCGTGTTGTTGGCGGTGATTGTGGTGGCTATTGCGTTTATTGAATTGAGCACTTTGCCCCGCAAGGACACGGCGGACGATGTGATTTACATTGGCGGTATGGTCTCCTCAGACACCGTGGAGTACGCCGACGGCAGCGGCAAGGGGCTGCTGCGCAACCCGGTGGTGAAGATTATGCAGATGGTGTGGCGCTACTGCGATGGGGGCGACAAAGCCAAGCACGCGGCCCAGAATCCGCCTACGGTGACGGAAGTGAACGACCTGGCCTATATAGAGGACGGCAATCTGTATCACACATTAGATGTGCTGTATCCGGCGGATACACAGCCCGGTGCTAAGCTGCCGGTGATCATTGACATTCACGGCGGCGGCTGGATGTATGCGGAAAAGGGGCTGAACCACCACTACTGCGCCGCTCTGGCGGATCGGGGGTATGTGGTTTTAATATCAACTACCGACTGGTGCCGGATGTGACAGTGAACGAGCAGTTGCAGGATGTGGCCCGGGCGCTGCGCTGGATTCGTGACCACGGCAGCCAATATCCCTGCGATATGCGGAATATTATGCTTACCGGCGACTCTGCCGGCGGGCAGCTGGCGGCATACAGCGCGGTGCTGATGCAAAGTGCCCAGCTGCGCAAAACCTTTGACACAGTGGATCCGCAAATGGAGCTGACGGCACTGCTGCTTACCTCGCCGGTGGCCTTTATGCGGGACGGCGGGCTGTTCAGCCTGTACACCAAGCCCATGTGGGGCACGGATTACAAAGACAAAGCCACTTATCCGTACATGGATTTTGACCAAATCATTGACTATGCCCAGGCGCTGCCGCCTACGTATTTGATCACCAGCAGCGGCGACACCCTGGCTAACAAACAGACCCATCGATTGTACGAAGTGCTGCAAGCCCATGGGGTGCAGGCAGAGATCAAGGACTACGCCAAGGCGGAGTATAACCAGTCGCTGCCCCATGTGTTCAGCGTGTTACAGCCCTTTGAACCGGCAGGCACGGCAGCCATTGATAAAGCGCTTGCTTTTTATCAACAGGCCATGACCGCCAAAGCGGCGCAATAACAGGATAAAAACTGCACCTGTGTATCACTGGGTACACAGGTGCTTTTGCTTTTATGCAGCACGCGGCGCTTTCCTTTACGCGACAAAAGCGGCAGATTGCTTTTTTATGCAACAAAAGAGCCACAAAGGGTCGGTTGCCTTTTGGTTGTCGGTTCGGTATAATGAGAGTATCAAAACAAATGAGGGGGAGCCTTATGCGAACGGTATTTCAAAATTGTACGCTGCTGGACGGTACGGAGCAAATGACGCTCCGCCCCGGCACGGATGTGGCAATAGAAAATGACAGAATTGCACAGATCGGCAAGATCACACCCAATAAGGGGGACCGGGTGGTGGATCTGACCGGCAAGTATTTGATGCCCGGTTTGATCAATCTGCATGTGCACTTGCCTGCGGGGGGCAAGCCCCGGAACAAGCCCATGAACACCAATCGACTAACCAAAATCGCCTTGTCCTCCGGTTTGTCCCGGGCGCTGGTGCTGCGCATGTGCCACGCCTATGCCATGCAGGGCCTGCTGTCCGGTGTGACCACGGTGCGCGCGGTGGGCGGTCTGGATAATTTGGACACCCGGCTGCGGGATCGGATCCATGCCGGCAAGCTGGACGGTCCGCGCATCTTAGCAGCCAACTATGCCATCGGTGTGCCCCACGGCCATATGGTTGGCTCCGTGACCCGCCCGGCAGAGACGGTGGAGGACGCAGTTCGCATGGTGGATCAGCTTCACGACCAAAATGTGGATCTGATTAAGTTGATGATCACCGGCGGCGTGATGGACGCCAAGGTGAAAGGCGAGCCGGGTCGGCTGATGATGCAGGCGGATATGATCAAGGCTTGCTGCGATCGCGCCCACAGCTATGGTCTGAAGGTGGCTGCCCATGTGCAAAGCCCGGAGGGGGTACGCACAGCGGTGCTCAACGGTGTGGACTCCATTGAGCATGGCTCTACTTTGTCAGAGACGGAGCTGGCTGCCTTCCATAAAAGCGGCGCGGTGTTGGTGTGCACCCTGTCTCCGGCGCTGCCCATGGCCAAGTTCCAAAGAGAGACTTTGGGCATTACCGAGGCGGTGCAGTATAACTCTGATTTGGTGTATAACAATATGGTGCTGGGCGCAAAGGCTGCGTTGGCAGACGGCGTGCCGGTAGGTATGGGCACAGATACCGGTTGTCCGTACACCGCCCATTACAATATGTGGCGGGAGCTGCATTATTTTCAAAAGGAAGTGGGCGTTACACCGGAGTTTGCGCTCTATACCGCCACATTAAATAACGCTCGTATTCTGGGGCTTGGGGATGTGACCGGCAGCGTAGAGGTGGGCAAGTGCGCCGACTTGCTCATCGCAAACAGCGACCCGCTGGCAGACTTCCGTGCCCTGGAGCAGCCATATATGGTGGTGGCTCGCGGCAAGGTCTACGATCATCCGCAAATCAAAAAGTACCCTGCCTGCGATGCGGAACTGGACAAGTATTATGATTGATTGAAACACCTAATATGTGTAAAGCGCTTTGCAAATGAGAAATCGCCACCTTTCCGGGTGGCGATTTTTTATTTGCTGTAATGATTTGTTTCTTCCCATGATAATTTTATATCAGCATTTGTCTTTTCATATTCTGCCATATTCTGCATGAAACGACAGGGGGATAAAGAAAAAACAGAGAGAGACATAGAAAAGCAACTTAAGAAGCGCATTCTTCATTCTGTTGTTTTGCGGTGGTTGATTTGGAAATTGTGATTATCGGTCTGCCGGCCGATAGGGCGGGCAGGTGTAGATCCGGCGGGTGCGGCTCTTTTTGCCATAGGCGATGGCTGCCTTGGGGCAATAGCTGATGCAGGCCATACAGTGGGTGCAGTGGCCGTTCCACCGAGGCTTGCCGCCTTGCAGTTCAATGTTGTTCATGGGGCACAGGCTGGCACACTTGCCGCAGCCGATGCAGCTGTCGTCCACCGTAACGCCCGGTCATGGACGCAGGTGGCGTAAAAAATCGGGTTGACGATATAGGTCATAAATTTGCCAAACACCGTGGGTTTCGGTTCCGTTACCGGACCGCCGCTTTCTATGGCAGCAGCGGTCTGCTCCAGCGCAGGCACCGCAGCGGCAAGAATGTGGTTTACTTCTTCCGCCGAGTTTGGGGTGGAAAACAGGGCAATGTAATTTTCCGGCATAACGATCTCTGCCGTGCCTATATAGTCCAGCCCCAGTTGGGTGCAGAGCTTCCGGTTTGTCTCCGGGGCGTTGTGTATTTCACCGCCACAGGTCATCACAAAGTATGCCTGCCTGCTGCCGGAAAATGGCATCGGGTCAGAAAATCCGCAAAAATATGGGGGATCTGCCAGGCATAGGTGGGGCAAACAAATACCCATGGAGTTACGGAATGGAACCGGGGTGTGGTGCCGCCTTGCATAAAGGGGGTGCAGTCCCGAACCGTGTCGTTTAGCCGGTGCCCCAGCAGTTCCGCCGCATAGCGGCTGTTGCCGGTGCCGGTGTAGTATAAAATCATAAAAAGCTCCTTTAAAAAATCAAAATCAGCAAATTCTGGGTAAACCTTCGCCGTACAGTACGCTGACACGGCGCTTGCCGCCAATGGGAGTCAGTGCCATCACGCCCTCCCCGTTCGTTACGGTGCCGATGACGGCGGCCTCTGCACCGTAGCGACTGGCGCGCAGCAGCTCCAGCGCTTGATCCGCCTGGTGGGCAGGTACGGCAGCCAGCAGCTTGCCCTCGTTGCCCATGTGCAGCAGCTCCAGTCCTAAGATATGGGCAAAGGCACGCACATCTTCGTGCACCGGGATAGCCGTTTCGTCGATCTCTATGCCACAGTTTGCCGCCTCTGCCAGTTCGCACAGCACGGTGCCCAGGCCGCCCCGGGTAATGTCCCGCAAGGTGTGCACTTCACGCCCCCTTGCAGCAGGGCGGTGACCATATCACTCAGAGGGGCGCAGTCGGATCGAACGGTATTGTCTATGCCCATGCGGGCAGAGAGAATGGCTGCATGGTGGTCGCCCATGGCGCCGCTGACCAGCAGAGCGTCTCCCGGTTGTAACGCAGTGGCTGCAATGTGTGTGTCGGTGGGCAAAAAGCCCACACCGGCGGTGTTGATATAAATATTGCCGCTGCCCTCTACCACCTTGGTGTCGCCGGGCAACGATGGTCACACCGGCTTCGTCGGCGGTGGCTGCCATAGACCGGGCAATACGGCGCAGGTCCTCAGTGGTGCATCCGGTCTCCAAAATAAAACCGGCGGTCAGGTACTTGGGCGTGGCGCCACGCATCAGCAGGTCATTGACGGTGCCGCACACCGCCAGGCGGCCAATGTCGCCGCCGGGGAAGAACAAGGGCTGCACCACAAAGCTGTCTGTGGTAACAGCCAGCTGCCCGCTGCCGGGCACCACGGCGCTGTCGTCCATTTGGCGCAGAATGGGATTGTCAAAAGCTTGGCAAACACGGTGCGGATCAGTTCTCCGGTGGCCGCGCCGCCACTGCCGTGAGCAAGGGTAATTTCCATAACGGCTCCTTTTATTCTATGGGATACATCTTCTCTAAATGCGCCAGCACATTTTGAATAAATTGCAGTTGTGCCGGGTCGGTGATCGGCCGCCCGGAGGCAAAGTAGGTGACACCCGGGGTGCTCGCGTGGGTGGCAGGCAGGTCAACCGTTCTGCGGATCAGCTGGCGCACGGTGCCGGCGTTGCCGTCTACAAAGTGCATTTGTGGCGGCAGCAAGGTGCGCAGTTCCTGCTTAAACAGATTAAAATGGGTGCATCCCAGCACAAAGGCGGCGTAATCTTCCAAGTTAAATTCGGCCAGTTGCTCGCTTAAATAAGCGTGTACCTGCGCGCCGGAGTAAATGCCTTTTTCTGCAAAGCGCACCAGTCCGGGCAGAGGCAGCAGATCCACCAAGTGGTGGCCGTCATAGTGCTCTACCAAGCATTTCAGCTTGTTGCCCCGAATGGTGATGGGCGTGGCTGCTACCAGCACCCGGTGGGTATCGTCTTGATTCAGCGCCAGCTTGACCGCCGGCTCCATGCCGATGATGGGCAGGGGATAGCGATCCCGCAGGGTGGCTGCCGCCGCGCTGGTGGCAGTGTTGCACGCCAGCACAATGGCGTCCGCTCCCCGGTCTATGAGAAAGCGCACCGCTTCATCTGTGTAAGTTAAAAATTTGTTCTCTGGTTTTTCGCCATAAGCACATGATCCTCATCGGCATAGTACAAAAAATGGGCCTCCGGCAGCATACGCCTTGCCTGGTAGAGAACGGACAGGCCGCCGATACCGGAGTCAAAAATAGCAATGTTCATAATGGGTTACATCCTGTGATTAAGATATGCGTTGTGGCAGCTGCCCTCACCGGACACCATACAGGCGCCCCGCGGGTGACGGGGGTACAGGCCGTGCCAAACAGGGGACAGGCCGTTGGGGGGATTGCACCGGTGATCACTTGCGCGCACCGACAGCCGCTTTGGGCCGCCGCGTCTGTGGTTAGTTGGGCACTGCCGGCGTCTAAAATGTTGGTACTGGGGGCGCAGCACCAGTCCGGAGCCGGGCAAAATGCCCAGTCCCCGCCAGGCGGCGTCCGCAGGCTCAAAGTATCGATCCACCAGCGCTCGGGCCGCAGGGTTGCCCTCCGGTCGAACGGCGGCAGGGTAGAGATTTTTGCATACACCTTGCCCGGCTAAGCGAACCAGCGCGTACAGGCTGCATAGTAGCTCCTCCCCGGTAAAGCCGCTGATCACAAAGGGCAGACCTTGCGCCGCAGCCAGTTGATGCCAGGGGCCTTCGCCGGTGATTACCGCCACATGGCCGGGAGCCAGAAAACCGTCAATCTTCGTTTCGCCTTTGCATAGGGCACGCACTGCCGGGGGCATGGTCTTTAGCGCCGTCAGCAGCTGCACATTGGAAATCTGTTCTTTCATAATGGTGTCTGCCAGCACCGCATACACCGGGGCGGTGGTCTCAAATCCCACGGCGGCAAACACAAACCGGGTGCTCGGTTCCGCTTTGGCAAGAGACAGCACTTCCAGCGGAGAATAGACCATTTGCACCCGCCCGCCCACAGCCACGCACTGCTCCAACGCCCGGGTACTGCCCGGCACCCGCAGCAGATCGCCAAAGGTGCACACACACATACCCGGTTCCATGGCCAAGTCGCACAGCCGGTCAATATAGGCTGATACGCTGACGCACACCGGGCAGCCCGGACCGCTGATCAGGTGAATACGGGGCGATAAAATGGCGGGTATGCCGTTCTCGCTGATGGCGGCGGTATGGGTGCCGCAAATTTCCATAAAAGTCAGGGGCGGACCGTGGTAGTCGGCCAGCGCCCGGCGAATGTTCGGCAGGTTCATAGCAGGGTCTCCAGTTCTGCCAACAGGTTGTTTATCTCCTGGGCCTGGCTTTCGCTGAGCACCTGGATGACCAGCGGCGTGCACCAGCACCCAGTCGCCCACTTGGGCTTTGACAACGCCCAGGTTGGCAGGCACCCGGTTGCGCTGTATGCTACCGTGGCGGTGGTGCCGTTGATGGATAAAATTTTGCCGGGAGCGGCAACGCACATAGTCATTCCTCCAGTGCCGATACATACGCCTGTCCCAGTGCCAATGCTCCGTCACCGGGGGGCACCTTGCAGGCGGTATAAACGGTGTAGCCGTTGCGCCGCAGCAGATCTGCCGTGCAGCGGGTCAAAATTTGGTTGGTAAGCAGCCGCCGGAGAGCACCACGGTGCTGCGTCGGTAGGCTTGGGCTTGGTTCAGAATCCACCGGGCCAGCCAGTGGTGCAGCCCCAGTGCCAGGGCGGGCACATCTGCCTTTGGCACTGCATTTCCTCCAGCAGCTCCCGCGGGGTGCAGGCCGGGTCAAAGGGATAAGTGCCGCTTGCCCGGCGAGCCGCTTGCTCTACCGCGGCGGCGCATTGCCCCTCATAGGTGTTGGTATCGCACAGCCCCAGGGCGGCAGCCGCAGCGTCAAACAGCGCCCTGCGCTGCTGTTTTGCAGCAGGGGTACGCCGGCGTCTTTCGCTCGGTTCACCAGCGGTTGGGTGCCTAGATAGCAGCTAAGGCACAGTCGGGCGTCCGTTGCCACGCTGTCTCCGGGGGGACAGGTAAAGGGCTGCAGATGCCCCAGGTGGGTAAAGCGCCCACCGTCAAAGTTAAATACCTCGCTGCCCCAAATTTGGCCGTCGGTGCCGTAGCCGGTGCCGTCCAAGGCAAAGCACAGAGCCGGTTCGGTCAGTTGGTGCTCCGCCAATACGGCGGCAGCGTGGGCAATATGGTGCTGCACCTGCATATCCGGCGTATAAACCGGCGGGCGGTATAGCCCGGGTGCAGGTCTGCTATCACTTTTTCTGCCGTAAAGCCGTGAAGGGCGGCGAAGCGCTCTATATTTTCTTGATAGGCAGCCAGGCAGTCCGGGTGCTCCAGGTCGCCAAAGGGTTGGGACAGAAACACATAGCGTCCGGCATGGTAGCCGAAGGTGGCTTTTAGATCACCGCCCAGGCAAAGGGTGGTCTGTTTGGCGGCAAAGGGCAGTTCAACGGCCAAAGGCACATAGCCCCGCGCCCGGCGCATAAAGGCAGGATTGCCCTCTGTCACTTGCAGCACAGAGTCGTCAATAGGGGTCAGGATTGGACGATCGTGACCCAGCACCGGCACGCCGAACTGCTGCACGGCTGTATCGTCTGTGCACATAGGCGCGCCGCTGATGTTGGCACTGGTGACCACCAGGGGCGAGATCGCCTCCAGCAGCAGAATTTGCAGCGGATTGCAGGGCAGGAACGCCCCCACCCGGTCACTGCCGCAGGTGATCTCTGTGGGCAGCGGTCGCTTGCTATGCAGCAGCACAATGGGTCGGGCAGCAGACAGCAGCAGCTTCTCCTCTGCCTGGCTCACCCTGCAATACTGCCGTACTTCTTCTATATTGCGAAACAGCACCGCAAAGGGCTTTTGCCCCCGGTGTTTGATTTGCCGTATTTTTGCCACGGCTGGCGGATTTGCAGCGCTGGCGCACAGGTGATAGCCGCCAATGCCTTTGACGGCTACCACTTCTCCCTGCCGCAGCAGTTGGGCAGCTGTCTCTATGTCCATGGTTAGCTGCGGTCCACAGTGGGGGCAGGCAATGGTTTGGGCGTGGCAGCGCCGGTCTGCGGGGGTGGTGTACTCCGCTCGGCAGTCCGGGCAAAGGGGAAAGCGCCCCATCACCGTGCGTTCCCGGTCATAAGGCAGGGCCTCCATAACCGTGTACCGCGGTCCGCAGTGAATACAGGTGATGAATGGGTGCCGATAGCGCCGGTTCTTGGGATCCAGCAACTCTCGTTGGCAGTCCGGACAGGTGGCCAGGTCCGGGGGCAGAAAAGGCAGACCCCGGGCACCACGGCTGTGGGTGATGGTAAAGCCCGAAAATGGCTGGAACGGCAGTTCATTCTCTTCATATTGGTAGATGGAAAAGGCGCGGCACAGCCGCTTTTCGAAGGCAGTGAGCGCCGCGCCCTCTCCGGTGGCGGTGAGGGTCACCCGCCCGCCGGTGTTGCACACCGTGCCGGTGATTCCCAGTTCCGTAGCCAGTCGCAGGGCGGTGGGGCGAAAACCCATACCCTGCACAATGCCGCTAAAGATATATTCTTTCGTGATCATACGGGTTTGGTATAGGTTTCCGTGCCGGCAGCGCCGTCGTCCGGGGCAAAGGACAGGGCGTGAAACTTGAGGCACGCATCCATACATGCGCCGCACTGCACGCAGGTGCTGCGGTCAATGACCCAGGTGCGGCTTTCTTTCCGGTCCACGGTGATGGCCTCCTGGGGGCACTTGCGGGCACACAGGCCGCAGAGAATGCACTTCTCCATATCGTTGACGATCTTGCCGCCTTGGGGTGCCGCTTCTTCTTTCTGCTCCGGCTGGGGCTTTTGGTACACATCCACCAGCTTTTTCGGCCCCGGCGGGGTGTAGCCCGGCTGCATGGTCAGGCAGTGCTTGGGGCAGCCGGTGGTACAGTCTGCACACTGCACGCAGCCCATACGGTCAATGCTCCAAGTACCGGCAGCCCGGTTCACGGTAATGGCGCCGGAGGGGCACTTGCGGCTGCACAGGCCGCAGAGAATGCAGGCGTCCATATCAATTTCCACATGGCCGCGGCTGCGTGCCGGGTATTCCCGGGGCACCTGGCGGGTACTGCCGGGTGGCAGGCTTGGAAAACAGGTTCTTCAGCGCCGTGCGTGTAAAATCCATAAAAAGCCATAGGAACCTCCTTACCGCTCCGTGCAGCTGATGCACGGGGTCAATGGTTAGGATCTGCAACGGCACATCTGCCAGCTCGCTGCCAGGCAAAATGTGCAGGAGTGCATACAAATTGGTAAAGGTAGGGGTGCGCACACGAAAGCGCTCCAAAAACTTGGTGCCGTTGGCTTTCGTATAATAGACGCCTCGCCCCGCGGCTGCTCCACCCGCACAATGGCCTCGCCCTTGGGCATCCCCTTGATGGGCACGGTCAGTTGGGAGTCGGGCACTTGGCTGCCAGCTGGCGGATAATACCAATGGACTGGAACAGCTCACCAATGCGTACCCGGCAGCGGGCGTGAGCCGTCGCAGTCGGTGCTGGTGATGATGTCAAATTCCGCATCGCCGTAGGCTTCATACCCCAGCTTGCGGGTGTCAATCTCTATGCCGGAGGCACGGGCCATTGGCCCTACGGCGCCGTACAGCAGCGCCTGCTCCTTGGTGAGCACGCCAACGCCCCGCAGGCGGCTTTGCACACTGTAATCGTTCAAAAAACAGGCGAGCAGCTGTGCAGTTCTTTTTCCATATCGTCAAAGATGGCAACAAAGCTTTTGAGCATATCGCTGTCCATATCTTTCAGCACGCCGCCGATGGTGTTGACGCTAAAGATCACTCGCCCGCCGGTGGAGGCCTCAAACATATCCAGCACTTTTTCCCGCATACGCCAGCACTGCATAAACAGGGCGTCAAAGCCAAAGGCGTCGGCCAAGAGACCCAGCCACAGCAGATGGGAATGGATTCGGCTCATCTCGCCCCAAATGGTGCGCAGATATTTGGCTCTGGGCGGCACTTCTGCGCCAAAGATCTGCTCCAGGGTCTCGCAATAGGCCATGCCGTGCTTAAAGGAGCAAATGCCGCAAATGCGCTCTACCACATATTGATAGTCATGGAAGTCCCGCGACCGGCCAGTTCTTCCAGTCCCCGATGGACAAAGCCGATGGAGGGGATGGCCTCAACCACCTTTTCGTCCTCCAGGACTAAATCCAGATGAATAGGCTCCGGCAGCACCGGGTGCTGAGGGCCAAAGGGCACGATGGTGCGATTAGCCATTCTCTGCACCTCCCTCCGTTTTTTCACGATGGTTACGTTCTCACCCATAGGGGCCTTGCAAAAGGGCGTTTCTTTGTCTATTCGGTAAAATTTGCCGTGGAAGTCCAGGTTAATACAGTCAATATCCACCCCGAACAGCTCGGCGATCTCATTCTCAAACAGCGCCGCGGAGGGAAAAATATCCGAGATGGAGTTGATGATCTCACCCGACTCCACAAATACCCGAAAGTTGTCCATTTGGTAGTCCTTGGCAACGGAATAGATCAGTTCCGTGCATCTTCTCTTCCGGTGGCGCCGATCTGTACCAGCCGAAAGCCGGCGCGCAGGTGCTCCAGCATCATCCGGTACAGGGTCTTGATATCCACATCTTCAATGGTGTAGCTTGGGTTCATTCTGCGGCCTCCTTTCGGCGTTCGCTTTTTTCTTGCAGCAGGGCCAGGGATTGCACCACGCCGTCAATAATACTCTCCGGCCGCGCGGCACACCCGGGCACATAAATATCTACGGGGATCACTTTGTCCACCCCGCCCAGCACATTGTAGCAGTCCTTGAACACGCCGCCGTTGCAGGCGCACACCCCAATGGCGCACACCACCTTTGGCTCGTTCATCTGCTCGTAGATCTGGCGCACGACCGGCGCGTTTTGGTGGTTGACGGAGCCGGTGATCAGCAAAATATCCGCGTGCTTGGGGTTGCCGGTGTTGATGACCCCAAACCGCTCTACATCATAGAGGGGGGTCAAAGCAGGCCAGCACCTCAATGTCGCAGCCGTTGCAGGAGGTGCCATCGTAGTGCATAATCCACGGTGATTTGGTTACATTCGGCATACTTATACCCCCTTTAGCACTTGTAAAACAAAGATGTTGATGACCCCGATGATCATGGTCACCGCCCAAGTGGTTTTGAACATACGCTGCCACTTGAGGCGGGCGTTGGTGTTGTCAATGAGAATCTCCAAAAGTAAGACAGCACCACGGCCACCGCTGCCAGCGCATAGCTCCAGGGCTTGCCGTTGATGAAAAACAGGGCGATAATGCCCATTAAAAACACATTCTCATACCAGTGGCTCACCTCCACAATCAGGAGGGTTACGCCGTTAAATTCGGTGGTCAGCCCCTTGACCATCTCTTGATGGGCGTGGTGGCTGGTGGACAGGTCAAAGGGGTGCTTGCGCAGCTTGATGGTGAGAATGAACAGAAACCCGCAAAATACACCGGGCAGGTACACAATCGGCGGCAGGCCGCTTTGACCGCACAATGTCGCTGACCTTAAAGCTGCCGGTGGCCAGGTAAAAGCCAACGGCGGTGAGCAGCACCATAGGTTCATAGGCCATGGTTTGCAGCATCTCCCGATTTGGCACCCATCGCCGCATAGGGGCTGTTACAGGTGGTGGCCGCCAGGATCAGACACAGGTTGGCGGTGGTCAGGGCAAAGAAGATCAGCAGCAGATCCCCGCCGCCGAAAAACAGCGCGCCGGGTAAAAATAACGAAAAATCAAGAAGCTTACATGGCAGACGATCTGAATGTGGTTCAT
>ENA-OQBU01000264-OQBU01000264.1-human-gut-metagenome-genome-assembly--contig:-NODE-264-length-12545-cov-2.073361_pt1 | contig 12545 bp, 13 predicted proteins | sample MGYA00242492_ERZ504566 | MGnify/ENA primary metagenome ERZ504566 (study PRJEB26092, sample SAMD00036261) | human gut metagenome | host: Homo sapiens | study: EMG produced TPA metagenomics assembly of...
GGTGCCGAAGTGTGCGCCATCTGGACCGAGGCCGTCGGAAGTCTCCAGGACCACGCCTTCGTTGAGCGCACGGCGCAGTACATCGTTATCAGCCATGCCTCCTCCCGAACATTTCATGAATCAATCGCAATCAGCAAACCTTCCCCGTCTCACCACAGGAGCGGCAAAACATCAAGGAAAACCGCTCCGAAAAACATCATGGGCCCCACTTAGAATGAACACTATGGCACAAATTGCAACATCTACACTTCCCGCTGTTCTCGCGATCTCCGGCTCCGACTCGTCCGGCGGTGCCGGCATGCAGGCCGATCTGAAGACCATGCTGGCCTGCGGCGTGTTCGGCATGAGCGCCATCACCGCGCTCACCGCACAGAACACCACCGGCGTGCGTTCCATTCAGGACACCAAACCGGACATTCTCGCCGACCAGATCAACATGGTGTTTGAGGATATTCCGCCGGTCGCGGTGAAAATCGGCATGGTGTCTGCCACTGACCTCATCGACGTCATCGCTGAACGACTCACCTTCCATCACGCCACGAACATCGTGCTCGACCCGGTTATGGTGGCCACTTCCGGTGCCAAGCTCATCAGTGACGATGCCATTGCGGCCTTGACCGGCAAGCTGTTCCCGATGGCCACGGTCGTGACTCCGAACATTCCCGAGGCCGAAGTGCTGACCGATACGCTGATTCGCGATCAGGAGGATATGGAGGCCGCCGCCCACCGCCTCGTGGAGCGTTATGGCTGTGCCGCGCTGGTCAAGGGTGGTCATGCACCGAGGATGCCAACGATGTGCTTGCCGAGACGGATGGAACCGTGACCTGGTTTGATGGCGTGCGTATCAATAATCCGAACACGCACGGCACCGGATGCACGCTGAGCTCCGCCATCGCCTCGTATCTGGCGCTTGGCGACACATTGCCCAAGGCCATCAAGCATGCGAAGAAGTATCTGACCGGTGCACTGAAGGCCCAGCTGAATCTTGGCCACGGCTCCGGCCCGATGGATCATTTCTGGAAGTATCGCTGAGTCCTACTGGCTCTCCTCTCTGAGGGGAGCCAAGTAATAAAAGGAGAATTATGATTATTGACCGTAATGCCGTTACTCAGGAAGTGCCGATCGACCCGGAAACCGGCAAACCGTACCTCAATACCGTGGCCGCCATTCAGGTGTCGGCCAATGGCGTGGGCTCCGAGGTTTCGCCATACGTGGCTCAGGCCGTCGAGGTGATTCGCGAATCCGGCCTGCCGCAGGAAACCAACGCCCTGTTCACCAACGTGGAAGGCGATCTGGACGACGTGCTCAAGGTGGCCGGTGAGGCCGCCAAGAAGCTCGCCGAGCAGGGCTACCGCACTTCTCTGGTGCTGCACATGGATATCCGCCCCGGCTTCACCGGCCAGCTGACCGAAAAGCCCAAGCTGGTGGATGAGATCCTCGCCGACAAGCAGGCGAAGTAGCAAAGCATCGCTTCCACCAGCAAGGGCATGCTTTGTTATTACACGTTTTCATGGGGCGGTAGCTCACCCATGGGGGTGGTAAAACCCTCATGGGGCGGTAGTCGAAAACGGCTCTATTCTGCGGAAAGGCATAATCCGCTAACCGCCTCATGGGCCAAATACCGCCCCATGAGTGTTTTACCGCCCCATGGGAATCACGGTTCTGCCTTCTTTCGACGGGGTAAGAGCGTAAGTGGGGCATATATAGGAGCGTCACAACCTCTGTTATCGTTCACGATGTGACCGCAACGCGGCGTGCCACAAAATCGAACCTATAGTTAAGCCCCATGTAGTGAGCTATCTCACAACGATTGGCTCGCTACGTAGAATTCAAGACTTGGATCGCAAACGTCGTTCATCCCACACAATGGGAGGGCGAACGGAACACACAGTCCAATCAAGAGTTCGCTCGCCGCAACACCATTGAGCAGTTGCACGCGGGCAGGTTTGCAAGAAGAGGGCTCAAATATGACTGCTGCTGAACAGCAGATTTCCGGCAATCCCGCGGCTATGGAAAACGCACAAGCACGTACCACCGTGACGGATCAAGCCAAGGTTCAGGATATTATCTCGCGCATGGATCGCGCACATGAAACCCCGATGTTCCATCGCATCGTGACGCTGGTCGCCGCTGGCATGCTGATGGACAGCATCGACGTATATATTGGCAGCGCCCGTCGCCTCCAGCACGTTGGCTACCCGCTGGTCCACCGTTGCGCAAAATTCCACCTTTATGTCCGCGGGCTTTCTGGGTCTGCTGGTCGGTTCGCTGCTGGCCGGCTTCGTCGGTGACCTGAAGGGCCGCCGCGTGGCTTACCAAATCAACCTGCTGCTGTTTGGCGGCTTCACCTTCCTCGGCGCATTCGCCCCGAACATGGCTGTGCTGTCCCTGTGCCGTCTGGGTGCCGGCCTGGGCCTCGGCGCTAAAATCGTCACCGGCTTCGCCATGGTCAACGAGTTCGCACCGATGAACCGCCCGTGGCCACTGGTGCGCGATTGTCTCGCTCGTGGCCAACTGCGGTGTGCCAATCGCTATGCTGCTGTGTGCATGGATCATCCCCCGCTGGTACTGGCGTCCGCTGTTCGTGGCCATCGGCCTGGTGGCCGCCATCATCTGGTGGCTGCGCCGCGACATCCCCGAATCCCCGCGTTGGCTCGCCGTGCGCGGCCGTTACGATGAGGCCGACGCCATCGTCAAGCAGCTTGAGGCCAACGGTTCCGAACCGATCGACGCAGCCGCCAAGGCCGACACCAGCGACACCCGCAACGCCGGAGGCCGTTCGCTCGGCATCTGCCTGCTTGTGGCTGTGGTTGCTGTGGCCGCCACGAACGTGTGCTCCTACGCCTTCACTTCTTGGGTTCCGACGATTCTGGTCAAGCGTGGTATTAACCTGTCCAGCTCGCTGCTCACCTCCACGGTGATGATGCTCGGTGCCCCGGTCGGCTGCCTGATTGGCTCTCTGCTTATCGACCGTATCGGCCGCAAGCGCACGATTGTGCCGGCCTTCCTGTTCACTGGCGTGTTCGGTTTAATGTATGCCTTCCAGACCTCTACCCGTGAGCGCAATTATCGTTGGCTTCCTGCTCATGATGTGCCTGTACGTGCTTATGGCTTCCGTGGTGGCTGTGTACGCTCCGGAACTGTTCGCCACCAAGGTTCGCTTCCGTTGCGTCGGCTTCGCGAACGCCGTGGCCAAGCTGCTCAATGTGTTGATGCCGATGGTGGTGGGCTGGATGCTTACCTCGCTTGGTGCCACGTCCATCTTTGTGGCCATCAGCGCGATTGCTATTGCATCGATGCTGATTGTCGGCTTCTTTGGCGCGGAGACTGCGCAGAAGTCGGTTGGGTGATCGGTTTCCTCACAGTGGAATAACTGCTGATAATGTCCATTCGGCGTCTTGCGTGGTGATATGCAGGGCGCGTTTTGTTGTTCTAGTAATTGTTGGTAACGGTTGAGGCCGGTGCCGGTGGATAGGTCTGCGTCTCCAGCGGACAATCAGCGTCTGTGATGTCACATGCAATGCCAGGAGCGGCATCAACGGTCGAATCATGCGGAGTCACTGCACTGTGCGCCGCTTCTCCCCTGCCTTCAATCACATCAATGACTTGATGCGTGCGATCCAATGCGCCCATAGACATATCCGTAACCAGCACGTCAGGCCGCTTGGTGGGGCTCAGGCATCGGCTGATGGCCACAGCACCCAAATCGCAGGTCTATATCACGGCAAAATCGCTGGACATACGTTCGATTAGCGCGCCGAACACTTTCAGCGCATATGGGTCATTGTCCACAATGCCGATGCGTATGTTGCGGTTGCGCGCTTCTTCCCATTACATTCATCCCTTCAGTGTGCCCGCGCCGAACTACTCCGTCCTGACACGTCATGGTCACTATGACAACTATCATTCCACATTTCCTGCGTGATTTACGATGGAATCATCATCAATCCTTGACAAGGCGGTAAAGGAGGACGGCAATGAACCGTGCACAAGCACTCAGCAAGCTCAACAGGAGCGATATGCGCAATGCCGCCGCCGAGCGCGGGATCAACGACTGTTCACATGGAACCGCGCGCATTGGATTGGCATGGTTGTACTGATAGCGGTGTTGCTGCTACTGCAGTGGAGCTCATCAATGTATCTCATGCCCGACGAGGTTCTTGACAGGGCTGCCAAAAACCTGTTCGTATGCTTCCCCGGTATGGTTCTGCACTGGCCATTGGTGTTGGGAATCACCAACTTGATACTCGGTTCGACACGATCCGGCAGTCTGTCTTTCCCGTTGGCGAGCGCAATCATCGGACCACTGGCATTCGGCTGGACCAATCTTCGCGTTACGGCCGGGGTCCCATACCGTTCCTGGCTCAAGGGAAAGCCGACTAATATAATGAAAACAGCGATTTCATGCAATGATGCACGAGCCGATCCAAGCAAGGGGCCAACCATGAGCGAGCAACTGATGGAACAGTACCGGTTGCGCGGACAACGCAAATGCCGTAACGCTTGTATCGCCGCCATCGTGACAGTAGTGCTTGTCCTTGCCGTCGCCGGCGGCGTATGGTGGACGGCCGGCGATGGCAGCGCATTGGTTCGCAATATGTTCAAGCCGAAGGCACGCCTGCCACGCAGCCGGTAGTCAACAGCACCGCAACCTTCGCCTACCGCACCGCACCGGAATTCCTGGCGATGGAAGCCGCGACCGAGGCACCGGCAATGTGAACTACTCTCCTGCTTCGATGTGGATGGCGTTGGCCATCGCCGCGCAGGCGCCAATGGCACGACCCGCTCGCAACTGAACGAACTGCTGGGCTCCGGTTCGCTGACCGATAGCGACTACCAATCGCTGCTAAGTTCGATCAACGGGCAATATTCGGGGGCGAAATCCGAGATGAGCGCCGCGAACTCGCTGTGGATTGATGACGACTACTCTCTTGCCAGCGATTACCAATCCACCGTCAAGAAGATGTTCGAGGCCGAAGTCACCACGTTACCGTTCGACGATCAGGCCGCCGCAAAGATGTCCGATTGGATCGCCAAGCATACGAATGGTTCGCTCAAGCCGAAGATCACGCTGCGTGACCGTGAAGTCCTGTCCATCATCAACACCGTCTATGCGGATGGCCGTTGGAAGGATCCGTTCGAAGAGCAGTCCACCGGCAACGGCACCTTCCACGGCGAAGCCGGAGATGCTCAGGTGCCGATGATGCACCGGACCTTCAGCCAAATGGCTTACGGACATGATGAGTACAACACTTGGCAGCGGGTGGAGATTCCGTTCGACAACGGCGGCAATCTGGCCATCGTGCTGCCGGCCGAAGGGCATTTCGACGAGTTGGCCGGCGATGCCGAGAAGCTCAGTTGGGCGTCGGTACATGCTCGACGGCTTCCCTTGGCGAGGGCGCAATGGGTTGCGCCGCGGACAGTATGCCCGGATGGGGCGTCTCCGTCAACTCGGTCATGGTGAACGTCACGCTACCGCGATTCACCATCGACAGCATGTTCGACTCGGAAGCCACCATCAAGGCATTCGAAAACTGGGGGTGACCGATGCGTTCAGTGCAGGCGACGCCGACTTCACCAAGATGATCGACACCGGTTCGCACGGCGAGAACCTGTATATCGGCTCGATTCTGCAAGGCACGCGCATCGAGGTGAACGAAGCCGGCGCCAAGGCCATGTCCTTCACCAAGGTCGGCGCAGACTCCGTTAGCGCGCCGGTGGACAACGTCGAGTTCACGGTGGATCGCCCATTTCTGTATTCGTACGTCACCCCGGACGGCATACCATTATTCATCGGTGCGGTGCGCAACCTCGGCGGAGTCGGTGGAGAAAACTGATACTTTCCTGGCAGTCCGTCAATTAGGGTGTATCGTTTGACGCATGGTTACGATGAAGGAAATCGCGAACAAGGCGGGGGTTTCCGTCTCTACGGTATCGCTGGTGCTCAACGGACGCGACGAGGGGCGCGTAAAGTCCAAAATTGCGGACAATGTGCGCGCCATCGCCACCAAGCTCGGCTACCAGTCGAATCCGCTGGCCAGTTCGCTGCGTACAGGCAGGACGCACATCCTCGGTTTCATCAGTGAGGAGGTGGCCACCACCCCGTACGCCGGCGGTATGATTCTGGGCGCGCAGACCGCTGCAAGCCAGTTCGGCTATATGCTCATCACCGTGAGCACCGACGGCGAGAACAGCGAGAGCGAGGAAATCGCCGCACTCAAGCGATACGGCACCGACGGCTTTCTGTACGCCAAGATGTCGAACCGCATCACCCATGTGCCTTCCTCGCTGGCCAAGACGCCACTGGTGTTGGTGGATGCCACCGACTCGCTTGGCAAAATCCCGAGCGTGGAACCGGACGAGTTCCAAATCGGCTACGACGCCACCACCAGATTGGTTAAGGCCGGATGCGCACGTATCGCCTATGTGGGTTGCTTGGAGCCGCTGATTGCGCAGGACGATCGTTTGGAAGGCTATCAGGCGGCGCTCAGGGACGCCGGCCTCGACTATGACGATCATCTGGTCGTCAATGTGCTCAACAACGGGCCGGCACTGACCGCAGTCAGCGATTTGTTCGATGCCGAGCATCCGGACGGATTCTTCTGCTTCAACGATGCCCGCGCCTGGTATGTGTACGAATGCGCCGCACGCCGAGGACTCACGGTCGGCAAGGACATCTCCGTGGTCGGCGTGGACACAACCATCGCGTGTTCGCCGAAACGCTGGAACCGATGCTCACCACTGTGGAACTGCCGCATTTCGAGATGGGCTACTGGGCCGTGGCCAAGCTGGTGTCGATTATCGAAGGACGCTCGATGGACGACGTCTCATGGCCAGCGACCACCGCTCCCCTGCCGCCGATCGACGCGCCGATTCCGGCGAAGATCCACTGCACGCTGATCGAAAAGGCCTCGGTGAAGTAACCGAGTCCCACACGATTCTCAAGCTCCGTCCAGCACGGAGGCCTTTTGCGTGTCGAACGGATAGACACGCCGATTTACGTCAATCGATTGACGTAAATACGATTGACGTCGCATAATAATTACTACGCAACAACTTCTACAAAGGCACGGCCGCCCGAGCAGAAGCGTTACATAACCAATAACCAACCAAGTAGTAATCAAAGGATGATTATGGCAAGTGCAACCAAATCTGCATGGAAGAATCCTTCCTATCTGCAGAGCTCCTTCGGCATCTTCATGTTCTTCTGCTCGTGGGGCATCTGGTGGTCCTTCTTCCAGCGCTGGCTCATCTCAGGCGTTGGATTGACCAATGCTGAAGTCGGCACCATCTACTCCATCAACTCGCTGGCCACCCTGGTCATCATGTTTGTGTACGGCGTGATTCAGGATCAGCTCGGCATCAAGCGCAAGCTCGTCATCGTAGTCTCGGTAATCGCCGCCTGCGTTGGCCCATTCGTCCAATTCGTTTACGCCCCGATGATCCTCGCCGGTGGCACCACCCGCTGGATCGGCGCACTCATCGGCTCCATCGTTCTGTCTGCCGGCTTCATGTCCGGCTGCTCCCTGTTCGAGGCCGTCACCGAACGCTACTCCCGTAAATTCGGTTTCGAATATGGCCAGTCCCGTGCTTGGGCTCCTTCGGGTACGCCATCGTGGCGCTGTGCGCCGGCTTCCTGTTCAACATCAACCCGCTGATCAACTTCTGGGTCGGCTCCGCATTCGGCCTTGGCATGCTCCTCGTGTACGCCTTCTGGGTCCCGGCCGAGCAGAAGGAAGAGCTCAAGAAGGAAACCGACCCGAACGCAGCCCCCACCAACCCGTCCCTCAAGGAAATGGTCGCCGTTCTCAAGATGCCGACCCTGTGGGTGCTCATCGTCTTCATGCTGCTGACCAACACCTTCTACACCGTGTTCGATCAGCAGATGTTCCCGACCTACTACGCCAACCTCTTCCCCACTGAAGAAATCGGCAACGCCACCTACGGCACCCTGAACGGTTTCCAGGTCTTCCTTGAGTCCGCAATGATGGGCGTGGTCCCGATCATCATGAAGAAGATCGGCGTGCGCAACGCTCTGCTGCTCGGCGCTACCGTGATGTTCCTGCGCATCGGCTTGTGCGGCGTGTTCCACGACCCGATCACCGTCTCCATCGTCAAGCTGTTCCACTCCATCGAAGTGCCGCTGTTCTGCCTGCCGGCATTCCGCTACTTCACTCTGCACTTCGACACCAAGCTCTCTGCCACGCTGTACATGGTGGGCTTCCAGATCGCTTCCCAAGTGGGTCAGGTCATCTTCTCGACCCCTCTGGGTGCCTTCCACGACAAGATGGCTCAGATTCTGCCGAACAACGACATGGGATCCCGCGTGACCTTCTGGGTCATCTCTGCCATCGTGCTGTGCGCACTGATTTACGGCTTCTTCGTCATCAAGCATGATGATCAGGAAGTCGGCGGCGACCCGTTCTACACCGACAAGCAGCTGCGTCAGATGGAAGCGGCCAAGGCCTGAAAGGACAGCCATGACTGACTTCACTCCCGAAACCCTGTTCTCACCCCCATCCGCGACCACGCTGCTGAACTGGCAAAAGCCGAAGCCGGCGTGGCTGAGATGGCCGCCAAGCGCAACAACCGCTGGTACCCGAAGTATCACATCGCCTCCAACGGTGGCTGGATCAACGACCCGAACGGCCTGTGCTTCTACAAGGGCCGCTGGCACGTGTTCTACCAGCTGCACCCCTACGGCACCCAGTGGGGTCCGATGCACTGGGGCCACGTCTCCTCCACCGACATGCTCAACTGGAAGCGCGAGCCCATCATGTTCGCGCGTCCTTAGAGCAGGAGAAGGACGGCGTGTTCTCCGGTTCCGCCGTCATCGACGACAACGGAGACCTTCGCTTCTACTACACCGGCCACCGTTGGGCCAACGGCCACGACAACACCGGCGGCGACTGGCAGGTGCAGATGACCGCGCTGCCGGACAATGACGAGCTCACCTCCGCCACCAAGCAGGGCATGATCATCGACTGCCCGACCGACAAGGTCGACCACCACTACCGCGACCCGAAGGTCTGGAAGACCGGCGACACCTGGTACATGACCTTCGGTGTCTCCTCTGCGGACAAGCGCGGCCAGATGTGGCTGTTCTCCTCCAAGGACATGGTCCGCTGGGAATACGAGCGCGTGCTCTTCCAGCACCCGGATCCGGATGTGTTCATGCTCGAATGCCCCGACTTCTTCCCCATCAAAGACAAGGACGGCAACGAGAAGTGGGTCATTGGCTTCTCCGCCATGGGGTCCAAGCCCAGCGGCTTCATGAACCGCAACGTCAGCAACGCCGGCTACATGATCGGCACGTGGGAGCCGGGCGGCGAATTCAAGCCGGAAACCGAGTTCCGCCTGTGGGATTGCGGCCACAACTACTACGCCCCGCAGTCCTTCAATGTGGACGGCCGTCAGATCGTCTATGGCTGGATGAGCCCGTTCGTGCAGCCGATTCCCATGGAGGATGACGGCTGGTGTGGCCAGCTCACCCTGCCGCGCGAGATCACCCTTGGCGATGACGGCGACGTGGTCACCGCGCCGGTCGCCGAAATGGAAGGCCTGCGCGAGGATACCCTCGACCATGGTTCGGTCACACTCGACATGGATGGCGAGCAGATCATCGCCGACGACGCCGAGGCCGTGGAAATCGAAATGACCATCGACTTGGCTGCCTCCACTGCCGAGCGTGCGGGTCTGAAGATTCACGCCACTGAGGACGGTGCCTACACCTACGTGGCTTATGACGGCCAGATCGGCCGCGTGGTGGTGGATCGTCAGGCCATGGCCAACGGCGATCGCGGCTACCGCGCCGCCCCACTGACCGACGCCGAACTGGCCTCCGGCAAGCTGGACCTGCGCGTGTTCGTGGATCGCGGCTCCGTGGAGGTCTACGTCAACGGTGGCCACCAAGTGCTGAGCTCCTACTCCTACGCCTCCGAAGGCCCGCGCGCATCAAGCTCGTCGCCGAGTCCGGTAGTCTCAAGGTGGATTCCCTGAAGCTCCACCACATGAAGTCCATCGGACTGGAGTAGCTCTTTCACCTCCCTCTGACGAGGGAGGTTTTTTGTGCGCCCTGTCGTTCGCCTTCGCCTATACTGATGGACGGCATATAACACAATCCATCACACGACCGGCAGGCGCGCAGGCTCCTCACCTTACTGTTCCACGCCCCGGCCGCAAGCGCCACCAGCAAACCGGACTGGCGCGGAAAGCAAGGTGACATCCCATGTCCATCGCCAAGCGCCTCAAGCGCCGCATGCCCACCGTCATCGCCGTCATCGTATTGCTGGCAGTCTGGGAAACGTGGGTGGATCTAGGACATGTCTCCCCCACGATGATCTCCGCGCCAAGCGAGATTTTCGCCGCCACCATCGAAACATGGAACACGCTCGGCCCGGCCGCGGCAATCACCGGCTATGAGGGCGTGGTTGGATTCCTGTTTGCCGTGTTCTTCGGCATTATGATCGGCATTGCACTGTACTGCTCGCACACGTTCAACGCGGCGTTCTATCCGCTGCTTGCCGCCGCACAAACCATGCCGCTGATTTCCATCGCCCCGTTGTTCCTGATTTGGTTCGGTTTTGAGATTTCCGGCAAATCGTAATCGTGGCGGTATTCGGCCTCTTCCCCATCGCCGTGCAGACTGTGCGCGGACTAGAAGCAGTGCCCCAGTTCTATTCCGACGTCGCATTGACCTGCGGCGCGACCCCGGTCTGGACGCTCTGGCACGTGAAGCTGCGCGTTGCCGCACGTCAGATCTATGGCGGTATCCGAGTATCTGCCGCATACATCTTCGCCACGGCATCCACCGCTGAATACCTTGGCGCACGCAAGGGCCTTGGCATCTGGCTGCAGGCTGCCTACAATTCATTCCGCACGCCGCTGATCTTCTCCGCCACCATCGTCATTATCCTGATGACATGCGTACTGATGCTGGCGGTAAACGCCAGCGAGCGCATCCTGCTCGGCCCGCCCGGCGACGACGAAGACCCCGACGCGGACCAGTAGTTCTTTTTTTTACCGTCAAAGGCACGAGCCGGCAGCCAGGACCGACTGAACGAGGCGGCTTCTCATGAGGTCTCCAACCCTGTCTCTATAATGGAACAGCTTTACCAGCGTGTGGCAAACCGGCTTTCCCGAGCTTTCATAGGGAATGTCGGGGGCGCTGGTCGAACGGGAAATCAAGGCCCTCCATATCGTTTTCTGCCGACTTCCGTTCGAAGCAATCCCAGAGAACGATAGAGAGACAACGAATTAGGGAACCATCATTATGAAGAAAAGCCTTGTATCCAAGGCCGCTGCCCTCGTGGGCGCCCTTGCCATGACTTTCGGTTTCGCCGCATGTGGCCAGACCAACACCGCCGACTCCTCCAACTCCAACACCTCCGACCTCAAGAAGGTCACTTTCATGCTTTCCTGGGCACCCGATACCAACCACATCGGCGTGTACGTGGCCAAGAACAAGGGCTACTTCAAGGCGCCGGCCTTGACGTGGATATCGTGGCCGTAGCCCAGGCCGGTGCCGAACAGGCCGTGAACAACGGTGTGGCCGACTTCGCCCTGTCCAACCTGACCAACGTGGGCGTCTACACGCTGAAGGGCGCTCACATCAAGCAGGTGCTGCAGGTGCAGCAGAAGCCGAGCGCCATTTGGTGCGCACTGGCGTCCAACACCGCCATCAAGTCCCCTAAGGATTTGGATGGCAAGACCTTCGCCACCTTCGGCTCCAACGAGTCCGATGCCGTGGTGCGCCGCATGATCCAAACCGATGGCGGCAAGGGCGAATTCGACAAGGTGACCGTCGGCACCTCCACCTTCCAGACCATGGAATCCGGCAAGGCCGATTTCGGCGGCTTCTACGCCACGTGGGAAGGCGTGCAAGCCGACATGTACGGCCCGAAGCTCAACTGCTTCACCGAGCCTGACTATGGCGTGCCCGGCAACGCCGACACCATCGGCATCATCACCAATGACAAGACCATCAAGAACAATCCCGACCTGGTCAAGAAGTTCACTCAGGCCACTCAAAAGGGTTACGAGTACGCGTACGCCAACCCGGATGACGCCGCGCAGATTCTCGTGGACGAAGCCCCTGACGCCAACCTCAAGCCCGAATTCGTCAAGAAGAGCATGCAGGTTATCGTCGACGGCCAGTACTGGGGCGATCCGGCCAAGATCAAGGACGGCTCTTTCGTGCTCGGCACCAACGACTTCAAGGGCGCTCAGGAATACTTCGACTTCCTGGCTGAAGAAGACGCATACACCGACAGTCATGACAAGATAATTCATGAGGCCCCGCAGGCCAAGGACTTGCCACCGACGAATTCATCGGCAAGTAATTTCCGATATTCCGAGTTTGAATCTACGCAAAAATGCGTCCTCGGGGCTGCGGACATTTTTTCTTGGAGACCGAACGGGAAGGATTTTCGTATGTTCAGTCTTGAGGAACGAGAGCGTGCGGTGGAGTTGTATTTCACCACGCCGATGACGACGGCCCAGGTGGTGGAGCATCTGGGTTATCCGACCAGGCAGTGTCTGGAGCG
>ENA-OQBU01000265-OQBU01000265.1-human-gut-metagenome-genome-assembly--contig:-NODE-265-length-12362-cov-1.850674_pt1 | contig 12362 bp, 16 predicted proteins | sample MGYA00242492_ERZ504566 | MGnify/ENA primary metagenome ERZ504566 (study PRJEB26092, sample SAMD00036261) | human gut metagenome | host: Homo sapiens | study: EMG produced TPA metagenomics assembly of...
TGCATAAGGAGTTTACATGCTGTTTTCTGTTTAGAACAAATTCTTTACGGCAGATATTCTTTTAGTGCCTGTATCTGCGGATCATCGGTTATAAAGCGGTCTTCCTTCAGTTCTCCCTCCAGGAGCAAAGTGTTTACTCGCTTGCTATTGCGCACCTGCACACCGTCATTTTCAATGGCAAGAATGTTTTGTAGACCACCCAGTTCCTGTACCAGTGGGCGCAGATCTTTCGGCAGCCAAACGCAGCTGTGTTCCGCAATGCCGTAGCGTACCACGGTGTACCGGCTGACAAAATAGGCCAGCACGCAAAATGTCACGCCCACAAGATAAGGCAGTGCGCCGCTGCTGTTGTGCAGGAGAAACTCCACGATTCCCCCATTCTGCAAAAATCCCCAGTGGAGATTGAGCAGCGCAGACACCAAATAACATCCGCCGGTGAGTCCGGCAAAGGCCAGCAGCAAAAACGGACTTTCCAGCGCCAAAAATAAGGTAAAAAGTTCCGTATGGCCGCTGAGTACACACCCGACGGTAAATAACGCCAGTGCGGCTTTGCTGCGCGTCTTGCCGCAGTCGGCCAGAGTTAATGCAAACCCGGGCAACAAGAACAGTTGCAGCCCTTTGCCGGACAAAAATAGCGCGGTTGCCAAACGATCCGGCTTGGCGGCAAAAATGTTCTTGGCGCCGGTTAAGATCTGGCCGTTCAACCACACGGTGCCACCGGCGCTGTGCAGATACACCGGCTGTTCAAACGCCCCGGACAACGGGCGCAAAAGTGTATTCAAGACGCCGAAGACTACGCCGGAAACAGTGGTACTACTGCCCAGCTTACCCAGCAGCCACAGGAGCGCATTCTCATAATAACCGTGCGCAGCACCCAAGAGACCGCCAAGCGCCAGCGTCATCACGGGCAGCAGCAATAGCCCTTGCTTCTCCCCTACTCTGTCTTTGCACAGCACGGCTCCCAGCCCCAACAGGATCGGCCACACCAATCCCGGTTCGCTGTTCGTAACAGCGGTAAACAAAGCAGTAAACAGGCCGTAACTCAGGGCGCTCCACAACCCGCACTTGGCGCGACTCTCCGGTAACAGATGATACGGCAAAGCAAAGGCAATGAAATAAGGCGCCATTTCTTCCGCCTGTCTGGCAAAGGTTGCAGCTATGCTGCTCCATGGATGATTCCATAAATCCTCGCTGATCTGCAGCAACTGGCAAAGGGCCAATAGGACAGCCGCAATGCAGAACGCGCCCCATAGAGCTTGCAGCCAGCGTCCGCTCTTCTCATAAAAACTCATACCCACAGTATGGTCAAGGAAAAGGCGTTTCATACAATCAGCCCATAGAAAAAGCCGACTTGAATTTGTTCAAGTCGGCGTTCATCACCACATTCTGCCCTCTGTATGGGGGCAAGAACTGTCTTTCAGTGCTGCGCGAACCTCCACATAGCAGCCGCATTTGCGACACATACCGGCGATCAGCTGGTCGCAATGACGGCATTGGCTTAGGCGACTGTTTCGCACAGTCGGACTTGCCAGTTCTTCCGGTGGCACGGTTTCCAAATATGCTTGCACCTGTGTATAGGCCGCTCGTTCCCCTGCCTCATACAACAGACAACGTTTGCAAAGCTCCTCCATTATTTTTCGTTTATAACGAACTTTACTACACTGCAAGGGGGCAGCTCAGCTACAAAACCATCGGACAGCTTGCGTACACCGTCAAAGGGGCGCACCTGAACCGCGTCCGGATTGGAAAAGTCATTTTTGTCGTGCATATCTCCGGTAAGAATTTCGGCACGCAAGGTTGAAACTTTGGTATCGGCGATCTGACACTTGATCTTGGCCTTTTTGGTGGCGCTGATGTTGGTGACCGTGGCGTAAATGGTGCCGTTCTCGTCCACAGAGGCGGACTCGATCATCTGGGGTGCACTGCACTCCTCGCACTCTACGGTATTGCTGTTGGTAAGGTAGGAGCCGATCAGCGTGTTCTGTTGGTGGTCCTTATACATCTTAAACACATGGTATGTGGGGGTCAGCACCATCTTGTCCCTTCGGTTAGGATCACTGCTTGCAGTACATTCACCCGTCTGCGCAATATTCGCCATCTGTACCCGGTCAGCGTGCTTGTTGAAAATATTCAAAGTCAGCGCAGCCACCATAGCGTCCCGCATGGTGTTTAGCTGGTACAGAAGCCCGGATTGGTGCCCGGTTCCACATCAAACCAAGTACCCCACTCGTCTACGATCAGATCCACCCGCTTTTGGGGGTCCAGGGCATTCATAATCTCTGTATGGCGGCGAACCAGCTCCTCCATACGGTAGGCCTTGGCCACCGTACGGTTATAATCTTTCAAATTAAACGCCGTGGCAGAGCCTTTGTGATCCCAGTTATAAGGTACGGTGTAGTAGTGGAGCGACAGACCGTCCGCCTGGCCGGGCACTTTGCGCATCACCTGCTCCGTCCATTTGAAATCAAAAGCGTTGGGACCGCAGGCCACACGGTAAATATGCTCCCCGGCAGTATAATCCCGCACATAAGTGTTATAGCGGCGGAACTCGTCCGCATAGTAATCGCCGTTCATGTGGCCGCCGCAGCCCCAACTCTCGTTGCCAACGCCGAAGTAGCGCAGCTTCCAGGCTTATCGGCACCATTCTTCTTTCGCAGGTCCGCCATAGGAGATACGCCGTCAAACGTCATATATTCGACCCACTCGTTCATCTCCCGCACAGAGCCGGAGCCTACATTGCCGTTTACATAAGCGTCACACCCCAGCTGGCGGATGAGTTCAAAATACTCGTGGGTGCCAAAGGAGTTGTCCTCCACCACACCGCCCCAGTGGGTGTTGATCATCTTTTTACGACCCTTCTGTTCGCCGATACCGTCCGTCCAGTGGTACTCGTCGGCAAAGCAGCCGCCGGGCCACCGCAGCACAGGAATGCCCATGTCTTTCAGCGCCGTAACCACATCGGTGCGCATACCGTTCACATTGGGAATTTTTTAGAGTCTTTGCCTACAAAAATACCGTCATAAATGCAGCGACCCAGATGCTCGCTGAAATGGCCGTAAATGTCCTTGCTGATGGTGGCGATCCGCTGGTTGGGATTGATCAAATACTTTTCCATAACTACCCCCGGAAGTGATAAGATTTTGTTACAAAGGAACGATAGCACACCCCCGCCCGCCTTGTCAATACTAAAGAAACAAATAAGACAAAAATTTGGAATTGACAAGTAAAAAATCTGTGCTATCCTATTGTGTAGGTGATATTATGCATACGGAAAAATGATGAATTATGTAAAAGCGGCCGGTGCAGATGCGTTGCTGCTGCTGGATGAAGCCGATATGCACTATGTGTGCGGCTTTTCCCCCAGCGAGGGCATGATTTTGGTGACGCCGACGGCTGTGTTTCAACTGGTGGACTCTCGCTATACAGAGACCGCCCGGCTCCACGCGGCGGACACCGGCGTGCAGGTGACGGAGATTACCACCGGCTTTTGGGACGAACTGGACGCCCTGCTGGCAAAAATCGACTGCAAGATTTTGCTGTTTGAGGACCGCACCATGCTTACCGGCAGTACACGCAGCTGCAAGGCATTTTCAGCGGCGAATTGCGCCCTGTCGGCAACGTTGTGATGGATCTGCGCAATGTGAAAGAGCCATGGGAGATCGATCTAATGAAACCGCCAACCGCATTGCGGAAAAGGCGTTTTTAGAGCTGCTCAACGATGTAAAGCCCGGCAAAACGGAAAAGGAACTGGCTGCCCGGTTTGACTATCTAATGGCGCTGGGTGGCTCGGACGGCGTCAGTTTTGACACCATTCTCCTAACCGGCGCCCATACCTCCATGCCCCACGGTGTGCCGGAGAATCGGGAAGTGCAAAAGGGCGACTTTGTGCTGTTTGACTTTGGCGCCACCTACCGGGGCTACCATTCGGATATGACCCGCACAGTGGCCGTGGGCAGCGCCACGGCAGAAATGCAGGCGGCTTATGACCTGGTGCTTCGCGCGCAGCTGGCAGGTATTCAGGCGCTGCACGCCGGCGTGCCCTGCAAAGAGGTGTACCAAGCGGCCTACGATGTACTGGCAGCGGAGGATAAGGCGCAATATTTCCGCCACTCCCTGGGGCACGGCGTGGGGCTGGAAATACACGAGGGTTCATAACGCCTCGCCCCGCAGCACGGATGTGTACCAACCGGCAATGTGACCTCTATGGAGCCTGGCATCTATTTGCCGGACAAATTCGGCATCCGCATTGAAGATGTGCTCTACCTGTCCCCTCACGGCCGAGAGAATTTATCCAATGTGACCAAAAAACTCATCGTGCTGTAAAAGCAAAAGAAAAACCCCCGAACCGGAGTGGCTCGGGGTCATTTTATGTGATTTACAGGGACATTGCCATTGGTAGGCAGCTTCTGTGGCGTTGTGGATACGGCCGATTTTTGTTGCTGTCGCCGATGTTATATACACGGCTGAAGCTGCTTTTAATGCTTTCATACAAGCCATTCTCCGGGCGCACGCCCAAAGAGAGCACCACCAGGTCGCAAGGTACCATGGTTTGCTGCCGGTGTCCACATTTTCCAGTTCAATGTTGTCCTGATGAACGGCCAGCAGTTTTTGCCCCACCATAAAGACAGTGTGTGCCGCCTGTAACTTGGCATAGCGTCGTCCACATGCTTGGAAGTATGCACCGGGCGCAATGCGGGGCGCATTCCACAATGGTCACATGATTGCCTTGACTTACCAGCAGCTCGGAGGTTTCCAGTCCGGTCATGCCGGAGCCGATCACCGCCACCTGCTTGTCTTTCACTTTCACATTGCCGGTGAGAATATCCGTCACCGTGCACACATTTTCGCCGCTGAAAGCCTTTGGGTGCACGGCGCTGCCGCCGGTGGCACAGATCACAGCGTAAGGGTCATAAGCGGCAATGATTTCTTCTGTCGCTTCTACCTGGGTGCGGATTTCAGCGCCCGCAGCCTGCGCGAGGGTAGTCAAATCCTCCGTGCACCAGGTCATGCGCTCCTTATGGGGCGGCTTGGCTGCCAACAGTACCTGGCCGCCGGGGGTTTTGGCTTTTTCCAGTACGGTCACATCAAATCCACGGCGAGCCAGCAGTTCCGCTGCCGTCAGACCTGCAGGCCCGGCACCGACAATAACCACCTTGCGCCCATTGCCGTTTTGTACCAACACTGTGCGCTCTCGGCCTACAAACGGGTTCACGGAACAACGACCGTGCTCGCCTTTATAGGCGCCCTCCATCATACTCTCAAAGCAGTATAGGCAGTTGATACAGTGGCGAATTTCATTTGCCTTCCCCTGCTCTGCCTTGTCTGCCCAGTAAGGATCGGCAATCAGGGGGCGGCCAAGGCCTACAAAGTCCTGAATACCTTGTGCAAGCTGTTCTTCCGCTTGCTCCGGGGTGCGAATCAAATTGGCGGCAATCACAGGAATGTTCACCACTTCTTTGACCGCTTGGGCCAGGTGCTTGCGCCAACCGCAAGGGAAAGTTACCGGCTCCAGCCAGTAATTGAATGTATCGTAGCACGCAGAAGACACGTCAATGGCGTCAATGCGTTTGTCAGACAGAATTTTTGGCCATTTGCAGGCCCTCTTCCAAGCCGTAGCCCTTGCCGGGCTGGCCGATGCGATCGTACATCTCATCTACCGACAGACGCACCACAATGGGGAAATCCCGCCCGCAGGTGATGCGAATGCCGTCAATGATCTCCGTCAAAAAACGCATTCTGTTCTCCAGAGAACCGCCGTATTCGTCCGTTCTCCGGTTGGTATTCGGTGACAGGAATTGCTGAATGAGATAGCCATGGGCGGCGTGCAGTTCCACACCGTCACAGCCGGCTTTCTTTACTCTTTGTGCAGCTTCAATAAACTGCATGATCAGCCGCTGTACGCCCCGGTGGGACAGACCACGGTTGACGCTTTCGCTCATTTTGCTTTTTTCGCATCGGCTGGGTGCCACGGTGCGGGGCACAATATCCTTATCCTGCAACTTCTTACCGGGAGGAATTACGCTGCGTACAGCAGCTTGGCATAAGCGGACCCGAGAAAGCGGTCGCCGGCTACGCAAATAGGCAGTGTGCCCACCATCAGCCCCAGATTTTGCCGCCCCGATGGTGCAGCTCCACCATCAATTTGGTGCCGTGACGGTGTACCCGCTGTGCCATGGTGCGCAGGGAGTCAATTTGGTAATCATGACTCATACCCAGTTGACCAAAGGAAGATGCGCCGGTCATATCGTTGACGCGGGTAATCTCCGTAAAGATCAGTCCTACGCCGCCCTTGGCACGCTCTTCGTAATAGTCCATCATGGTATCCGTGGCCCGACCGTCAAATTGACCGAAGCCAAGGCACATCGGCTCCATAATAATACGGTTCTTTACCGTCACATTGCCGATTTTGGCGGGAGAAAACAATAAATCGTAGTTCATAAGCAAACCTCGCACTGCCATCGCAGACTTAATTGTTGTGTTTCTTTTTATCTTTCTCTCTGCCACCGTGGGCAGCCAGCTTTTGGCGCTCCTCATAGCGGGCGTCCAGCCGATACCAAATATAGATCAGTACGCAAACGGCCACGGCCACCAACACCCAAAGATAATGGTTACGGTCTTTTGAATGGCGATCACTTTCTCGGCGGCTTTGCCCAAAAATGCGATGAGCACCTGGCCGTTATTGCCATCCTCTTTATATGCGCCGCCGGGCAGATCCACTTCCTTACCGTTTGCGTCTTTATAGTAACAGATGAACATCGGCTCGTTGGGTGCCTTCTTCTGGTCATAGTCCGGGTTGGTCTTAAGGTAAAAGGTCTTTGCCGTAGTCCTCTATCTTGTCCGGCGCCAATGCGATCACGACCTTATTTGTAAAAGGCGTAGCTGTTTCACATGGGTCACCACATAACCGGCAATGCCTACCAGCAGTATCACTACGGCCACCACAACGCCGGCGATTATGCCTTTTTGTTTGCCACTGAGCTTCTTCTTTGCTTTCTTTTCCACGGTTGGGGTCAACTCTTGTTTATCCTCTGCCATCATATCACTCCAGTTGTCGGATACTCTCTTCTTAACATTATACCAAAACCGGCCTTGCCGGTCAAGGCAACAAAAAAGGAGCCGCAGGCTGCGGCGATTTGCCGCAGCTGTGCCGCTCCTTTGGTTTATTTCTTGTTCTTACGCTTTTCCGCTTTGGCAGCCAGCTTTCGCTTGGCTTCTTCCACCTTAGCTTTTTCTTCTTCCTGGGCTTTCTTGGCAGCCTGTACGCGCTCCAGTTCCCGTTTTTCTTCAGCTAGGCGCTCTTTTTCTTCTTTCGCAGCCACCCGCGCCAGGCGTTCGTTCTCCAGTTGCTCGTCAGACTTGGCCGGCGCTTTAACAACGGCAATGTTCATGCCGGTAGCCACAAGCAGCAAAAGCAGTGCCACAAAGTAGCCCAAACCGATGGAACCGCTGGGTGCCAGTGCAGCGTTGCCGCCAAAGCTGAATGCGCCCAGATCAGCGCCCCGCTGACCGCCAACGGTAAAGCAGATTACGGCGGCAATAGAAGCCGCAATAGACAGCACATCAAAAACAATGGTCGTCTTGGTCTTGGAATTCTTGCAGCGGATCAGTACCATAAAGAATGCAATCACAATAAATAAAGCGCTGAGTAAGAACAGGAAGTAGCCAATCACACCAAGGGTCACCGGACCGCCGTAGCCCTCCATACCCATAGTTGTGGTAAACAGTCCTACATCGCCAAAAAAAAAAACGCCTTGAAAAAGTCAATCAGCGACTTGCTACCGTCAAAAGCGAGAATACTCAGCACAAAGCTGGAGCCGGTGCCTTTGATATTGGACCAAGGTAAAATGAAGCCCACAGCCGGCAAAAGGTCAGCACCAGGCGAGCAATGCGCAGCTTGGTGCCCCACATGGAATACGCCATACGGCTGAGGGTGCGGTTAAACACGCCGAAGGCTTTTTCCGCGTTGCGGTTGTCCTCCTCCAGTCTGGCCTCCCAATCATAGTTGGGAATGCTCACACCGCAGGCGGAGCACTCCGCCTTAATGTTCCAAAAATGTAATTTTTTGCCGCAGTTGGGGGCAGGTCGATGCCATAGTCTACATCCTTTCGGCGCCGTGGCGCTGGTTCTGTTATCAATGAAAATGAATATGTAAACGATTGTCAGTCCGTTTCAGCCATCATATTCACCAAAATATTTTATAATGTTTGACGCCGCTTGTCAATAGAATTGCCGGCAAAAATCAAAAGCCGGAAGAAATGTTACACAACTTTTCTCATCGTGCATTATCTTGTTACTTTTGTACAGAAAAAAGTGTTGATTTGCTCTACTTCTTATGCTAAAATTATATCGTTATGATTTTGTTTGGGCTACGGCCCTGAAATGAGGGAATGTTTTGGCAGAAAAAGTCGAGTCTCAGCAGCTGAACGGATTCTGAACTGGAAGAATTGGAAAAGCTGGCTTATACCAAAAAGCGCTACTTGTCACCGAAGGAGATCGCCGCCTTTGTGCTGGTGAACTTCGGTAAGAAGAACTTGGACCAGTTTACCAGTGCGTTCAAGGAATTCTTTATGATCCAGTTTTTAAAGCTGAACACCACCGCGTACGCAAACATCAACCTGTTTGCCTCCATTTATGATGCGGCGGACGATACCATCAGCGGACTGATCATTGACCGTACCCGTACCCGTTGGGGTCGTATTCGGCCGTTCTTGATCCTGTCTCTGCCTATGTGGCTCATCGGCGGTTATATGATGTTTACCGCTCCGGATCTGAATTCCACACAAAAGATCGTTTGGTCCGCCATAGGCATATTGCTGTACGGTCTGGGTATGAGCTACTTCGGCGCCTACTGGCTGCTTGTTTATAACATAACGCCAAATAACGACGAGCGAAATAACTTAATTACCACCACCAAGTTTTTTTTGAGCTGTTCGGCACCTGGCTGCCCTCACTGGTTCCTGTGTTTGTACAGCTGCTGCCAAAGGTCAATAAGAACATTACCATGCAGGGGGTGTACTCCGGCTTCGCCTACTGTATGTTGATCCTTTGCGCCGGGTTCTCGGTGTTCGGGTTCTTTAATATGCGGGAGCGGGTGCCGCTGATGAGCCGCGAGGAGATGAACGAGACCTCTGTTCTCCAGTCCATTAAGGAGATCTTCTCCAACCGTCCCCTGTTTGCCATCATTCTGTCGGATTTCTTTAACAACTTTAAGGCCGTAGGCGGCTCCTCTGAGCAGTACTTCTGGCTAAACAATACCGGCGCCATTATGAACCAGACCATCTGCGGTCTATTTACCGGTATTCCCAACTACCTGATGGTGCCTATGGCTGCCAAACTGGTTAAGAAGCTGGGTGCTCGCGTAACGGCAATCCTGGCCGGTGTGTTCGGTGGCGTGGCCTACTTTACCCTGTTCTTTATCGGTTATCACCCCTTTGGCCAGACTTTCGCCGACCACAGAATTCTCAACTTCATTTGGGTGGTCTTCGGTCTGACCATTTGCGGCCTGCCCAATAAAGTCATTCAGGTGGTTAACCCCATTTTGACCGCTGAAGCACTGGACTATATGGAATGGAAGCACGGTCTGCGTAACGAAGCGCTGGTAACTACCGTACAGGGCTACTTTACCAAACTGGCAACCTCTATTACTTCTTGGATGTCCGGTATGGTACTGACCTGGATTAACTACATTCCCCTCACCGACTCCCTGGGCAACGCTGTGCCTCAAACGGATCCCGGTATTCTGTCCGGTATTTGGGCGGTGTTCTGTATCCTGCCCGGTTTGGCCCGTGGCCTTTACGGTCTGTCTTTCCTGTTCTACAACATTCACGGTGACCTGCAGCAGCAGATGATCGTGGAACTGGCGGAGAAGCGCGCTGCCCGTTTGGCAGAGCAGAACGAAAAAAAAACTGCCGACTAAGTCTTACATACTATTTTATAACGATAAAAACAGTACGGTTCTGCCGTACTGTTTTTTTATGCACACCGACCGACTGTTTTTTTGGCCGGTATACGAAATCTTATGCACTTATATCGCCTTTTTTGCATATTTTTGTCTAACATAAACAATTCTTAATAAGCGACGGCATTTTTGTTTGTTGACTTTTTCTCACAAGTATGGTAAAAATAGATTAAAAGTATAAGAATTCTCGCTTTGCCGGAATTCGGACCGGGAGTGGTTAATTTATGGAAAAGTTATTGTACCTTGTACCTGTGTGCGGTTTGGTGGCGCTGCTGTTCGCCCTGTTCACTGCACGCTACATCGGTAAGAAAGACGCCGGCACGGCAAGGATGAAAGAGATTGCCGACGCCATCGCCACCGGTGCGCGCGCCTTTTTTGTTTGCCGAGTATCGAATTCTGATTGTTTTTGCCGTGGTGCTGTTTTAGTGATCGGCTTGGTGATCAACTGGCTCACCGCCGTTTGCTTTGTGCTAGGCGCTCTGTTCTCTACCCTGGCCGGGTTCTTTGGTATGACTGTGGCTACTAAAGCCAACGTGCGCACTGCCAATGCTGCCCGGGAGCGAGGCATGAATAAAGCACTAAAGATTGCCTTTAGCGGCGGTGCCGTGATGGGTTTGTCTGTGGTCGGCCTGGGCGTCATCGGCGTGGGTTTAATCTTCCTGTTCTTGAACAGTAAGTACGATCTGGTGAGCAATGCCTCTGCTCTGAATATTCTCACAGGCTTTAGTTTGGGTGCGTCTTCTATCGCTCTGTTTGCCCGTGTCGGCGGCGGTATTTATACCAAGGCTGCGGATGTGGGCGCCGATCTGGTAGGCAAAGTGGAGGCCGGTATTCCGGAGGATGATCCCCGCAACCCGGCAACCATTGCAGACAATGTGGGCGACAATGTGGGCGATGTAGCCGGTATGGGCGCCGATTTGTTTGAAAGCTATGTTGGCTCCATTATCTCTGCCATCACCTTGGCATTTGCAGCTACAACCGTCAGCAGTCGGCTGTATGCGGCTATCTTCCCGCTGGTGCTGTGCGGCGTGGGCATTCTCGGTTCCGTAATCGCCACATTCTTTGTACGCGCCAAGGACGGCACGGACCCGCAGCGCGCCTTGAACCGGGGCGAATATACGGCAACGGCGCTGGTGATCCTTGCCGCCGGGGTGCTAAGCCACTTTATGCTGGGTACCATGAACGGCTTTTGGTGTGTGCTGTGCGGCCTGATCGTGGGCACTGCCATCGGTAAGCTGACGGAAATTTATACTTCCGATCACTATAAATCTGTAAAAGAAATTGCAGAAAGCTCCAAAACCGGCGCTGCAACCAACATTATCAGCGGTATGAGCGTTGGCATGCGTTCCACAGCCATTCCGGTACTGTTTATCGCTGTGGGTATCCTGCTGTCTTACAAATTCTTAGGTCTTTACGGTATCGCACTTGCTGCCGTAGGTATGCTGTCTACCACCGGGATCACCGTGGCGGTGGACGCTTACGGTCCGATTGCGGACAATGCCGGCGTATTGCCGAGATGAGTGAACTGGATGGCTCTGTGCGCAAAATCACCGATAAGCTGGACAGCGTAGGCAATACCACAGCCGCAGTAGGCAAAGGCTTTGCCATCGGTTCTGCCGCCTTGACGGCGCTGGCGCTTTTCGCCTCCTTTGCAGAAACGACGAATATCACCAGTGGCGGTATGAGCATTTTGGATGCCAAAGTTGTGGTAGGCTTGTTCCTGGGCGGTATGCTCCCCTTCCTGTTCTCTGCCTTTACCATGAGTTCCGTTGGTAAGGCTGCAAACAAGATGATCGAGGAAGTGCGCCGCCAGTTCCGGGAGAAACCCGGCATCTTAAAGGGCACGGAAAAGCCGGACTACACCAAGTGCGTGTCCATCTCCACCACCGCAGCACTGAAAGAGATGATTCTGCCCGGCATTATGGCAGTGGTGGCTCCCTTACTGGTAGGCTTCCTACTGGGCGTGAGAGCCTGGGTGGTCTGTTGGCAGGTGCACTGGTCAGCGGCGTGATGATGGCAATCTTTATGGCCAACAGCGGCGGTGCCTGGGACAATGCCAAAAAGTACATTGAGGGTCTGAAAGACGGCGGCAAAGGCTCCGAAGCCCATAAGGCTGCCGTGGTTGGCGACACCGTAGGCGATCCCTTTAAGGACACCTCCGGCCCGTCTATCAACATTCTTATTAAGCTAATGACCATTGTGTCTTTGGTGTTCTCCTCTGCCTTTATGGCAGTCAACGGCGGCGCAGGTCTGCTGAACTTCTAAAACCAAATCAGATACAAAAAAAGCCCCGGAGTTTGTACTCCGGGGTTCATTTTATTTAGGCTTATTCGGTTTCATCATAAACTGTCCAGGAACGAATGAAGCTGACCGTGCTGCTTGTAGCCGATCACTGTGTCAATAT
>ENA-OQBU01000268-OQBU01000268.1-human-gut-metagenome-genome-assembly--contig:-NODE-268-length-12304-cov-2.377433_pt1 | contig 12304 bp, 19 predicted proteins | sample MGYA00242492_ERZ504566 | MGnify/ENA primary metagenome ERZ504566 (study PRJEB26092, sample SAMD00036261) | human gut metagenome | host: Homo sapiens | study: EMG produced TPA metagenomics assembly of...
TCCGTGGGTTTTGACCCGCGTTTTTCAGCATACCGGAGGAAACCAAGATCTTACTGCCCAGTTCCAGCACGTCGCCCTCGCCAATGCCCTTGATGAGCACATGGTCCCTACCTGCAAGGGGCGGGGCAACTTATAATCCGCATCCCAATCGGTGTTCAGCCGGTTGGGGTTCACAATATCGTCCAACTCACCCAAGCGATTTTTAATCTCCCGCCTGGTCTTGCGGGCCAATTCCGTGGCGTTAGTGGCAGTCTGCTCTTTCTTCAACTGCTCCAGCTGGAGCAGAAAGTCCGAAGATGTGCGTTTGGCAGCATCTATCAGCCGCTGTGCCTCTCGCTTAGCCTTGTCCAGTTCTCGATCCCGCAAGGTGTCGATCTTGGACTTTTCTTCTCTGGCCTTGGCTGCAAGGCGCTCTGCCTCTTGCCGTTCCTTGGTCGCCGCTGCCCGCTCTTCGTCCAGTGCCTTTCGAGCGCTCTCCAGGTTCTCCAGCACAGACTCAAACTGCCGGTTCTCCGAGCCGACAATTTCCTTAGCCTGCCCGCACCACCGCCGGATCCATGCCCAGGTGCTCCGTAATGGCAAAGGCGTTGGACCGACCGGGCACGCCGATCAGCAGCCGATAGGTAGGCCGCAGGGTCTCCACATCAAACTCGCAGCAGCCGTTACTGACCCCGGGCGTATCCAGCGCATAGGCTTTCAGCTCCGCATAATGGGTGGTGGCGGCAATGTGCGCTCCCTTTTGGCGCAGATATTCAATGACAGACACTGCCAGTGCCGCGCCCTCGATGGGGTCCGTGCCTGCGCCCAACTCGTCGATCAGCACCAGGGAGTCTTTGTCCGCCTTTCCCATAATATCAATAATATTCACCATGTGAGAGGAGAAAGTGGACAGGTTTTGGGCAATGCTCTGTTCATCTCCGATATCCACCAAGATTTGACGGTACAGCGCCAGTTTGCTGCCGTCTGATACCGGGATCAACAACCCGCAGCCCACCATCGCCGTCAGCAGACCCAGGGTCTTTAAGGTCACGGTCTTGCCGCCGGTATTGGGGCCGGTGATCACCAGAGTATCATAGTCCGTGCCCAGGGTAATATGCACCGGCACCACCCGCTCTTTATCAATCAGCGGATGGCGGGCATTTTTCAGATCCGTTATACCATCATTATTCAGCTGGGGACGAGCGGCTTTCATTTGGTACGCCAAGTGTGCTTGGCAAAGATCAGGTTCAGCCGCACAGCGCTGTCATAACTGTGGCGCACGCTCTCTGCAAAAGTGCCTGCCTCTGCAGACAGCTCAAAGAGAATGCGCTGCACCTCTTCCCGCTCCCGGCCCTCTAACACCTTAATGTCATTGTTGGCGTCCACCACCGCCGCCGGCTCGATAAACACCGTAGCGCCGCTGGAGGAGGTATCATGCACCAGACCGGGCACCTCGCCCCGGTGCTCCGCCTTTACCGGCACTACAAAGCGCCCGCCACGCTGGGTGACGATGGGCTCTTGCAAGAATTTTTGGTAATGGGTGGAGTGGATCATACCGTCCAGCCGTTGCCGAATGGCCGCCGCCTTGGCCTTAATCTTCCGACGAATGTCGTAAAGTTCTTCCGAGGCCTTGTCCGCCATTTCCTCCGGACTGACAATGCAGGTAAAGATCCGGTTCTCCAAATATTTGTTCACCGTAATGCCGTCAAAAAAGAAATTCAGGGACGAGCTTGTGCCCGCCAAATGGCCGTGCCAGTCGTCCAGAATGCGCAGCGCCCGCAGGGTGTCGCCCACCTGCAGCAACTCCGTCATATTCAGGCACCCGCCGGCTGCCGCCCGCTGCAACGGACCGTTTACATTATGCAGCCCGCCAAAAGACGCGCGCCGAACCGGGCCAGCATAGAAAAAGCGTCCTCCGTCTGATCCAGCAGGAGAGCAATCTCCCCCGGGTCTGCCGCAGGGCGCAGCGCCAATGCCGCCTCTTTGGCGTCGTCACAGGTGGTCTGTTCCGCCAAAGGGCAAGCACCTTATCCAGCTCCAAGGTTTGCAAATTCTTATCCATATCTCTATCCATTATGATGCTATGTAGTCGCGTCCCCGGCTTGCAGGGACTTGTAGAATTCCAGTGTGGTAAAGCGCCGGTCCAGCCGCCGCAGGGTGTACTGCTCCGTCACCCGGCCCAGCAGTGCCATTTGCTCCGGCGACAGAGAAAAGCCAAAAATACGCCCCGGCTCCGTCAGGCAAATGTAGCGCACGGCGGTCATCACCGTCTTGGGTACCGCCACAGCGCCTGCCTTGGGGCAATTCTCACAGTAAATGCAGCCCCCGTCCACATCAAAGTACATCACCGGTGTTTCGTAAGTCCCGCAGTTGGCGCAGGCCAAAATATTGGGCATATAACCGGAGATGGACAGGGCGCGCAGCTCAAACACCGCCTTGATTTGCACCAGCGGCTTGGTGCCCTTGCACAATAGGTGCAGGGTGTTCAGCAGCAGGCGCAACAATTCCGGCGCCGGTTGTTCCTCCGCCGCCAATTCGTAGCTAAGCTGGGCAAAATATTGGGCAGCTGCCAGCCGATCAATATCCTGCCGCAAGCCAAAAACACCTCAATGGGTGCCGCACTGTCTACCGTATAAGCGTCGCGCCCACGGTACAGGGCAAACTCGCCATAGCAAAAAGGGAGGTGGCAGCGGCACGCCGATTCTTCAGCTGCTTGCCGCCTCGCACAAACGCACGCACCAGCCCGTGATCCGCCGTCAGCAAAGTCACCAGGCGATCATTCTCCCCGGTGGTCTGCTCCCGTATCACTAACCCTTTGGTGGTACTGTTCATGCCCCTCTTGTCGTTCCTCTTCCTTGTATTTCAAATAATCGGCCACACGGCCGGTTTGTATAAACTGTTGCCAGCTGTTCTCTGCCATCGACATAGGATCACCGTTTTTATTGTATCCTATGCGTGCAACGCCATTTGTGCCAAATTCATCCAAGGACAAAATCCAACACCGCAGCGGCAAAAATCAATTTATTCGTTATCCAAACCAAAGTTGTGGATCAGGCCCTCCACGGTTACGCCAGTCCTCTTTCACCTTAACCCAGGTGTGCAGATTGACCTTGATCCCGAAAAAGCGCTCCATATCCTGCCGAGCAAATGTGGCGATCTTTTTAAGCATAGCGCCGCCCTTGCCGATGACCATACCCTTATGGCTCTCCCGCTCGCAGTAAATGGTGGCGTCCACATCCAAACAGCTGCCGTCCGGGCGTTCCTTCATCTTCTCAATGGCAACGGCAATGCCGTGAGGAATCTCCTTATCCATTAGGCGCAGGATCTTCTCCCGGATCATTTCCGCCGCCAGCACCCGCTCCGGCTGATCCGTCAAGGTATCGTCCGGGAAAAAATGGGGCGACGGCAGCGCCAGGCGTTCCATCTCCGTCAGCAGATCCTGCACACCCTCGCCGGTCTGGGCGCTGCAAGGCACCACAGCCGTAAAGTCATACAGCCCTGCCAACTGGCCGATGCGGGGAGCCAGTTCCGTCTTGTCCCGCAACATGTCAATTTTGTTAATGGCCAGGATCACCGGCAGGCGCTGCTTTTTGCACATTGCCAGCAGTTCCTGTTCCTTGTCGTTGAGTTCGCCCTTAGGCTCCACCACAAACAGGCAGGCATCCACGCCACCTACCGTGTCGCCTACCGCCTGGTTCATGTGCTCGCCCAGCTTGTTGTGGGCATGGTGAAAACCGGGGGTGTCCGTAAACACCAGCTGCACCTCGTCCCGAGTCAGCACACCCATGATCTTGGTACGGGTGGTCTGTGGCTTAGAAGACACAATGGCGATCTTGCTGCCGGTAAGTCGGTTCAAAATAGAAGATTTGCCCACATTGGGCTTGCCGATAATGGCGATAAATGCAGATCGGGTCATGACTCGTCTCCCATGTAATAGCTACTGTCCCGCTTCCAGCCGATTTGGGTCAGCACGGTTTCTTCCTTTTTCGCGCATACGCACTTCTTCCAGTCCGCCCTGCTCATGGTCGTAGCCCAGCAGGTGCAGCATGGATGGACAGTCAAAAAGCCGATCTCCCGCTGCAAGGGTGATTATACAGTTCTGCCTGCTCCATGGCTTTCTCCATAGAGATCACAATATCCCCCCAGCAGCTTGGCGCCGGTGTCGTGGTTAATGTCGTACACACCGTTCTCCCCCAGAGGGAAGCTAAGTACATCCGTCTCTCTGTCGATGTTCCGATATTCTTTGTTCAGCTCACGGATCTGTTCGTTATCCACAAAGCGCACGCTCACCTCTGCGCTGCCCTCGAAATGCTCCAGCTCCAGCACGGCGTGGCAACAACGGCGGATCAGCAACCGAATACCGGTAGGCACCTTCACTGCCTTTTGATCGTTTGAAATGACCACTTTTACAGATTCCATTACTTGTTTTTCTCCTCATATTTTTCATACGCCCGAATAATGTCCTGCACCAACCGGTGGCGCACCACATCCTTCTGGCTGAATTTATGAATTTCAATATCATCTACATGCTTTAGAATGTCCATCACCTTCACCAGCCCGGAGCGCTTGCCCTCCGGCAGGTCAATCTGGGTAATGTCGCCGGTGACCACCATTTTGGAGTTGAACCCCAGGCGGGTCAAAAACATTTTCATCTGCTCCGGCGTGGTGTTTTGAGCCTCATCCAGAATAATAAAGCTGTCGTCCAAGGTACGCCCACGCATATAGGCCAGCGGTGCCACCTCGATAGCGCCTCGCTCCTGGTAGCGCTGAAAACTCTCAGCCCCCAGCATATCAAACAGCGCGTCATATAACGGGCGCAGGTACGGGTCTACCTTGCTTTGCAGGTCGCCGGGCAGGAAGCCCAACTTCTCCCCCGCTTCCACCGCCGGGCGGGTCAAAATGATCCGGTTCACCTCTTTGGCACGAAAGGCGGTAACCGCCATTGCCACGGCCAGATAAGTTTTGCCGGTACCGGCCGGGCCCACGCCAAAGGTGATGGTGTTTTTGGCGATGGACTCGCAGTACCGCTTTTGACCCACGGTCTTCGGCTTCACCGGGCGACCCTTGGCCGTCACGCACACCGAGTCCGTGGTCATGGAGGAGAGCACATCCTCGTTGCCCTCGCCCACCAGCGAGATCACATAGCGCACATTCTGCTCCGTCAGTTGCTCGCCTTTGTTAATTAGGGTCAGCAGTCCGTTCAGCGCCCGGGCAGCGGCGGCCACATTCTCTGCGTCCCCCACCACCTTCAGGTCGCGCCCCGGCAGGTGATGGTCACGCCGTACTCCCGCTCCAATAGCTTTATGTTTTCATCGAAGCTGCCAAACAGGTTCGCTGCCTGTTCCATCGCTTCAAAGGTGATTACCTGTTCTGTCATACTTTAACTTCTGCCTTTATCCGTTCAATTCTGCGCTCCTCTACCCCGCAAACGGTAAAGTGCACATTCTCATAATCCACCGTTACCGGCTGGGTCTCCTTGCCGGTGGGAAGATAGCCCAGGCGGCTGATCAAAAAGCCTGCCAGCGTGTCATAATCCCCCTCCGGCAAGGGCACGCCCAGCGCCTTTTCCGCGTCCTCCATATCTACCGAGCCATCAAAGGTGAAGGTGTGCTCCCCGGTTTGGATTACATCCGCCTCTTCCTCGTCGTACTCGTCCATAATATTGCCCACAATGCTCTCCAGAATATCCTCCATGGTCACCAGTCCGGCAGTGCCGCCGTACTCATCTACACAATGGCCATCTGGATACGCTTGTCCGTCATGGTGGCGAACAGCTTGCCGCAGGGAATACTCTCCGGTACAAACAGCGGCTCCCGCACATAGTCCGTCAGCCGGGTGCCCGCCGGCACAGGCTTACCCACAAAGGGCAGCAGGTCTTTTACATAGAGAATACCCTGCACATTGTCCAGATCCTCGTGGAATACCGGGATCCGGGAGCACCCTGCCTCCAATGCAAAGGCAGCGGCATAACCGATGGTGGCCGTCTCCTCCACTGCCTCGATCTCTGTGCGATGGGTCATAATATCCTCCGCACAAAGTCGGTCAAAATCAAAGATATTGTGGATCATCTCCCGCTGAGACGCTTCCAGTTCTCCTTTGGCCTGGTCCTCGTCCACCAGCTGTCGAATTTCCTCTTTTCGTTGTGCTCTCGCGCTTAAATAATCGGTCAATCAGGCTGTTCCCGCCCATAATGGCCCCTGCCTCCTGTGCAATACAAATTTTTTCCGTTTATTTATTATATACACTTTATTTTAGATTGTCAAATATGTTAAAATATAGAGCAGAAAGGCAGGTAGCTATGATAGACGATTTGCTGACGGAAGAGAATGTTTGGGACCGACTGCGCCGGGAGGGCAAGCCCCTGGTGCTCTATGGCATGGGCGACGGGGCGGAGAAAATCAATGCCGTGTTAGAAAGCAAGGGAATGCACATCACTGCGGTCTTTGCCAGTGATGATTTTGTGCGAGGCCAGTCTTTTTTAGGCCACACGGTACAGCGCTACCGGGACGTGTGCGCGCAATTTACGGACTTAATGTGGTACTGGGCTTTGCCAGCCAGCGCCCGGAGGTACTGGAAAACATCGCCCGGATCAATCGAGAGCACCCGGTGTATGCACCGGATATTCCGGTGGCCGGCGTCGGGCTGTTTACCTGGGAATACGCCGCTGCCCACCGGGCGGAAATAGAGACTGTTTACGCCAAATTGGCCGATGAGGAGAGCCGCCGGGTGTATCATTCCGTATTGCGTTACAAAATCAGCGGTAAAGTTGATTACCTTTACAATTCGTTTGCAAATATGGACGAGATTTTTACAGACATTTTGCAAGTAAACCAACAGGAGATTTTGGTGGATATGGGCGCTTATAACGGCGACACAATTCGCCAATTTTTGCAGTATTCGTGCGGAAAATACAAATCCATTTACGCCTTGGAGCCGGATGGCAAAAACTTCAAAAAGCTGTGCCGCTCCACCCAGGGTATGCAAGGCGTCACCTTTACAATAAAAAGCGCCTGGGACCGGCAGACCACTTTGCATTTTAATGCCTGCGCCGGGCGCAATTCCCACCTGTCGCCACCGGTACGGCGGTGGAAGCCACGGATCTGGACAGCCTGCTACAAGGCGCGCCGGTGACCCTGCTGAAAATGGATATTGAGGGCAGCGAAAGCAAGGCGCTGGCCGGCGCCGCCCACACCATTGTCACCTGGCGGCCCAAACTATATGTATGCGCCTACCATCGCAACGAAGATTTGTTCTCCCTGCCGTTGCAAATTCTAAGCCTTTGCCCGGACTACAAGCTTTACTTCCGCCACAGTCCGTACATTCCGGCGTGGGAAAGCAATTTTTACTGTATTCCGACCCATTTGGACGACAACGACCATTAACGCCCCGCTGCATTGACAAGGCCTTTTATAAATTATATAATAGGTTTTACGGCTTATGAAACGAAGCGTCCTCTTTGGAGGGCAGTTAGGAATGTCTATGCTGACCATCGCAATACCGCAGTTCGTAGAGAACCTGCGCAAAAACATACAAGGGGTAGAAACCACTGAAGAACTGCTGATCCGCACTCTGATCGCTGTGGGGAGCGTTGTGGTGCTGCTTCTGTTACGAAATATCATTTCCGGGGGAATACTCACCGTCATTGGCAAGACCTTTTGCCGCCGCAAACCCCGGGTGCAATCGCTGATTAAAGACGGACTGAAAAAGCCCCTAGCCTTTTTTCTTGGTACTGGCCGGCATTGCCCTGGGTCTGCAAATCATCGCCCCCTCCGGAGAGCTACATAAGATCGGCCTGTTTCTCATTAAGGCCGGCGGCATTGTGTGCGCCTGCTGGGGCGGCGTGCGCCTACTGAACGGCGAACTGGACAATTATACCTTTGACACGGCAGCCGGCGGGGACAAAACCCGGCTGACCGCCTTTCGCTTTATCTCCAATGTAGCCAAAATCGTGATTATCTGCATCGGCGCACTGCTGGTGCTGGAACTGCTGGGCTACTCCGCCACACGCATTTTTGCCGCTTTAGGCATCGGCGGCGTGGCTGTGGCCTTTGCCTGTAAAGATGCGGTGGAGAACCTGATCTCCGGCTTTATCATTGTATTTAACAAGCCGTTTCGCGTGGGGGACTTTATCACCGTTGGAGAATTAAGCGGTACGGTGGAGGACATTGCCGTGCGCTCCACCACTCTGCGAGCGCTGGACGGCAGCCGTTATGTGCTGCCCAATACAGCCCTGACCAACCAGAGCATTATCAACTATGCGGATATGGAAAAGCGACTGATCGACCAAACTTTCACTTTGCATTATAAACACAGCCGCACGGACTTAGAGCGGTTTGAGCAGGATCTGCGAGCACTGTTGCAGGCCGATCCGGCAGTGGTACAGGACGATATTCGAACAGATTTTGTGAATTACGGCGCCCACGGCATGGATGTGCAGGTGTACTATTATGTGATCGCCCCCACCGTAGTGGAGCTGGGGCAAATCAAAAATCGTTTGAACCTGCAAATCAAAGAGCTTCTCGACAAAGAGGGCTTTGAACTGGCATACAATTCTGCCACCGTTTACTTAGAGCAAGAGACGGAGGGCAAGAACTAATGATGTTTTTGGTTTATGGCATAATTATCTTTCTCGCTTCCGGCATCGGCGCCTTTTTTAGGCGGTGGCTCCGGGGTGATTATTAACCGCTGCTGACCCTGCTGGTAGACGACACCATCCGAGGTCATCAACTTTATTTCCTCCGTGTCCGTCTTTGCCATGAGTTGCAGTTCCACCCGTAAAGCACCTGCGTGCCAAGACTAAGGTAGACTTTAAGACCGTGCTGCTGATCTCTGCCGGGTCTTATTTTAGGCGGCTTTGCAGGCAAGCACATTTTTGACCTGTTTAACCGACTGCTCAGCGACAACCTGGCTATGGCTTACCAGGCTGTACTGTTGGCCTGTCTGCTGGCAGTGGCTCTATGGCATGTGAACAAGGGCAAAAAAGTTTTCACTTAAAGAACCCAATCACCATTCTTCTGGGTGGCGTCGTGCTGGGCATTCTGTCCAGCTTCCTGGGTATTGGCGGCGGGCCCATCAACATTATGTTCTTCCTGCTGTTCTTCTCTATGAGCATGAAGGAAGCTACTGTGTACAGCGTGGCCGTCATCTTCTTTAGCCAGCTGTCCAAGCTGGTGACCTATGTAGCCACCGCCACGGTGCCCAAGTTCGACTACCGCATTCTGCTGATTGCGGCTCCGGCAGCTGTGATCGCCGGTATCATTGGCGCAGCACTGAATAAAAAGGCCAATAACAAGATCGTCACCCGGGTATTTTCCGCGGTGCTGGGCGTATTTATCTGCCTGAATATCTATAATGCAATCACCGCTTTATGGCCGGATAAATAAAAAAGACAATACGCTGCGCCCAACGGGTGCAGTTCAGGAACAGGAGTTGAACATGGCAAAGCGTAAGAACATCATCTTCTACTTCAGCGATCAGCAGCGGTGGGATACCGTCAATGAAACGGTGACCCCTAACCTGATGCAGCTGGCCAAAGAGGGCACCCTCTTTGAGAACAACTTTACCTGCCAGCCGGTGTGCGGCCCGGCCCGTGCCTGCCTGCAAACCGGTGTGTATGCTACCCAGTGCGGCTGCTACTGGAACGGCATTCCCCTGCCGGAAAGCATTACCCCGCTGGCCCATTACTTTAACGAAGCCGGGTATGACACGGCTTATGTGGGCAAGTGGCACTTGGCCTCTGACCGGCTGCCGGGGATCGGCACCCACTGCGAGCCACGCCGGTACCGAAAGAGAAGCAGGGTGAGTACCGCTACTGGCGGGCAGCGGATGTGCTGGAATTCACCAGCCACGGCTACGACGGCTACATCTTTGACGGCGACGGCAACAAGCTGGACTTTACCGGCTACCGGGCTGACTGTATTAACGACTTTGCCCTGGAATACCTGGAGAGCGGACGGGAGGCAGACAACCCTTCTTCCTATTTATCAGCCAGCTCGGAGCCCCACCACCAAAAACGACCACCATCATTACGAGGGCTATAAAGAGACCATAGGCCGTTACAAGGACTATCCTCTGCCCCCGGACCTGACCTTCCTAAAGGGCGACTATAAAGAGATGTATCCGGACTATATCTCCGCCATCAATCGGTTGGACTATAATGTGGGCCGCCTGGTGCAAAAGCTCAAGGATCTGGGCATTTATGACGACACGGTTATCATCTACTCCTCAGACCACGGCAGCCACTTTAAGACCCGCAATTTGGAGTACAAGCGCTCCTGCCACGACAGCGCCACCCACACCCCGCTGATCATCAAAGGCGGCGGCTTTGACGGCGGCAAGGCAGAGAACCGGCTCACCTCCCTCATCGACCTGCCCCCACCTTTCCTGAGCCTGGCGGGCATTCCCATACCGCCCAGTTACATGGGCAAGGATCTGTGCCAAATGCAGCAGACGACACAGCCGCTTCACGACTGTGTGTTTATGCAGATCAGCGAAAGCCAATGCGGCCGCGCCATTCGTACGGACCGGTTCAAATACGCGGTGCGCACCTTAGCGCCTACCGGCTATCTAAAGTACAATGCCGGTGTATACTTTGAGGATTATCTTTATGATTTGGAAAAGGATCCCATTGAGCGCTGCAACCTGATCCGTGATCCCCGTTACAGCCATGTGCGCCAGGAGCTGAAATACCTGCTGCTGCGTGAAATGAAAAATGCCGGAGAAGCCGCACCTGTGATTCTCCCCGCCCTGAAAGTGAGGAAAAATAATGAACGAACCCCAAAAGAAATACCTAACCACCAGGGAGCGGATATGCTTTACCGTGGGTGCCTTCGGCCGTTCCGGTATTTACACGCTGATGTCCATGTTTACCTTGGTATTCTTCCAAAACGGCGCCGGGCTGTCCCTGTCCCAAGGTACCACAATCATCTTGATCGGCCGTATCTTTGACGCTCTCAATGACCCGGTGATGGGCATGATCGTAGATCGCACCAAGTCCAAGTGGGGCAAAATGCGGCCCTATCTGCTGTTTGCACCGGTGCCCATTGCCATTTGCACCATATTGCTGTTTACTGCGCCCTTTAAGGAGGGTTCCTCCGCCGCTTTTGTGTGGGCGCTGATCACCTACATTCTGTGGGGTGTGGCCTTTACCGTGCAGGATGTGCCTTTCTGGGGTCTGTCCTCTGTGATTACCCCACTGGAGAGTGAGCGTACTTCCTTTATTTCCACCGCCCGTCTGGGCTCCACCTTCGGTGGCATTCTGCCGGCGTTGCTGGTGCCCATTCTGTACCAGAGCAACATGGGCTATAACAAAGGTTTCTTTGTAGGCGCCTGATCTTTGCCCTGCTGGGCTGCGGGTTGTCCATTCTCATCTTCTTTGTATCCAAAGAGCGCGTGCCCAAGATGGACCACACCCCCTCCTTCAAGGAGACTTTTGTGGTGCTGGGCAAGAACAAGCTGTTGCTAATCGTTATTGCTGCTTCCGTTCTGGGCTCCACTATGGTCACCGCCAACCAATGCGCGGACTATATCGGCAATTACATTATTATTCAGAATTATACTGACTTCCGCCAGATCTTTATGGACTTCCTGCCCGGCGCACAAAGCACTCTGGTACCCAATGTGGACGCTGCGGCAGCCTATGACTTCTGGATCCCTCGCGGCACCATTGTGACCACCCTGACCGTAGCCATCGGCGTGGGCATGTGCCTGCCATGGCCATCTTCCCCCTGCTGCGCAAGAAGTTCAGCTTAAAGCAGATCTACATTGGCTCCGCCTTGTTCGGCTTTGCCGTGCACGGCCTTTGCTATGTGATTTTGGCACAAGATGTAACCAAGATCAATATCTTTATCCTGTGGATTTTCCTGTTCCTGATGGGTCTGCCCCTGGGCATTTACAATGTGATTACCTACGCGCTGATTGCCGACTCCATCGACTATTTGGAGTGGAAGACCGGCGAGCGCCAGGAGGGCGTGTGCTTTGCATTCCAAACCTTCCTGTCTAAGGTAAACGCCGCGATTGCCACCTTCGTGTTCGGTCAGCTGCTGGCGCAAACGGACTTTAAGGCCGTAGACAAATCCCTGATGGATAACGCCGGGCGTCAAATCTTCTTTGAACAGTCTGCCAGCACCAAAAATGCTACTGGCGCTGGTGACCATTGTACCGGCTGTGGGCTTTATCCTGACCATCATTCCCATGTTCTTTAACAAGTACACCGGCAAGGTGAAGGCCCAGGCCCAGGCTGAGCTGGAGGCTAAGCGCGAAAAGCTGATGGAAAGCGAAGAAGCCTAAATACCCTGAAATCATAAAAAAGCGCTTCCCGCACGGA
>ENA-OQBU01000269-OQBU01000269.1-human-gut-metagenome-genome-assembly--contig:-NODE-269-length-12245-cov-2.915580_pt1 | contig 12245 bp, 15 predicted proteins | sample MGYA00242492_ERZ504566 | MGnify/ENA primary metagenome ERZ504566 (study PRJEB26092, sample SAMD00036261) | human gut metagenome | host: Homo sapiens | study: EMG produced TPA metagenomics assembly of...
CCTTAAGATACTGGACAGTCGCATACGCTTGCAGCGCGGCTCCGTAGTTATAAGCACGATGATACGTCATGATAGCAACTGACTTTTTGGGCATTAGATTCCCTTCCCTCATTTCGTTTTTAAGCCGAATGATAACGACCTATGATTAGTGGATTGTTAAACGCTGCGAATACCATGATGCAGCCACAGCAATCGTTTTATAGAATCAAGCCCATACCGCCGTCGAGCTCTTCGCGCATTTGCTGCATTCGATCGTACGTAATCGATGCACGAAGAAACTCTGACCCGTAGACCCCTCCCCCGGATTTGGTAACCTTTTTTCGTCCGCTCTTCAAACTCCTCCACAGTCATCAAGACCTTAGCGGGAGACCCAGCCGCAACGACACCATTGGGCAGACTGCGCGTAACGACAGAATTGGCACCTACCACGCATCCATCACCGATACGAACGTTCGGCATCACGATGCTACCGAAACCGATAAACACGTTATCACCGACTGAAACTTTGCCGACCTTCGAGTATCCAACGAGCTTCTTTGTACTGCCATCGTGGGCAAGAAGGCAGACATTGGATGCAAAGGTGACGTTATTGCCGATTTCAATCAGCCATGGGAAGTTGGCATCGATGTTGCAACCCTTTTCCATCTGAAAATCGCTACCGACAACGAGCCCATGTTTGACAAGTCGCTTTAGGTAAAGGGCTTTAAAGGCGTTTCGAATGAACCTAGCATAGGCGATACAACTCCTTAACCTGCTTCATATGAGCGTCGAGAGAATAGGTGGATTCGATAAGCTCGAAAGCGGCTGCGCTCATCTGCTTCCGATCGTCCGCATCGTCCAAAAGAGAAGTAAGGGCATCGCCAAGCGCATCGATATCACCCGGCTCAACCAACATACCGCTAACCCCCGATTGAACCACTTCGGGAATAGCCGCGATGTTCGTGCTGATTGTGGGAATACCATGCGCCATCGCCTCAAGGATGCTCATGGGAAGCCCCTCATTGTATGACGGCAGGACGTTCAAGACGGCATCGTTCAAGATGCGCTCGCGTTGCTTCGAATCGACCCAGCCCAGGCACGCGATGCGATCAGAAAGCCCAAGTTCATCGATCTGGCTGCGAGCTGCATCGATATCACCGTCGCCGCAAAGGGCGAGATGGTATTTGCTGTCGATTCGAGAGGCTACGGTGCTAAACGCCTTGATCAAATCGAATGTCCCCTTGCGCTCACCAAGCCTGCCCATAAATACAATGGCATCTGCGTCAGGGTTGTAGAGATTCCTCCCGTACGTGGGAACAGCATTGTAGAGGACCTTGAAGCGAGCATTAGGAAAATGCTGTTCCATGGAGCGCTTGATCGAGTCGGAGAGCACAAGGTTCACGTCGACATCGTTGCATACCTTCTCGACCTTTTCCTGCGCGTCTGGACTCAGGCCCGCAAAAACGGTTCGAATTCCGCTGCATGATGATGAAACACAACGGGGATACCGCTCTTCTTTGCCTCTTCCGCGATCATTGCCTTCCGCCAAAAACTGCCCCGTTCGGCAACATGAAGATGAACCAGGTCGACTTCGTGTTTCCTCAACATATGACGGATTTTCGGGAGCGTCAGCGCAAAGTGAGCTGCAACACGCACCTTATTACCCGGAACGTGGGTTGGAACAAAAATCGATGTTGAATTCATCCCAGTCAGGGTATGACAGATAGTTTTTGACAACGGAGACCATGCCACCCTTCACATCTAGAGAGGAGCAGCACATCAGCACCCGTATTTGAGAGGCCGTGGATTTCATCTAGCACCCAGCCTTACGGTATTTGAAGATGAGTGGAACGATCTTAAGGTCATCGACCAGGTAACGCTTTGCCAAACGCGCGGGATCCTGCGTGATTCGATAAAGCCACTCAAGCCCGCACCGCTGCATCCACTCGGGAGCTCGGGTCACGTTACCCGCCTCGAAATCCAAGCTCGCTCCCAATCCGAGCATCAGCTTCGCATGAATACGATCCCGATAGTGATGAATGAACTTCTCTTGCTTAGGGCAACCGAGTCCCACGATGAGAATGTCGGGTGCAGTCTCATTGATTTGGCTAATCGCCTCATCAACTTTTTGGAATCGCGTTCGAAGCCATAATCAGGAGACATCGTGCCCACAACACGCAATCCCGGGAACTTAGCTGTTAAGTTGTCCGCCGCCTTCTGAGCAACACCAGGTGCCGCGCCGAAGAAGTACATCGTGAGACCACGCTTGGAGCACTCGGAGCACAGGGCGGGAAACAAATCGGATCCGGAAATCTTTTCTTTTATCGGGCTACCGTGTCCCTTGGATATCCAGATGAGCGGCTTTCCATCCGTCAGGATAAGGTCCGCATCACGGTATACGGCACGCAGCTCAACGTCCTTTTCGAGCTGCACGATATGATCGACGTTAGGCGTGACGACGTAATTTCCCCGTCGCGATCCAGAAGCCAATTCGCAGCAACGCTCGACCGCATCATCAAAGGTGATGTTGTCGACCTCGGTATTCATGAACTTCAAGCGACTCAATTCGACTCTCCCCAATGGTTGCCATACCGCACGTTATCGCTCTCGACCAAAATATCGCCCAGCTGGATTTCTATGGCGTTGATGTCGGTACGCGCTAGCAAAGCGTGACGAACACCGGCAGGAATCTCGACAACGCTTCCAGCGACCACGGGGGCGCTCGCGGCCCGCGAGCGAAAACAGACCCTCACCTGATACGATGGTCCACACCTCTGAACGTTTTAACATGGCTTTGCTCACAAATCTGACTACCCGCTCGAACGAAAATCTCCTTCACAATCGTGCGCGAGCCATCGCGATAGGACCTGAGTCGACAACCCGGTACGAGCCCCACGTCATGGTCTCTTGCATAGGGCGGTCCTCGGCCGCCTCTTTCACCAGCGATTTAATGTGCGCGGATTCTTCTTTTCCGGACACCAGGACTCCGTCTGGCGTTGCGACCACCACGGAAATCATGGAGCCCTGCGATCACCACGGGAATGCCTAGCTCATTGATGGCATGAAACATCAGAGCAAACTGTCTTCGTCAATGGAAAACCCGTCCACTTACAGATTCGCCCATCTCCTCGGAAGCGTGTTCCAAGTACCAAGGTCCTTCCAAGATCCAGCATACGGAATAACGGCGACGGATTCCGCCGTCTCCACCACCTCATAATCGAACGAGTTCTTTGGAAGCTCAGCATAACGCGACTGGAGGTCCTCATAGCTTGCATACGATCCATACTGAGACAGGATGTCAAGAACATAACCAAGGCGGAATCCAAAGACGCCACAGTTCCAAAGAGCCCCGCGACTTATGAGCTCGCTCGCCTTGACCTCATTGGGTTTCTCGGTAAAGCGCTCCACCATCCGCGGAGAGCCCTGCGATTCAGAGGGAACGATATAGCCGTACTTCTCGCTCGGGTAAACAGGTTCAACGCCCAGCAGCACGATGTCTGCTGTATTCGCCTCGATTGCCAATGCGACATCTGCAACCTTTTTGAAGTAGGTATCCTCGACATAGGAATCGATGGGCATCACAATAACCGGGTCGGCAAGACCCGCACCCTGCTCTGCCAGTAGGTGCTCGCACGCAAGCATGATTGCAGGAGCGGTATCACGACGCTCAGGCTCCACGACCTCAGCATAGTGACCCTTAACTTGCATCTCGAGAGCACGAACCTGTGTCGCACAGGTTGCCACAGTTACATCCGCGCCGGGAACCACGCGTTCAATCTGGTCGAAGGTTCTCTGCACCATCGATACATGGTTGCCATTGGCATCGCGCAACACTTTAAGAAACTGTTTTGATCGCGCATCATTCGAAAGGGGCCAGAGCCGAGAACCTGAACCACCTGATAGCAAAATGATATGAATAGCTTGGCGCATCAGCACGCACCATCCCCGGAAAACACCTCAAGCACGGTGAGGCAGATGATTTTAAGATCCAACAGGACACCCCTCTTTGCTATATATTCCAGGTCGCGGCGAACCATGCCATCGAACCCGGTGCTGTTGCGCTCTTTCACCTGCCAGAGGCCCGTGATGCCGGGCTTAACCGCCAGACGCTGCAGGTCGAATTCTGTATACTCGGCCACCTCGTTGGGCAGCGGCGGGCGCGGGCCCACGACGGACATCTGGCCCAGGAACACGTTCACGAACTGCGGGAACTCGTCGATGGAGTGCTTACGGATGAACTTGCCGATCTTGGTGCGCGCGGGTCTTCCTTCATCTTGAACATGCGCCGGCGATCTCGTTTCGCTCCTTGAGCTCGGCGAGACGCTCGTCGGCGTCCCTGTACATGGAGCGGAACTTCCACATGCGGAAGGTGGACAGGCTGCCGTCGCGGCGGGTCTGGCCCACGCGGATCTGGCTGTAGAACGGGTTGCCCTCGCTCTCCAGGCGGATGGCCGCGGCGAGCACCAGACTCGGAATGGCGATGACGGCCAGAACGCAGCCGCTGAACACAATGTCGAACACGCGCTTTACGGCGCGGTAGCCCAGGCGCGTGCGGTCCCAGTCCTTCACGGCCTGCATGCCCTTGTAGCGCATGCTCGCGTCGTCGCCGCTCATGGCCTGGGCGACCAGCACGGCCCCCACCGGCGCGTTTTGCCCTGTCACTTCTTTAGTAGTCAAGTTCAAATCCACGTCCCTGTTCCCAGGGACACCCCCCCCCCCCATCGATGAATTCAAATAACGAATGAATTACCAGCGCAACGTCTCCCTTACGTTTTGCTGGGCACGTCGAGCGCAAGCAGCTCCCTAAAAGCGAAGTCGCCTTCGCCCACGTCCACCAGGCACCAGCGTTTATGACGGTCGATCTTCTTTACACGGGCCTCTTGCCCCACCAAGGGCCCCTGCTCTATGTGCAGCACACCGTCTTCTATGCGCGCCACGCTGTTGCGCACCACGCCGTTATCGTCGAGCACGCTGCGGTACCAGTCCTGCGCATCGTCCGGCATGGGCGCATAGGCCCGCTCCTTACTGCCGGCAATGCGACAGCCAAAGCTCAGCTGAGCCAAAGCCTTGTCGAGCAGGGCAGCATCGCGCGTGGCGACGAAGAAGTATTCCTTGTACATGGGTTTGGTTTGGAGCGACCAGGCTCCGTCCCGCTTAAACCAGAACTCCTTTTGTATCACAAAAGCGTCTTGCATCAGCTCGTGCGGGATAATGCGACGGACCTTTTCGCAGGTCTCGCGTTCTTTACCATGGGGGGTGTGGACCAGATACCAGCGGACGCGGCCGCGCTGGCTTTTGGTGATAGCGCCGTTAAAAGCACCGGGCAGCTGCTCTTGGCGCCGCATTGTCCGTTCCATGTTCTCGCCCCCTTCTCCAGCTCCGCGACACACGCAGATGCAGGGGCGTTAAGAACAGGCTTCTCGCTCGCAGCTAGGCGCAGTCGCAAAAGTACAGGTTTTGTATCTTTCGACGTTGCTCATTATACGAGCAAACCGCTCACGTTTTACCAGATTGCACAAAATGCGCCGCGAATGGGCGCATCTCCATACCCCTCTATAAAACCTGTACCTTTTTGTGCAACAAAAAAAAGCCGCTCAACCAGCGGCTTTTCTTATTTCGGCATGAAAAAGGCGACCGCCCTATGTGGACGGTCGCCTTTGTTAATTGTTGTGAAGTTTGCCTTAGGCGCGGGTCTTGATCTCCTCGAGCACCTTGCAACAAACTCGTCAACGCTCATCTGAACGGTCTCATTGGAGCGATCGCGAACGGAGATGTTGCCGGCCTCGACCTCCTTCTCGCCAAGGATGAGCATGTAGGGCACGCGGTCGATGCTGCGAGCCTCGCGGATCTTGTAGCCGATCTTCTCGTCGCGGTCGTCGCAGACCACGCGAATGCCGGCCTCCTCCAGCTTGGCGCACACCTCGTGGGCGTAGTCGCGGCTCTTCTCAGAGACAGGAAGCGCCTTGACCTGTACGGGAGCCAGCCAGGTGGGGAACTTGCCTGCAAAGTGCTCAATCAGAATACCGATAAAGCGCTCGATGGAGCCAAAGCACACGCGGTGCAGCATGATGGGGCGCTTCTTGGTACCGTCGGCGTCCACGTACTCCAGGTCAAAGTTGAGCGGCATCTGGAAGTCGAGCTGGACGGTACCGCACTGCCAGGTACGGCCGAGCGAGTCCTCCAGGTGAAAGTCGATCTTGGGGCCGTAGAAGGCGCCATCGCCCTCGTTGACCTCGTAGTCCATGTGCAGCTGCTCCAGAGCGGTGCGCAGGCCCTCCTCGGCGCGCGCCCAATCCTCGTCCGAACCCATGGAGTCCTCGGGGCGGGTGGAAAGCTCAACGTGGTACTTAAAGCCAAACTTCTGGTACACGGAGTCGATGAGGTTGACCACGCCCACGATCTCGTCGGTCAGCTGGTCGGGACGCACAAACAGGTGGGCGTCGTCCTGGTTAAAGCAGCGCACGCGGAACAGGCCGTGCAGGGCACCGCGCAGCTCGTGGCGGTGCACCAGGCCAATCTCGCCGGCGCGGATGGGCAGCTCGCGGTAAGAGTGCGGCTTGGAGGCGTACACCAGCACGCCGCCCGGGCAGTTCATGGGCTTAATGCAGTACTCTTCGTCGTCGATGACGGTGGAGTACATGTTGTCCTTGTAATGGTCCCAATGGCCCGAGGTCTTCCACAGCTGCTTGTTCATGATGAGCGGCGTGGAAATCTCCACGTAGCCGGCCTTGTGGTGGATCTCGCGCCAGTAGTCCAGCAGCGTGTTCTTAAGAATCATGCCGTTGGGCAGGAAGAACGGGAAGCCGGGAGCCTCGTCGCGCATCATAAAGAGGTCCATCTCGCGGCCGATCTTGCGGTGGTCGCGCTTCTTGGCCTCCTCCAGCATGTGCATGTGCTCGTCGAGCTCTTCCTTGGTGGCAAAGGCGACGCCGTTGATGCGGGTGAGCATCTTGTTGTCCTTGTCGCCCTTCCAGTAGGCGCCCGAGACGCCGGTGAGCTTAAAGGCCTTGAGGGCCTTGGTGTAGCAGATGTGGGGGCCGACGCACATGTCGATATAGTCGCCCTGCTGGTAGAAGGTGATGCGGGCGTCGTCGTCCAGGTCGCCGATGTGCTCGACCTTGTACTTCTCACCGCGCTCCTCCATAAGGGCGATGGCCTCGGCGCGGGGCTTCTCGTACACGGTGAACTTGAGGTTCTCCTTGACGATCTTCTTCATCTCGGCCTCGATCGCGGGGAAGTCGTCCTCGCTGATCTTGACGCCCTCGGGCAGGTCGACGTCGTAGTAGAAGCCGTTGTCGGTCGCGGGACCGTAGGCAAAGTCGGCCTGGGGGTACAGGCGCTTGATGGCCTGCGCCATGATGTGCGCGGCGGAGTGGCGGATGACGTGCGTGACCTCGTCCTGCGGGAGCTCGGCCACCGAACCGTCATTGTAGAGTGCCTTCATGGATATGTTTTCTCCTCTCGGATGCCTGATGCAAGTGCGTGCGATGCGCTCGGCGTTTTAACTTGCATCATTATAGGCAGGTTGCCTTGGTATACAAGCGCCCGCCGCACCTTAATAGCACGGCGGGCGATTTTCAACGCATGCTTCATCGTGTGGGGCGGGGCTGTGGGGCGCGTGTGGCTTGCAGCGTGCCCGTGGCTTGTGGCCGGCCCGGCGATGGATGCGTTACTGGATGCGAGTTCGGCAGTAGGGGCAGACCTTCCAGTGCGCATCGAGCGGGCGATGGCAGCTGGGGCATACGTTGCGAACCTGGGTATCGCACACCGGGCAGACGACGAAGTCCTTCTCGATGGGGGCGCCGCACTGCGGGCAGGTGCCGTACTGGGCAAGTTGGCGCTCGCGCAGGGCCATGTCCAGCTCCTGCTCCTCGCGGTCGGACGCGTAGGAGTGCGGGCGCAGGACCAGGTAGGCGATGAGGCCCACAAACGGGATGAGGGCGATGATGCCCCATGCCACGTAGGCGCTGGCGCCGCGACGGCGAGCGTCGATGAACACATAGACGACCGACAGCACATACAAGGCGATGATAAAGCCAACAAAGGCATAGACGACGCCCATAAGCTGCGGCGACATGAGCTCGGAGATGTACTTGGACATTACGGGTACCTTTCGGAATATTAACAGTCCGGTCAAGTTTACCACGGGGTTTGTTATATGGGACCACGGCTAGGGGCGGGGCTGGCGCGGACACAAACATCTCAATCTGTAACAGGTGGAGGCGAATCCGGGTCTAGATGTTACAGATCGAGACACAGGGGTCCCTCCCCGACTTCAATCTCGATCTGTAACATCTTGGGCCCCAAAAACCCCTCTTACTGTTACAGATCAAGACATTCAAAATCCGCCGGAAGGTTTGTCTTGATCTGTAACATCTAGAACCCAAATCCTCGTCTAACTGTTACAGATGGAGACGAACGGTTGCCTTAGTTGTCGACAGACGAGGCCAACATCCGTGCCGGGTCTCCAATCGCCTGCCGTTGGCGGGTGTTGCGGGGCTGTTCGCCGCATTGCCGCCGCACTAGGGGCGCGCAGACCGTAGGATGGTTTTATTGACAGCCTGTCAACTTATCTGGGAGGCACCGTGGAGAACGTTTGATATCGCAATTGTGGGCGCGGGCATTACCGGGTGCGCCATCGCGAGGCAGCTCGCGCGGTTTGACCTGTCCATTTGCGTAGTCGAGGCGGCTAACGATATTGCGCTGGGCGCGTCGAAGGCCAACGGCGGCCTGGTGCACGCTGGCTACGATCCGGCGGCGGAAACCGTAAAGGCACAGGTCACGCCCGTGGCTGCGAGTTGTACGGTACATGGGCGCAGGAGCTGGGCTTTCTGTTCTGCCGCACCGGGTCGATGGTGTTGGGCTTTAACGACGAGGACCGCACGCATCTGGAGCAGCTGCGGTGCAACGGCCATGTCAACGGTGTTCCCGAGCTGTCGATCGTCGGACCCGACCGCATCCACGAATTAGAGCCGCGTGCCAGTGCCGATGCCACGTGCGCGTTGTGGTGCCCCTCGACTGGCTTTGTCGATCCCTTTGAGGTCGCCATTGCCGCGCTGGAGAACGCCGTCGCCAACGGCGTGACATTTATGCGGTCTGCGCCGGTGGAAGCGATTGAGGTTGCTGGCGGCGAGACTACCGACGGGGCTGTGCGCTTTACGCTGGCGACGCCCGCCGGAGAGGTGCGCTGCCGCTACCTGATCAACGCCGCGGGCAACGGCGCCGCGGACATCTCGCATATGGCGGGCGCGAAGAGTTTCAGATGGTCTGGCGCCAGGGCAACATCGTGGTGCTGGACAAGGAGCCGCGGGCGCTCATGCCGCTCTACCCCGTTCCCACGCCGGTGTCCAAGGGCGTTATCGTCACGGGAACCGTGCACGGCAACACCGTGATTACCGCGACGGCCGCCGTGCGCGAGCCGGGCGACACGCAGACCTATGCGAGCGATGTAAACGCGCTCCTGAACGCGCGCGCAAGCTGGTGCCCGACCTGGAGACGCACCGCGTGGTGCGTGCGTTTGCCGGCGGGCGTCCGGTCATTCGGGGAACGAACGACTTCTTTATTGGACAGTCGGCCGTGGTGCCGGGGCTCTTCCAAGCGGCGGGCATTCAGTCCCCAGGCGTGGCGAGCGCGCCTGCCATTGCCGAGCGTATAGAACTTGTGATGCGTGAGTCGGGCGTGGAGCTGCGCGAGCGGGCGGACTGGAATCCAATTCGCCGCGAGCCGGACGACTTTGACCGCGCACCGCTGGCGCGCAAGGAGGAGCTGATCGAGTCCGACCCCGCGTGGGGGCAGATCGTCTGCCGCTGCGAGACGGTGCCCGAGGCCGAGATAGTGGCCGCGATCCGACGCCACCCGGGCGCGGTTTCGGTCGAGGGCGTCAAGCGCCGCTGCCGAGCCGGCATGGGTCGGTGCCAAAGCGGCTTTGCCAGAGCCGCGTGGTGGCGATCCTGGCGCGCGAGCTGGGCTGCGACCCCAGCGAAGTGCTGTTGGAAGATGCCGGATCTTGGTTGGTCGAGGGACCGCTGAAGGGGGTGCGCTAGAATGGCGACGTTTGATATGCGCGACGAACGCGCGGAGGCGAGCGCCGTGGCAACGCAAGCCTTCGACGTGGTCGTTATCGGCGGCGGACCTGCCGGCATGGCGGCCGCGCTTGCCGCGCAAAAGGCCGGTGCGCGCGTGGCCATCGTGGAGCGCGAGCAGCATCTGGGCGGTATCCTGCGCCAGTGCATCCACCCCGGCTTTGGCCTGTCGCACTTTAAACAGGAGCTCACCGGTCCCGAGTACGCGCAGCGCTTTATCGACCAGGTGCACGCAACCGACATTGCGCTGTTCCTGAACAGCATGGTGCTTGGGATTGATTCAGGCGAGCCTGCGGAAGACACCGCGGTCCATACCGTCACGCTCATGAGCCGCGCCGGCATGCTGCAGCTCACCGGGCACGCCGTCGTTCTTGCCATGGGATGTCGCGAGCGCACCCGCAGCGAGATCAAGATTCCCGGCAGCCGCCCTGCCGGCGTGTTTACGGCCGGCTTGGCGCAGCGATACATCAATATCGAAAACCTCAAACCCGGCTCGCGAGCCGTCATCTTGGGGTCGGGTGACATCGGGCTTATCATGGCGCGCCGCTGCACGCTCGAGGGGATTTCGGTCGAGGGCGTGTACGAGCTCATGCCGTACGCCAACGGCCTGCGCCGCAATGTGAAGAACTGCCTGGAAGACTTTGGCATTCCACTGCACCTGTCCACCACCGTCACGCGCGTGATCGGACACGACCGCGTTGAAGCCGTCGAGGTGAGTCAGGTCGACGAGCACCTGGCACCCATTCCGGGGACCGAGCGTGTTGTTCCGTGCGACACGCTACTGCTTTCGGTGGGCTTGATTCCCGAGAACGAGCTTTCTGTTGCCGCGGGCGTCGAGCTGGACCCACGTACGCGCGGCGCCGTGGTTGACCAGAGTCTGCAAACGGGCGTGCCGGGCATATTTGCCTGCGGCAACGTGCTGCATGTGCACGACCTGGCCGACAACGTGACGACCGAGTCCGAACGTGCCGGTGCGGCTGCGGCGGCATGGGCGTTGGGGGCTGTCGGCACCGCGGCGGGAGTGGCGGGCGCGGGCTGCCAGCTCACGGTCTCCCCCGCTGGCATCGCAGGCTACGCACTGCCGGGACGCATCACGGCCGTCGGGCTCACTAAGCTCAACTTCCGCGTACGTCGGCCGGTCGATGCTGCCCGCGCGCGCATTCTGGCAGGCAACGAGGAGCTGTTTGCAGGCAAGGTTCGCCCGTTTAAACCGAGCGTCATGGAAAGCTTCCCGCTACCGGCAAAGGTGATTCAGCGCGCACTCGATATGGGCTTTAGCGAGATTGTCCTGTCCGTCGACCCCGCTGAGGAGGCATAGAACCATGGGTGCAAACGAGATCGAAACGCTGCAGTTCAACTGCACCACCTGCCCCTCCGAGTGCCTCCTGACCGTGGAGGTAAAGCGCGGCACCGACGGCGCCGTGGCAGAGGTGCGCTCCGTAACCGGCAACAGCTGCCCACGCGGTGATAAGTTTGCGCATCAGGAGCTCACCTGCCCCATGCGCGTGCTTACCACGACCGTGGCCGTATCCGGCGGCGACGAGGCGCTGCTGCCCGTGCGCACGGCCGAAGCCATCCCGCTCGAACTCCACGCCCAGGCGATGGACCTCATCCGGGGCCTGGTCGTCGACGCCCCCATCCGCATGGGCGATATAGTCCTCCCCAACCTCCTAGACACCGGTACCGACCTCATCGCCAGCATGGACGTAGAGTAGCTAATTTGGGACGGGGCTCTTTTAGCTACCCCCGCCATCCACCCCGCCCCTCCTCAATTGCGGTGAAATAGTTCCTGATTTCCGCCAAAACCCCGGCATCCAGGAACTATTCCACCGCAACTTGCCTTGGGATCGATATTTAGATTATGCCTACTTTAGTGCCATTTCAAAACTATGCCGGATTACGGGGCTGATTCGGAGACCCCCATCCATACCGGCATTTTTCGATTTGTGATACGCCGTCTACCTGCACTGATAATTGTCCTTGGGGGAAGCGGGCACTGCGGGGGCGCGTCAACAGCGCGCGATTTCCGCGTCGCAGCGCTACCCTGATGCTGAACGCGGGACGATGACCCACTGACCTGCTGACGCCTCTTCGGCCGTCCTCAAATCCGACCTGTCTCGCCCCGGCTTCCGCGACCCGGAGCCTGCCATGACCTAATAGGAGCATGAGCGCGGACAATCGGAT
>ENA-OQBU01000270-OQBU01000270.1-human-gut-metagenome-genome-assembly--contig:-NODE-270-length-12163-cov-2.907029_pt1 | contig 12163 bp, 13 predicted proteins | sample MGYA00242492_ERZ504566 | MGnify/ENA primary metagenome ERZ504566 (study PRJEB26092, sample SAMD00036261) | human gut metagenome | host: Homo sapiens | study: EMG produced TPA metagenomics assembly of...
ACTGCCTATTTTTGCGTCTTTTTTAGAAATCTATTGGACATTCTCTAGTCCGGTTGAATATAATGACATATGAACAGATCGAGAAGTATGGTTATCTTGTTCTAAACGACAAAACAAACCATTTGTCATAGGACGAATGGTTATGAAAAAGACTTATAATGTGGACGTGGATTGTGCCAATTGTGCTGCCAAGATGGAAGACGCTGTGAAAAAAGACCCCCGGTGTGCAGAACGCTGCCCTGAGCTTTATGACCCTAAAGCTGAAAGTTGGAATTTGAAGCAGGCGCGGATGTGGATGCAGTGATGGCAGCCGCCCGAAAAAATTGCAAGCGGGTGGAGAGCGATTGCGAGATCTTTCTGTAAACCTGCATTTGGGAGGAAAAGGTATGAGCAAGAAGCAAAAGAAAGTGCTGGTGCGCATTATCGTTGCGCTGGTGCTGCTGGCAGGGGTGATCCTGCTGGATAAGCTAGCCTCGCTGCCACAGTGGGCTATGATCGTTCTGTATTTGGTGCCGTACTTTCTAATCGGCTATGATATTCTCTGGAAAGCGCTTAAGGGGATCAAAAACCGCCAGGTGTTTGATGAGAATTTCTTAATGGCAGTGGCCACCGTTGGCGCCCTTTGCTTACAAGACTTCAAAGAGGGCGTGGCCGTTATGTTGTTTTACCAGATCGGCGAGCTGTTCCAGAGTGTGGCGGTGGGCAAGAGCCGTAAAAACATTGCCGCCCTGATGGATATTCGTCCGGACTATGCCAATGTGATGGTGGACGGCAAACTGGAACAGGTGGATCCGGACGATGTGGAAGTGGGCACGGAGATTGTGGTGGATCCCGGCGAAAAAGTGCCCATTGACGGTGTGATCGTAGAGGGCAATACAACGCTGAATACCGGTGCGCTTACCGGCGAGAGCGTGCCACGGGATGCCAAGCCGGGAGATGATGTGATCAGTGGCTGTATCAATATGAGCGGGCGCATTACGGTGCGCACCACTAAGGTATTCGGTGAGTCCACCGTGTCTAAAATCTTGGATTTGGTGGAGAATTCTGCCATGAAAAAGTCCAAGTCCGAGAACTTTATCACCAAGTTCGCCCGGTACTATACCCCCGCCGTGTGTTACAGCGCGTTGGCGCTGGCAGTGCTGCCGCCGTTGATCCGCCTGTTGGCAGGTCATCCGGCCATGTGGGCCGAGTGGATCACAAGAGCACTGACCTTCCTGGTCATCAGTTGCCCCTGCGCGCTGGTGATCTCTATTCCGCTGAGCTTCTTCGGCGGTATCGGCTGCGCTTCTAAAACGGGATTTTGGTGAAAGGCTCCAACTATTTGGAAGCTTTGGCAGACACCAATATATTGTATGTGACAAAACCGGTACCCTGACTAAAGGGGTGTTCCAGGTGACCGGTGTGTACCCGGCACCGGGGGTGGATAAAAAGGTGCTGCTGGGTCTGGCGGCCTATGCGGAGAGTGGATCGCATCACCCCATCAGTCAAAGCTTGAAAGATGCTTACGGTCAGCCTCTGAAAGGGGAGCGGGTCAGCGCCATTCAGGAGATCGCCGGTCACGGCGTGCAGGCGTTGGTGGACGGCCATCCGGTAGCTGTGGGTAACGCCAAGCTGATGGAAAAGATCGGCGCTGCCCTGCCCGATGAGCATACAGACGGCACAACCGTGTATGTAGCGGCAGATGGCAAGTATATCGGCTGCATTGTCATTTCTGATGTGGTGAAGCCCACCGCCAAGGCAGCGATGGCTGCGCTCAAGGAGAATGGCGTAAAAATGACCGTCATGCTCACCGGCGATGCAAAGGCTGCGGCAGATCGGGTGGCTGCGGAGATCGGTATGGATCGGGTGGAAAGCCAGCTGTTGCCCGGTGATAAGGTGGCGCAGGTGGAAAAGCTGCTGGCAGAGAAAGGCCCCAAGGAGAACCTGGCCTTTGTAGGTGACGGCATCAACGACGCGCCGGTGCTGTCCCGCGCAGATGTGGGGATCGCTATGGGCGCCCTCGGCTCGGACGCTGCCATTGAGGCGGCAGATGTGGTGCTGATGGACGATGATCCGTCTAAGATTGCGCTGGCCATGAAGATCTCACGCCACACCTTGCAGATCGTATGGCAAAATATTGTGTTCGCCCTGGCGGTGAAGGCTGTTTGCCTGGTGCTGGGCGCTCTGGGTATTGCCGGTATGTGGCTGGCGATTTTTGCCGATGTGGGCGTGATGGTGCTGGCAGTGCTCAACGCCACCCGCGCACTGAAAATCAAATGATAATTGAAAAAACAGCGGTTGCAGGCATAAACTTGCAACCGCTGTTTTGTTTTTTATGTTATGCTTCTTTTGCTCTCTCATTTTTCGTCGCCATAGTGTAGCCAGTGACCTTTCCAGGTGTACAGTGCCATCAGCACTAAGCCGATTACCCAGGAGATGGGGTAGAGGATAAACACACCGTCGATGTTGTCATAATGGGGCACTGCCAGCTGGATCCAAATGATGCGGAAGATGCACATGGAAAACAGCAGAATGAGCATGGGCGGTATGCTTTTGCCGGTGCCACGCACAGTGCCTGCCAGCACATTCAGCGCACCCAGCAGCACATAGTAGGGGCAAAAGTATTTCATCGCCAACACACCGTAATGAATGGCGGCGCTGTCTGATGTGAACAGCCGCATCACCGGGTGGGAGAACGCCAGCAGCAGCGCGCCGGTCAGTATGGTATAAACGGTGCTCATCAGCAGGGCGGTCCACATTCCGCTTTTGACCCGCTTTAGATTTCCTGCTCCGTAGTTTTGGCCCACAAAGGTGGTCACTGCCATGCTGATACTCAGCACCGGCAATATATTAAAGCCGTCCACCTTTAAGTAGGCGGTGAACCCGGCCATGGCCATAGCGCCGTAGTGGTTAACACTGGTTTGCACCAGCACATTGGAGAAGCTGATGACCATATTTTGTATGCCGGTGGGCAGCCCCACGCGGACAATGCGCCTGGCCATATCGCCGTCCAGGCACAGGCTTTTCACGCGGATTCTATAATCGGACTTTACCCGCAGCAGGTAGCTTACTGCCAGCAGGCAGGAGATCAGCTGGCTCACATCGGTAGCCACAGCGGCACCGGCTACGCCCATTTGCACCCCTCAATGAGCACCAAGTCCAGCACAATGTTGGTTACGGAGGCGGCACCCAGGTACAGCAGCGGGCGGCGGGAATTGCCGGCAGCGTTGAGAATACCGGTGGCCATATTGTACACCACATTAAAGAGAAAACCGCCGGCGTAAATGCGCAGGTACAGCACCGAGTCGTTCAGTACAGCGGCTGGGGTGTCCGATGGCCACCAGCAGCACCCGGCTTAGGGCGATGCCGGCCCCGGTGAGCACTACGCCTAGCAATAAGGCGATGGTGGCTGCCGTGTGGACTGCCCGGTGCACCCGCTTGGTGTCGCCCGCACCTAAGAACTGGGAGATCACCACGCCGGCGCCCACGGACGCCCCTTGGGCAAAGGCGATCAGCAAGTTAATGAGTGCATTGCTGGAGCCAACGGCGGCCAGCGCATTGCTGCCTACGTAGTTGCCTACAATAATGGAGTCCACTGCATTGTACATCTGTTGCAGCAGATTGCCCAGAATCAACGGCACGGCAAACACCAATAGCTGTTTCCAAATTTTACCCTCGGTCATCAACATGGTGGCGCTGTTTTGTTTTTGATCCGATTTTACTTTTTATATCTTTCATAGTTGCCTCACTTCATCCGGCACTATTATACACCCGCATTTCTCATAGGTAAACCCTGGGGCAGGGGATAAAAACAGAGAGAGTGAAAAATTCGCTCTCTCTTTTCTTTATTATTTGTGCAGTTTTCAGCTTGCTTGCTGCCTTTGTTTGCACTTTTTACCAGCGCCTTTGCCAGGGAATAGGGCACCAGCCGCCGCTTTGGCACACTACGCTGTCCAGGGTGCCGTCCTGTATACCCTCCAGCAGCATCATTACCTCCGGGTCGTTGTGGGACTTGCCGGGGAACAGCAGGTATGCCAGTTGTCGCACCAGTGCCAGCACCCGGCGGGCAGCGCCGGAATATGCCGCCAACTGGGCAAGGGAGTTGGCAGTGGTATACTCGCCCGGCGGGGTGGTTGCGTCTTCCGGGAACTCTGCGCCGTACAGGGCACAAAAGGTCTTGTGGTCCACAGTGCGCAGTTTGGCAGATAAATCAAAGTATGGTGCCAGCGATAGGCGTTGATCGGGCAGGGTGTAGTCGCTCTCCACCGTGACCGGTAAGGTCAGACGAATGGCGTCACCGGCAGCCGCCAGGCACAGGGTGTAATCCCCGCCGGGCATACAAAATGCCTTTTGCACCGGGTCATAGACCGAAAAACTCCGCTCATTTAGGTGCAGAGTAACGGTTCGGCTTTCGCCGGGTTGCAGCCGCACCTTGCAAAAGGCACGCAGCTCCTTCTCCGGGCGCAGGGCGTTGCAGGTCGGGTTCTGTACATACAGCTGCACCACCTCCGCACCGGCGCAGGTGCCGGTGTTGGTGACGGTGCAGGTCACCGCCAGATCGCCGCCCCGGTACACGCTGCTGCTGATTTTAGGATCGTTATATGCAAAGGTGGTGTAAGACAGCCCATGGCCAAAGGCAAAGCGCACCGGCACGTGGAATTTGTCATAGTACCGATAGCCTACATACAGGCTCTCTCGGTAGGACACCCGGTCGCTGCCGGTGGCGAATTGGCCGTGGCAGGGCGTGTCTTCCACGGTGTAGGGGAAGCTCTCGGCCAGCTTGCCGCAGGGGCAGCACTGCCCAGTGAGCAAATGGGCGCAGGCCTCTGCGGCGCCCTCGCCTGCCAAATACAAGTGGAGAATGGCACGCACCCGGGGCGCAAAGGCCATATCGTAGGGTGCGCCGCTAAAGGACACAAAGACGATGTTTGGATTAACCGCGGCGATCTTTTTTACTAATGCCAGCTGGTTCTTGGGCATTTGCAGGGTCTTGCGATCGTAGCCCTCGCCCTCAAAGTGTTCGGTTAGCCCGCCAAAGAACAGAACCGTTTGGTGCTGCTGCGCCAGATCCAGTGCCGCCTGTTCCAGTGCCTGGTTCGGCTGTGCGGCGTTGCTGTATAGCCGGGGGCAAAGTGTACCTCCAGCCCGGCGGCTTCCAGAGCCTCCACCGCTGTTTGCAGCGGCCGAGTGTGAATATGGCTGCTGCCGCCGCCTTGTATGCGCATTTCTTTTGCCAGGGCGCCGATCACCGCCACGGACTGCCCGATTTTCAGGGGCAGAATGCCGTCATTTTGCAGCAGTACGGCGCTTTCTTCTGCGCACCGTACCGCCAGGCTGTGATGGTGGGCGATGTCATAGGGCTTTTGCCGTTTGCGGTGCTCCACCGCATAGGTGTCTGCCAGCTTTGTTACCCGGTGAGCGGCGGTTTCAATGGCTGCCGGGTCGATCTTGCCCGCTGCCAGGTCCCGGCGCAGCAGTTTTTTTGTGTATGCCCCGACTGTCCGGCATTTCCAGATCCATACCCGCTTGCAGCGCCCGGGTCAGGTTCGTGCAGGCACCCCAGTCGGAGATGACGGCACCGTCAAAGCCCCATTCCCGGCGGAGAATATCCGTCAACAGCGACCGATTTTCGCAGGCGTAAGTACCGTTTAGTTTGTTGTAGGCCGCCATGACGGAGGCGGGCTTGGCAGTCTTGATTACCGTTTCAAAGGCGGAGAGATAAATCTCCCGCAGGGCACGGGGGTCTATGCGGCTGTCTGCCGTTTGGCGATGGGTCTCCTGGCTGTTGGCGGCAAAGTGCTTTAGACAGGCGGCCACGCCGGTACCTTGTAACGACTGTACATAGCTGCTGCCCAACTGCCCTGCCAAGTACGGATCCTCGCTAAAATACTCAAAATTGCGGCCGCACAGGGGTGAACGCTTGATGTTGATCCCCGGCCCCAGCAGTACGGACACCTGTGCGTTAAAGGCCTCCTTGCCGATGGCTTCTCCAATGGCGGCTGTGATTTCCGGATCCCAGCTGCACGCGGCAGCCGCTGCGGTGGGAAAGCAGGTGCTCACTTCGCTTTTGTTATTTTGCAGCACCCCCTCCGCCTGCTTGCGTAGCCCGTGGGGGCCGTCGGACAGGTGAATGGACGGCACCTTGCCGCCGCAGCTCCGCGAGTGCCAGGTGCCCTTGCCGGTTACCAGTTCGATGCAGTTTTCTAAAGAAAGTTTCATTGCTTTCCCTCCTTTATTCATGGGCACTATACCATATTTATGCCGCATAAAATATAAAAATAGCGTTGTAAATAGAATAAAAACGCGATATAATCCAAACAGGAGGAAATGTATATGTCTTATCAAGTGGAAGTGCTGCCGGTAACGGCACACCCGTTATATGACACCCGAGAGAGCGGCAAGACCCACACACCCTTTTTCCTGGAGCGGGCACTGTGTGCCGCTATTGAGTTGGGGGACGAGGCGGCTATGGACCGGGCTATTGCGGATTATATGGCCCACGGCTTTGTAGTGGGCACTATGTCCGGCGATCGGCTGCGCCAGGTGAATACTGGGCGGTGGCTACCGTGGCCATTGCGATTCATTATGCCATTTTAGGCGGGCTGGATGAAACGGACGCTTACCATCTCAGCGACGCGTACCTCCGCGAGGTGGATCGGCTGGACACCATGGACGCCTGTATTGACTGTCTGCGCCGCCGGGCAACGGAATTGGTGCGGGCTGTGGCGGCTGCCAAATCCGGTACCCTGCTGTCGTCCCCGGTGCGCCGCTGTGTGCATTATATTCATATTCATTTGCACGAAAAAATGCCCCTGTCTATGCTGGCGTCTGAGGCGGGGTTGTCTAAGGATTATTTGGGCGTTCGATTTAAGCGGGAGATGGGTGTGTCCGTGCACGCTTACATTTTGCAGCAGCGGTTGCAAGCGTCGCTGCCCATGCTCCTGGACGGCACCGGCTGTCGTCGCATTGCCTATGATCTGGGCTTCGCGGACGAGAGCCATTATATCGCCGCTTTTCGCAAGCAGTACGGCTGCACCCCGGCGCAGTACCGGCGAATTCACGCGGACTGATTTTATTGGCCAAACAGTAGAGACCGGGCTTTATTTCCAAACTGTAAAGTACCTTTATTGCCTGATGGGCGACAGTGTCGTATAATAAAAGAGCAGATTGTCGGCGGCTCGACGGTCTGCTGTTTTTTGCCCATTATCCCGGCAATTTGCGGATTTTGCATTGAAAAGTGCCGCCGTTTCCGTTATACTGTTATTGACCGCAGTTTGCCCTTTGGCCTGCGGCGGGGATTCTAAACATAAGGAGTAACAGTATGAACAAAGATATACCCATCTGGCAAGATATAGACACATTCAGTGTCAACACCGAGCGGCGCAGTGCCGCCGGCTTTCCAAGGGATGTCCGCACCGGGGAAGAAAAGCGCCGGCTGCTGAATGGCATTTGGAAGTTTAAATTCCTGCCCGGCAGCGATCAGACGATAGAGGGCTATCAAAACCCGGAATTCGACCCCTTTAGCTTTGACGATTTAGAGGTGCCCTCCGAGTGGCAGATCAAGGGCTATGGCACCCCCATTTATACCAATATCAATTACCCCACGCCGATCTCAAAGATTAACATTCCCCATATTGACGACAAGAAGAACCCGCAGGGTCTGTATATTCGGGATTTTGATTTGACTGAAGAAGAGCTGGCGGATAATGTGTTCGTGCACTTCGGTGGGATTAACTCCTGTGGCGAGGTGTATATGAACGGCACCTTTGTGGGCTATTCCCAAGATACTTTTGACGAGACGGAGTACGATGTAACCCGCTTTGTACACCCGGGCAAGAACCGCTTGGCGGTGACAGTGCATCAGTTTTGCGATGGCAGCTACCTGGAGGATCAGGATATGTGGCGGCTGTCCGGCATCTTCCGGGATGTGAACCTGGTGTTCAAGCCCAAGACCTATATTCAGGATACTTATTTTTACAGCGAATTTGCAGAGGACTACAAGACGGCCCGCTTCCGTATGCAGGTAGCTGTGGAGTGCCGGGGGACGGACTGCACAGACGCCGCTTACCGGGTGCGTATTTTAGACGCAGACGGCAAAGCCGTAGGCCAAATGGAGGCTCGCTGCCCGGTGCTGGAGGATGGCTGCCGGGTCACGGTAGATACGGACTGCACCGTGGAGGCGCCCCATCTGTGGAGTCACGAGGATCCGTACCTATACACGGTAGAGACCACACTCCTGGTGGCCGGGAAGCCGGTGGACCTGCGCACCCATAAGTACGGCTTTAGAGAGGTGAAGATCGTCGGTTATAATCCGGACACCAAGCGTGGACCGTTCATTCTCCTGAACGGTGTGCCGCTGAAGATCTGCGGCGTGAATCGCCATGACTTCCACCCGGATTACGGCCACGCCGTGCCGGAGCGTATTATTCGCTCCGACCTGGAGCTGCTTAAGCGCAGCAATATCACCAATGTGCGCACCTGCCATTATCCCAATTCCCGCCGGTTCTATGAGCTGTGCGACGAGATCGGAATTTTGGTTATGAGCGAGAACAACCTGGAGACCCACGGCTTGGCCCAGCAAATTCCTGCCAGCAATCCCCAGTGGAGTGCCCAGTGTTGCTATCGAATGACCAATATGGTCAATTCCTTTAAGAACCACAGCTGTATTCTCTTCTGGTCCTTGGGCAATGAAAGCGGCAACGGCAAGGCGTTCCCGGATATGAAACGAGCTGCCCAGCAGATTGACCGCACCCGGCCCTTCCACTATGAGCCGGACGCCCATTTGGAAACCAGCGATCTGTTCAGCGAGATGTACACCGTGCAGACGGAGATGAAAGAAATCGGCGAGAACAGACCCCATATCCACAGCCGCGCGCTTTGGAACGGCGGTATGGGCTATCGCCTGACTCCGGAGATGTACCGGGATAAGCCCTTTATTGAGTGCGAGTATGCTCACGCCATGGGCAACTCCATGGGTAACTTCTCCGATTATTGGAATGATTTTAAAAAGTACGACCGGCTGGCCGGCGGCTATATTTGGGACTTTGCGGACCAGGCCATTCGTACCAAGACCAAGGATGGCAAGGACAAGTGGAACTACGGCGGCGACTTTGGCGACAAGCCCAATGACGGCAACTTTGCCTTTAACGGTGTGTTCCGCGGCGACCGTTCACCCAATCCTCATTATTATGAGGTGGTTAAGTGCTACCAGCAGGCGGACTTTACCCGGGTGGGTAACACCTTGCAGATTGTCAATCGGTTTATGTTTACGCCCTTGAGCGCCTTTGCCCTGCGACTGACCTTATCCGATGAGAGCGGTGTGTTGCAAGAGGAGACCATGGACCTGCCGGCAGCGGGCCATTTGGAGAAGGTGAAGATTGATATTCCCTTTGACCTAAATACCAAGAGCGAGCAGCTGCTGGACGCTTATTTAATTCTGAAGGCGGATGCCATGCGCCTGCCTGCCGGTCACCTGATGGCCAGAGAGCAGTTTGTGCTGGGGCAGTACGATTTCTCTGTGAAGAAGGAGACGCCTGCAGCAATCAGCCTGTGCAAGCGGGCAGACGCCTATGTGGTCAGCGGCGCTCATTTCAGTCTGGCTGTATCTAAGAAAACCGGCGAGCTGAGCTCTTATGAACTGGACGGTCGGGAGTGCCTGCGCAGCGGCGTGCGCCCCTGCTTTGGCCGTGCCAATATTGACAATGAGCGCATTGCCCAAATTCCCTTTGACTTTGTGCGCACCCTGATCGGGCTGAATGCCTTTAAGAACGCCAGCAAGGCTATGACCCCGCTGGAGGTAACAGCCACGCAAGGCAAAGATGCGGTGAAGATCACCGTGCGCTGGCTGTGCCGCTACTTGGATCAGGTAGAGACCACCTATGTGGTGCTGCCGTCCGGCCGGGTACTGGTGACCCAGACCTGTCGTAATATTGTGCCCATGGATCTGCCCCGTTATGGCATTACCTTCCAGCTGATGTCCGGGGGAGGACGGCGTGACCTATTACGGTAAAGGCCCCCATGAGAATTATTGCGACCGCAAGACAGGCGCGTACCTGGGCGTGTATCGCTTTAAGAGCGCCGAGGACTTTATTCACGACTACCTGTATCCGCAGGAGAACGGCAACCGCTGCGATGTGCGCTGGCTGGAAGTGGGCAGCGATCTGAAGCTGCGGGTAGACGCTGTGGGTCGTGCTTTTGAGGCCGGCGTGCACCCCTACACCTTGGAGGAACTGGACGCAGCCAAGCATTCCTGCGACCTGCCCCGCCATGATTACCTGACGGTGAATATTGACGGCGGCCAGCAGGGTGTTGGCGGCGATGTGCCTGCTGTGGCTACCTTAAAGCCCCAGTATAAGCTGCCGAAAATGCAGACCTTGACCCTGCGCTGCACACTGCAATTCAAAAAATAATGATTGGAGAGAACCGCCCCATGACCTTTTCCTACCACATTGATTACAAGCTGGGTAGCACCGTAAAGACGGCCACCGGCAGTAACGAGGACCTGCTTTTGCAGGTGCGGGAGAGCGACCACCGCTTGCAAGTGACTTTGCACCCCACCGCGCCCATACAGGTGCGCAGCTTTATTCTGGAGCTGCCGTTCCTGTTTACCCCCGGCCAGTCGCTTTATGGCCAACGGCTTTCAGTCCTGGACGGACAGCCGGGAATTCGGCCCCACGGAGCGCATGCCCGGGCTGGGCACCGTTGGCAAATCGCCCATCGGCCGCCGCTTGGGTATGCAGTATACCGGCGATTATACCTTTGTACCGGAGGAAAAGCAGGCGGGCGTGTTCCATTCTCACGGCTTTGCCTATGTGCGCACCGGCGACATGCTGGACTTTATCGGCTCCCTGACGGACCGCACCGGCTTTACCGTTATTACGGCGGATATGAACCGCAATGTGTTGGCTGTGTCTAAGGATCTGGAGGGGTTGATGCTCACGGAGGATTATCCGGTGCTGGATCTCTATATGCAGCAGGGGCATTATGACGCGGTATTTGACGGCTATTTTGCCGCCTTGGGCGTACACCCCCGCCAAACGGAAAAGCTGCGGGGCTATACCTCCTGGTACAACTATTACAGCAATATCAATCACAACATCATCATGCACGACCTGCGGGCCATTGCCCCCTGCGCCGGGGTCAATACCTTCCAGGTGGACGACGGCTACCAGACCGCCGTGGGGGACTGGCTGTCTGTGGACAGCAAGAAGTTTCCCTTCGGTATGCGCCGGGTGGCCGATGCGGTTCACCAGCGTGGGCTGAAAGCCGGGCTGTGGCTGGCGCCTTTTGCGGTGCAAAAGAATGCCTATTTGGCAAAGAAGCACCCGGGCTGGCTGGTGGCAGACAAAAAGGGAAGCCCGCTGATGGTGGGTGCCAACTGGGGCGGCTTTTTATGCCCTGGATATTTATCATAAGGAAGCCCGGGCATATATTAAGCAGGTGTTCCAAACGGTGCTGTATACCTGGGGCTTTGATATGGTGAAGCTGGACTTTTTGTACGCCGCTTCCGTTAAGCCCTTGTACGGCAAGACCCGCGGCCAGGTGGCGTATGACGCCATGGAACTGCTGCGGGAGTGTGTGGGCGAGGATAAGCTGCTGCTGGCTTGCGGCGCACCAATGCTACCCAGCTTTGGCGTGGCGGACTATATGCGCATCGGTGCGGATATGGCCCTCAGTTGGCCCCATTCTGCCCGGCGCCGCCAAATGCACCGGGAGGATGTGTCTACACCCAATGCGGTGCTCAACAGCGTGTATCGCCGGGGGCTGAACGGTCGGGCGTTCCTGAACGACCCGGATGTGTTCCTGCTACGGCGCAACAATATCAGCTTTACCCCGGAGCAGCAGGCGCTGCTGGCTAAGTTCATTCAGCTGTTTGGCGGCGTGCTCTTTACCTCGGACGATGTGAGCACCTATAAGCCGGAGCAGGCCAGCCTGTTTGCCGATACCTTGGCCGATACCGCCACTTTAACGGATGTGAGCCAGGAGGGCGATGTGCTCACTGTGCGGTATACCCAGAGCGACCGCCCCTGTACCATGCAGTTCAATGTGTACACCGGCCAGATCTTCGCCTTCGGCGCAGACGAAAAGTGATTACAGTTTCATACAAAAACACGGCTCTCCTTACTGCAAGGGGAGCCGCTATTTTTACCACTTTGCCTCCCTTGTAAAGGGAGGGGGACGGCGT
>ENA-OQBU01000271-OQBU01000271.1-human-gut-metagenome-genome-assembly--contig:-NODE-271-length-12157-cov-5.111554_pt1 | contig 12157 bp, 10 predicted proteins | sample MGYA00242492_ERZ504566 | MGnify/ENA primary metagenome ERZ504566 (study PRJEB26092, sample SAMD00036261) | human gut metagenome | host: Homo sapiens | study: EMG produced TPA metagenomics assembly of...
CGCGGCGGCCACCTCGCGGGCCACGCTCTCCACAGCCTCGTCCACGCGAGCCTGAACGCCCTCGCGCACGCGGGTCTTGCCGCCGCGCTTGGGACGGCTCGGACGCTCGCCGTCGCCGCGGCGCTCGTCGCGACCGCGGTTGGAACGACCAGCAACGTCGCCGTAATCGTCGCCGTTGCGCTTACCGTCGCGACGCGCTTGCTCGAGTTTCTTCTTGCTCTTGGACTTGCCGCGCTTGGTCTTCTTCTTCACCTTAAAGGCGGCAGGATCGCGCTCGGGGTCAACGGCGGGCGGGTTGGGACCCACGTGCAGGTCGCCCGCTTCGTAAATATCGGCCGTCTTGTCCATGAGCTTCTCAATCTCGTAGAACTCGTCGACGTCCTGCTCGGTCACAAACGTAATGGCCCAGCCCAGCTCGCCGGCGCGGCCCGTACGGCCAATGCGGTGGATATAGTCGGTCGGCTCGGCCGGCACGTCGAAGTTCACGACGTAGCGCACGTCGCTAATGTCGATGCCGCGGGCGAGAACATCGGTTGCCACCAGCACGTCGACGGTGCCGTCGCGGAAGGCAGAAAGCGCGCGCTCGCGCTGGGCCTGGCTGCGGTTGCCGTGAATCGCGGCGGCCTTGATGCCCTTGCGCTCAAGGCGACGGCAGCAGCTGTCGGCGCGGTGCTTGGTGCGCATAAAGACGATGGTGCGCTCCGGGCCCTCCTTTTTGAGGAACTCAGGCAGCAGGTTGTTCTTTGCCTCGATGGACACCGGGAACACAAACTGATCGACGGTGTCGGCGGTCGACGTGGCCGGCGCGATCTCCACGCGGGCCGGGTCGCTCACCAGGTCGGTGATCTCGCCCACGGCCTCCTCGTCGAGGGTCGCCGAGAACAGCAGCGTCTGGCGCTCGGCCGGCGTCTCGCGCACAATGCGGCGGACGGCGGGCAAAAAGCCCATGTCGAGCATGCGATCGGCCTCGTCGAGCACCAGCACCTTGACCTCGTTCAGATGGCAGGCTCCCTGCTCGATCAAGTCGACCAGACGGCCCGGCGTTGCGACCAGGATGTCGCAGCCGTACTTGAGGGCAGCGGTCTGCGGCTTGTAGCTCACGCCACCCACGACGGTCACGGCAACGTGGCCGGTGACGTCGGCGATCTTGCTGGCGACCTCGTCGATCTGCTGGGCGAGCTCGCGCGTGGGGGTGATGACGAGCATCACGGGGCCGCGGCCGTTGCCCTCGGGCTTCTTGGCACCGCGACGGCGGTTGCGGCCGCCGCGCTCGCGTACGGGTTTGGGAGGAGCGATGTGCTCCAGGTTGTTCATGGTCGGCAGCAAAAAGGCAGCCGTCTTGCCAGTGCCGGTCTGAGCGGCGGCAAGCAGGTCGCGGCCTTCGAGCACCACAGGAATCGAACCGGCCTGCACGGGCGTCGGCGCCGTGTAGCCCAGGTTCTCGATAGCACGAAGCATCTCGTCGGAAAGGCCCAGCTCGTCAAAGGCGGGCAGGCTCTCGGTAGCGGACTCGACGGCCTGGGCAGCATTGGCCTCATCGGCAGCATCGAAGGCAGCCTGGGTCATGGCCTCGCGGGTCTCGTCCAGAATCTCGGCGTCGGTGACGTCGGATACAGAATTACGCATATGTTGTTGTTCCTTATCTGCACGCGCATGGGCACGGCATGCGGCCGCGCGGGCGTGCTTGGTAGTGCGCTAATACATACAAAACGGGTGCGCACAGAGAGGACGTTGCTCAGCACGCTGGCGATCGCTTTGGCAGCCCTATCACGCGCCGTCCAGACGCAGCAGCACTAAGCGATGGAGCAGATTCGCCGCGGGTTAGTATACCCGTGCTTCGCATGCCCCCACGTAAACCACAGATGACGAGGCGGACGCGGCGGGCCCGGCTGATTGTCTCAATCTGTAACGGCTGCGGAGCAAAACCGGCCCTAAATGTTACAGAACAAGACAGAGGGGGATTTCCGTCCAGTCCAAACCAAATCTCTCAGTCTTCCTGCAATTTCGAACATGTGGCCTATAATGTTGCTTTGGTTACGCTATATATTGCGCAGCCATTTAATACGTCGCCCACCGGGGGCCATTAATTCCTATCGCCATATTGGCTAGGAAGCAATCAAAGGAGGTATCCGTGGCAGCAGAGACGCCTTGCTCGGTCCTCTATAACGATATTCGCTCGTTCGGCGGTCTTAAACATCTCGAGATCGCCCGAATGCTCATCAATGGAAACTCTTATCTCGGCAGTACCCTGCTCGAGAAATGCTCTTCCAACCGCTCGTATCTCACCCGTTACATCGTCCATCGCGAGCCTGACCAGTGCGCGCCCGCCATCTACAGCGACTTTGCCATCACCACGCTCAATCTTTCCGCGGCAATCTGCAGCAAGCTCGGCAGCGGCGAGTCCGCCTATCAGGCAATCGCCGAGCACTATCGCGGCCCGGCCGCCAACGAAATGATGTCGGCTCTCGCCAGCTACAAGTTGGACAGCCGCCTATATGCAAATGCCCTCAATCGCATCGACAACTTTGACGGCAATGCCGTGCGCGAGAAGAGTACGCTTTACCTTATGCTCTTTGTGGCAACGGGGGCGCTCGCTGACCCCATCCAAGGCGTGGCCACCGTCGAGCGCTTTTGCGACAGCAAGACAGGCGGGCACTTTGGCACCACCGAAACTACCGTCGGACGTGGCTTTATGAGCAGCCTGGAGCAGCCGCGCACTGTCGCCCCCAACCTCGGTCTGCTCAGAACCCATGCCGACAACTGCGCCGACATGCAAATCCATCCCCTCACACGCGATCCGCGCGGCACGGTAATTGGGTCCTTGCCCAAAACCTCGCCCAGCATCACCGATGTAGGCACCGATGCATCGCGCGAGCATCTCCGCATTTGGCTCGAAGGTGGACGCTGGTACGCCCAGGGCCTTGGATCGACCAACGGCACAGTGCTCGAATCGGGCGCGGGCGACGGCGATATTGTGATTGAGCCGCCGCGCGACCAACGCGAACCCGGCAAGATCTATCCCCCGGTGGAAATCGAAAACAGCGACAGGCTTCACTTGGGTCTCCATACAACGTTTCTCGTTATTGTGGACTAGCGCGGGCGGTGATCGAAAGACGGTCACCGCCCGTCTTTCGTCTACTGCCCTCTACGTCGTAAACGACAATACCCAGCGGTATACGTGGGCAGTGCGGCTATCATAGTACTTTACCGATATCCGCACTGCCCACGTATCGCGCGGCAACCCATGCCAGACAAAGGAACGCCATGGATACTACCGATAGCGCCTATGGCGACAAACTCATCCGTCTCGATACGTTCGATACCGCCGTGGCAGTCGACCCCAGTGCCGAGGACGACGCCAAACGCCGGTTTATGACGCTTATTCTTCAGACGGCATACCGCGACAGCGGCAATATCGGACATGTGCTTCGCGCGACCAACACAAGCGGCGAGGTTTTTGCCGTCAAGCTACTCAAGGACAACGCCATCCTTTCCGGCCAAGCCCCCGACCGCTCCGCCGAGCAATCGGCCGCGCACCTGGCCAACACCGCTGCGCTGTTCGAGGAGTACCGTCATCTGTGTACCGTCTCGCACCTGCGCGGATTTCCGCGCGTCTATGGCTACGGATCGTGCGAGGATGACCCGCTCATCCTCATGGAGTGGGTCGAGGGCACCTCGCTCAAGCAGGCGCTGCCCCTGCTTCCGCACGACGCCTCGGGCGGGCTGACCACCCAGATGGTCGCCGCCGTCGGAAACGCCGTGCTTCGTGCGCTCTTGATGACCCAAGGCCTCGTGAATCCGGTCATTCATCGCGACCTGTCGCCTGCCAATATCATGTTCCGCACCACCAGCCGAACGCTCGAGCAGCAGATTGCCGATTGCTCCTTTGACCCCTGCCTCATCGACATGGGCTCCGCGACCATGGCTCTCGGCGACGACACGATCACCCGGCGCGCCGACATCTGGCGCTTTGCCACGCCCGCATACGCCGCGCCCGAGATGCTCACGCAGGATATCGAAGGCATCGCGGCCCTTCGCCGTTCGCCGGCAATCGACGTCTATGCGCTTTCGAGCATTTTGTACCAGCTCTACAGCGGTCGCAAACCGTTTGACTTTGAGTCGACGGACGCCGCTGCAACCGGCTCGTTCTATCTCGTAAAGACCAAGACCAAGCCGGCACCGCTCGAGCCGCGCTGCGAGGGCGATGAAGCGCTCGCCCAAATCATCATGAAGGGTCTCTCAGTCGAGCAGTGCGATCGCCCTACCGAGCAGCAGATGCTCGAGGTGCTCTCGACATACCTCACCGACGCCGAATCCGAGGGCCGCGAGGGCGCAGGCAGTGACGCCGCAATCGACATCGACTCCGGTACGCACCTTAAGGTCGACGTCGCCGGCGAGCGCGCGCGAGAGATTCTGGAGCAGGCCCGACACGATGCCATGACCCCGCCGCCGCTTTATTATCGGTGGCGTCGTTGCAGCCGTTGCGGGGCTCAGCGTCATTGGGGCGGCAACCCATGGCTTTGGCATCCCCGACTACCTGGACGGCATCCGCGGTTCACTTGACGACTACACCTGGGATCAGCTGCAGGAGATTTCGCTCAAGATTAAGGCCGCCGAGACCCGTAGCGAGGCACGCGAGATTGCCAAGCGCTATCATCTGCTCGATGACAACGGGCATATCCCCTATCCATGCACTAAGCGCGTGAAGCTCACCAATGGGCTGCACGTCGGCGCGCAGCTCGTGGGCATCCGCCACGACGAGCTTCTAGACGGTACGGGCAAGGCCGGGCTGACGTTTATGTTCGACGCGGGTATTGCCGAGCGCGATGCCGCGGCCCAACCGCCGAGCGCCGGCTGGGCAGATTGCGAGCTGCGGGAATGGCTCGATAGCGACGGCCTTAAGCTGCTGCCCAACGAGCTGCGCGCACTCATCAAATCTGTCAAAAAGATCTCGAATAACGTTGGCGCCGCCAGAAGCGCATCGTGCCTGAGCGAGCTGCCCGCAACTCTTTGGCTGCCCGCCATGGTCGAGCTGTGCGGAGTGCAGCCGCCCGAGTCGTTTACCGAGGGCTTTCACTACCTGGCCGACATCTATAACGGCGAGGGCAAGGAGTATCAGCTCTTCCGCGAGCTCAAGGTAAGTCCGTATACCACGAACGAGACGTTGGTTCGCCAGTGGAAGGGCAAGGACGCCTGTTGGTGGGAGCGCACAGTGAGCCCCGACTCATCGGAGACCGAAGGCACGCTCTACATAAACCGTGTGGGCCACGACGGCGACGCCTTTACGTACGCAACGCCTGCGGACAAGCCAAACAAACGAACCTGTGTGATCCCCGGATTCTGTATCTAGAGAGCGGGCGTCTTGCCGTGACGGGACCCCTCCCCGGCAATTGTCTCGATCTGTAACACCAGCTCGGCAGATACAGGTCTAGATGTTACGGAACGAGACAAAACCCCCAACCCCGCGAGACAACATCTCAATCTGTAACAGTAAGGGGTTAAAACTTCTCTAGATGTTACAGATTGAGATGATTGGTTGGGACGGCCACCGATTGAGCAGCCACCCTCATCTGTAATGAAAAGTCATACATTCCAACCATTACTGGACACCCCCAGGGGGTATGGGTGTATAGTATCAGCAGGTTAACAATTCCAACAGCGAACCACAGAAAGGAGAAGCCATGGCTCAAGATAAGTTCGACGTGGGTGGCATGACATGCGCCGCCTGCCAGGCGCACGTGATCGTGCCGTGAGCAAGCTCGACGCGTCGAGAGCGTCGCGGTCAATCTGCTCGCCGGCTCTATGCTGGTGGACTACGACCCCGCGCAGGTCACCCCGACGACATCTGCACCGCCGTCGATCGCGCTGGCTACTCGGCCTCACCCGTCAGCACGGCACCGACGCCGCCCAAAGCGGCAGTACGCAAGCCAGGTCCGGCGCCGCCCATATGGAGTCGCCCACCAAAAACTGGAGGCCGCCGCCTCTGCCATGCGCACTCGTCTCATCGTCTCGATCGTATTCCTCATCCCACTGTTCTACATAGGCATGGGGCACATGCTTGGCTGGCCGCTGCCCGGCATTTTCACCGACCATACCCACAGCATGACGCTCGCCCTCACCGAGCTCGTCCTGCTTATCCCCATCGTCTATGTCAACGACGCGTACTTTATCAACGGGTTTAAATCGCTCGCGCACGGCGCGCCCACCATGGACGCCTTATTGCCGTGGGCGCCACCGCTTCCGTCGCCTGGTCGTTCTATGCCATGTTTATCATGGCCGACCAGCTGGCCGCCGGGCAAATCCACGAGGCCATGATGACGAGCATGGGCAACCTGTATTTTGAGAGTGCGGGCACGATCCTGTCGCTCGTCACCGTGGGCAAATACCTCGAGACACGCAGCAAATCCAGACCGGCGGCGCCATCGAGGCGCTCATCGACTTGGCACCCAAGACCGCGACCGTCGTGACCGACGACGGCGCCGAAGCCACCGTCGACGTCGACAGTATCCTTCCAGGCCAGGTCCTGCGCGTGCGCCCCGGAGAGTCCATCCCCGTCGATGGCGTGGTGCTCGAGGGCAGCTCGGCCGTGGACGAGAGTGCGCTCACCGGCGAGTCTATCCCCGTGGAAAAGACCGCCGGTGCTACCGTTACGCCGCCACCGTCAACCGCACCGGTTCGTTTACCTTCCGCGCCACGCGGGTGGGTGCCGACACGTCGCTCGCCAAGATTATCCAGCTCGTCGAGGACGCCAATGCCACCAAGGCACCCATTGCTCGACTGGCCGACAAGGTCGCCGGCGTGTTTGTGCCCGTGGTGTTCGTGATCTCGGCCGCGACCTTCGTGGTGTGGATGGCACTGACCGGAAGCATCAACGAAGCGCTTACCTCCGCCGTCGCCGTGCTGGTGATCAGCTGCCCGTGCGCGCTGGGCCTGGCCACGCCCGTCGCCATTATGGTTGGCACCGGCAAGGGCGCGAGATGGGCATTCTGTTCAAGAGCGCCGAGGCGCTGGAGAACCTGCGCAGCGTGGGCACCGTGGTGCTCGATAAGACGGGCACCGTCACCCGCGGCAAGCCTGCCGTGACCGATATCGTGGTAGCCACGCGCGCTGACGGCTCGCCCGCCATGAGCGAAAAGGCGCTGCTCAAGCTGGCCGCCGCGCTGGAGCGCTCGAGCGAGCACCCGCTGGCAGAGGCGATTATGGCCGAGTGCGAGGCGCGCGGAATTGTCGCGCGCATGGTCGAGGACTTTGCCGCCGTGCCCGGACGAGGCGTTACGGCACGCGAGGGGCAGAATGTCATCGCAGCCGGCAACGTGCGCCTGATGGACGAGTTGGGCGTTACCGTGCCCGCGGGTCTTGCCGAGCAATTTGCCGCCGAAGGCAAGACGCCGCTGTTCTTTGCCAAGAACGGCGAGCTTGTCGGCACCATCGCCGTGGCTGACGAGGTCAAAGAGACGAGCGCCGAGGCCATCGCTGCGCTCCGCAAGCTCGGCGTCGACGTGCGCATGCTCACCGGCGACAACCGCGTGACGGCCGAGGCCATCGCCCGCCGCGTGGGGCTGAGCAGCGAGCAGGTCATCGCCGACGTCCTCCCCGCCGACAAGGAACGCCACGTGTGCGAACTGCAGGATGCGGGCGGCAAGGTCGCCATGGTGGGCGACGGCATCAACGACTCCCCCGCCCTGGCGCGCGCGACGTGGGCCTTGCTATCGGCACCGGCGCCGACATCGCCAAGGAGGGCGCCGACGTGGTACTCATGCGCAGCGACCTCATGGACGTCGCCCGAGCCATCGAGCTTTCACGCGCCACGATCCGCAACATCAAGCAGGACCTGTTCTGGGCACTGTTCTACAACGGCATCGGCATTCCGCTGGCGGCGGGCGTGTTCTTCCCGCTCACCGGATGGCAGCTCTCGCCGATGTTTGGCGCCGCGGCCATGAGCCTGTCGAGCGTGTGCGTCGTAAGCAATGCGCTGCGCCTGAAATCCTTTAAGCCCAAGACGGCGCACTGATGCACCCGACCTTGCCCCTCAAACCGTCGCTCGCGTACCCAAGTACGCTTCGCTCCTCTTTCGGGGCAATCTCGGGCACCTCAGCGCACCTTTAAGATGACGCTGTTCACGACTAAACTGTCAGATAATCTCAATCGATAAGGAGTACACCCATGCGATACACAATCAAGACTTCCGGCCTCATGTGCGGCCACTGCGACGCCACCGTCGAGACGGCGTTGCTCAGCGTGGCCGGCGTGACCGACGCCGACGCCGATCACGAGACTCAGACCGTCCAGGTGGAGTGCGCCGACACCGTGACCGCCGAGCAGCTCGCCGCCGCCGTCGAGGGCGCCGGCGAGAAGTTCCACGCCCTATCCGTGACCGCCGCGTAGCAGACGCCGCCCACTCAATCCTCAGAAGTTGCGGTGAAATACGGACTGTTGTGCCGCCCTAGGCCTTTAAACGGTCCGTATTTCACCGCAACTGACGGGGGCATCCGGAAGATCGACCAGAAACGAGGACCCGCCATGATGGCAGACCATAAATCGGTGACCCGCATGCTCAAGACGGCACGCGGTCAGATCGACGGCATCCTGCGGATGGTCGAGGAGGACCGCTACTGCGTCGATATCTCCACGCAGCTCATGGCCACACAGGCGCTCCTCGCGCGCATCAACGCCGACGTGCTCAAGGCACATATCGAGGGCTGCGTGACTTCGGCAATCGAATCGGGCGACGAAGACCTCAAAGCCGCCAAACTCGCCGAGATCGAACGCGTCGTCGATAAACTCTCCAAGTAATTGGGGCATTGGGGACAGACCGCTTTGCACCTTCTTGGTGCATCGGGGACAGGTATGTTTGCACCACCTTGGTGCAGATTGACCTGTCCCCCTTGCTCTAAATCGGGTATAAAGGCGTGCAGCATATCGAACGAAAGGCAATTTGCATGAATGACTTTATGAAGGGCCGCAATGGTGCCGATGAACTCACCATCGTGATGGGTTTTGCCGGCATTGCCATCGCGATGATCGGATCGATAGCCCACATCCAGTGGCTCAGCTGGATTGCCATCGCCGTGATCGTGATTGGCGTGCTGCGCGGCCTGTCCAAAAACATCGATGCGCGTCGCAAGGAAAACGCTGCCTTTGTCGCCGCGACCGCGAACGTCCCCGGCTTGGGCAAGTTTGTCGCCAGCTTGGGCGGCGGCGCTGCAGCGGCCAGCACCTCGCGCGCGGCTGGAACGAGCAAGGAAGACTTTGAGCGCGCCAAGCGCACGGCCAAGAAGATGTGGAAGGGACGCAAGACCACGGCATACCTCAAGTGTCCCAACTGCGGCCAGATGCTCTCCGTCCCCAAGGGCAAAGGCAAGATCCGCGTCACCTGCCCCAAGTGCCACGCCAAGATGGAAACCCGCTCCTAGCGCCCGCACGCGGGACAAATTAATCAGGTTTGTTTGTCCCAAATCTTAAGTATTTGTTCGATAAAAAAGCCGAGGCCTCGTGTTGAGACCTCGGCTTTTTGTATGCGGCAACGGAGCTGCACCTTTGTCACATCTACGCCAAACCGTCGCGGGCCAGCTCCTCGGCCAGCGCTTCGGCAGGCATGGCCATAATCGCGTCGAGCTCGGCGTCCACCTCGGGAATACGCTTCACCTTGAGCTTGCGTACCAAATCACCGCGACACATCACATGCGTCGGCTCACGCAGAGCGCACAGGTCATCGAGCGGATTCTTACGCGTCACCAGGATATCGGCGGCCTTGCCGCACTCGATCGTACCGGTCTCGCCGCCCAGCCCCAGCAGCTCGGCGTTGACTTGCGTAGCCGTATGCAGCGCAAAGGCGTTGCTCACGCCCACGTACTTGGCAAAATAGGCCACCTCGCGCCACATGTCGTACTGCGTCACGAACGGGCAGCTTGAGTCCGTGCCCAAGCCCACCTTAACGCCGGCATCCAGCGCCGCACGAGCACTCTCAATAATGCCCGAGCACACGATGTCGCCGTTCTTCTTTTGCGTATCGGTCGAATGGGTCTTTTCCGGGTCGAGCAATACAAACGGTAGTGCCGGGCTGATCGTGCAGGTCACGCTCGGCGCGCGTCCCTCGAGCTGCGTGCCCGCGGCGCCACGGTACAGCTCCAGGATCTCGGGCGTCATCGGGGCACCGTGCTCGATCGTGTCGACCCCGGCCTCAAGCGCGGCCTTCACGCCCTCGGTGCTCTCGACATGAGCCATGACCGGAAGGCCAACCTCGTGCGCCGCCTTGCACGCCGCCGCGGCGACATCGACCGGCATGCGCAGCACGCCCGGCTCGCCCACCTCGGTCGCATCGAACACACCGCCCGTTACGAACAGCTTAATGACGTCGGCGCCGCGCGCATACAGGTCTCGCACCTGCTCGGCTGCCTCGACGGGGCTGTTGGCCACCTGGGCGAACAAGCCCGCGCCATGGCCGCCCGGCACCGTGACGCCCGTTCCCGGCGCTACCAGGCGCGGACCCTGATACTTGCCGGCGTCGATAGCGTCGCGCGCGGCAATGTCGGCAAACAGCGGGTCGCCCGCGCCGCGCGCCGTGGTCACGCCGCTTGCCAGCTGCTGCTGGGCACTGCCCTTGAGGATGCGGCGGACGACGGCACGGCCCACGGGATTATCGAGCTTCTTCATCAGCGCGCCCGCATCGCCCGCCGAAACCGGCTTGCCCGAGCCGCACAGATGCGCATGCATATTGATGAGACCGGGCATGAGATACGCACCACCCAGGTCGATAACCTCGGCACCTGCAGCGCCTGCGCCACAGCACTCGGCCCCATCCAGGTGATGACGCCGCGCTCAACAGTCACGGCCATATCGGGTTGCGGCTCCATATGTTCCGAACCATCCAGAATGGTCGCATTGATAAACAACGTGGAACGATCGGCAGATGCCATATCGAGCTCCTCCCTCACGATTAACATGAACATTTGTCCATTATCACCCAATGCAGCGACCTAAAGTCGAGCATATCGGTTAACGGAGGGACGAGAGAAATGTGAGGGCAAACGGAGACAGCGTGGCGATACTTCGGCCGTGCTGACGAAACACCTCAATCTGTAACAGTTAGGCCGCCCCCCAGGCCGTTAAACGTTACACATCGAGACTTATCAGCAGCTCCTACTCCCACTCCTGCTCGTAGATGTTGAGGGACTTTACGTACCGCCCCTGGGCGCCATGATGTCGCGGACCAGACGCAAGAAGAAGCTGATGCACGAGGTGTCAAGGCCGTCCTGCAGATCCTCGGGATGCACCGCACCAGGCCCATCGACCGCCGTGTCGTTCAGGCGCGCGATGTCATACAGGTAGAGCTGTCCCGCCGTAAGCCAGACATCGTCGGCGCAGGCGAGGCGCACCGCAATCGCGCCGTCGTTCCAATGCTCCTTCCGCACGATATGCGGGTCGTAGACATCAAAGCGATGATCGGTGCGCGTGTCCTTCAGCACGACCATGCCGGACGCAGGATTCTTGTCCAAAATGCCAAAGCGCGAGAAATACTGCGTGTCACGCACCTGCTTAAGTCGCCCGAGCGAAGCAGGAGAAATTGACGCTGGCGGCTCGTCCACATACAGCTCCAACAGCGTCTTGCCGTGGTAATAGGGGCGCTCAAACAGCAGCCAATCGGTAAACGCCATGTTGTAGGCCATGATTTCGTTTTGAGAAGGTTCCTCGCAATAGCTCAGCCACGGATCGACGATAATCTCGAACTGCTCGCGCGCCGGCTCCAGGAATTGAAACTTCCGCAGCATCCAAAAGTGAGCCATGTCGGCAATATCGTTGCCGACGGCTTCGGCCAGCTCTGCTCGGTCAAAAACTTGGTCAGTCATGGCATCCTCCTCAAACTGATGGACCTCAATTTGAGCTTACGAGGAGGGTGGGCAACCGAGGCAAGCGCGGGCAAAATAGGCCTTCGACTGCAAACCAGATGCTAACCAAACACTTGACGGGACACTTGACCGAATGAGCGCACCGCAACAAAACCGACGCTCCTATAAGTTGTCAATAGGCAGTTTTGCGGGAGCGCTCCCTTCAATTCGCACAGGAGCTCGTAATACCTCCTCTCCAGTTTCGTCGACCGCCGTCTCCCATGTTCCAGGTGACCGAGTGAGGCCGCGGACATGCCGAGCCCCGCGGCGGC
>ENA-OQBU01000272-OQBU01000272.1-human-gut-metagenome-genome-assembly--contig:-NODE-272-length-12137-cov-4.606411_pt1 | contig 12137 bp, 12 predicted proteins | sample MGYA00242492_ERZ504566 | MGnify/ENA primary metagenome ERZ504566 (study PRJEB26092, sample SAMD00036261) | human gut metagenome | host: Homo sapiens | study: EMG produced TPA metagenomics assembly of...
GAATGTGTCCATCCTCGCAGTATCCGGTTCTCAAGGTGCACGCCTGGCGGCTGATCCGGTCCGACCGGGCCGCGCGGCAAGGAGATATATTGCCAGACCGGAGGGGCGCCGGGGGCGGGAATCTGGGTGCACACATTTCCTACACAAATGAGGATGGGGCCCTCTCTGTGAGAGCCTAGAAAGAACAGGGCCGCGGCTCCCCTATTAGAGCGGCCCTTCGGTTTTCCAACGGTTAAGCTTCGGCCGCATTAATGGCTGTATACCCATTAGAAATGGGACATAGCAGCGTTAATGAGTTCAAAAACGATTAGTCCAATAAGAGCCGCTGCGGCAAACTTGATGGCATTCGCAAGCTGTGGATGCTCATAAGCCCAGCCCGTCCTCGTCTCTTCGCTGTCCGCCTTCTTTCCGTCCAAGAAGTCGGATATCTCTTGATACGTCACCAAATCATTCTTCTTCTTGATATGTTCCGCTGCAAGCGCGCAGCACATTGCGCCAGCACCAAAGACGCCTGCCAACACCATCGTCGGAACGCACTCGGACCATCCCCCACCCCGTGGTTTTTGTTGCCACATGAGCCAGGCCATAGAGACGGTAAGCGCAAGAAGCCCAGCCAACATCCCCGCACCCAAGCGATAGAGCGTGCCCCTATCGCGTTCAACCCTTTCTCTAATTATTGAAATGTCGCCTTTAACAAGCTCGTCAATCGTTACATCCAGTTGTTCAGACAGCAGTAGGAGACTCTGGATGTCGGGGTACGTTTTACCGCGCTCCCAATTACTGATGGTCTGACGTGTTACAAAAATGCGCCTTGCAAGATCCTCCTGGGACAAACCAGCATCGAGTCGATACTGTTTAAGGCGTTTTGGCAGCTGCATGGCGTTCCCTTCGAATGCATTTCAACTCTTATTGGGCGGCTACACAACAGAAGCCGGCAAGCAAAGCGTAATCCCAAAATCAAACCCATACGGATGGCTGAGCGCAGATTAGAGTGTCAAAAATCTTTGACACATACGCTACCTGCTCTTTCTTGCAACTCGGACGCTATCGAATTGATCGGTTTGGCTACGTCCCAAATCGATCACATCCCTAATCAATCAAAAAGGGGCGCTTCCGGATTGGAAGCGCCCCTTTAAGATGCAAGAAGCAATTAAGCCTCGAGAGCCTTCTTGGCGATGGTAGCCAGCTCGTTGAAGGACTCGATGTCCTCGTAAGCCATCTGAGCCAGGACCTTGCGGTCGAGCTCGATGCCGGCAACCTTCAAGCCGTGCATGAACTGAGAGTAAGAGATGTCGTTCAGGCGAGCAGCAGCGTTGATACGAGTGATCCAGAGAGAACGGATCTCGCGCTTCTTGTTGCGGCGATCACGATACTGATACTGCAGGGAGTGCTGGACCTGCTCTTTAGCATGCTTGTAAGTACGCGAAGCGGCACCGTAGTAACCCTTCGCACGGTGCATAACGGTACGGCGCTTCTTCTTGGCGGCAACAGCGCGCTTAATACGTGCCATGTTCTATCAACTCCTAGACGGTAAAACGAAAACGGGAACGCGAACTTAGGCGAGACGCGACTTGATGACCTTGCGGTCGGCAGCGGCGATCTCGGTCTCCTGACGGAAGCCACGCTTACGCTTGGTGGACTTCTTGCTCAGGATGTGGCTCTTGAAAGCCTTGGCGCGCATAAGCTTGCCGGTACCAGTCTTGCGGAAACGCTTCTTGGTGCCGCTGTGGGACTTCATCTTAGGCATGAAATACTCCTTAATCGGTTACAGAACACTAGTTACTTGGTATCGCTTGCCGCTTTATCCTCATCGAAGGCGCTTAATCGGGGCGGAGCAGCATAAGCATGTTACGGCCTTCCATCTTAGGCTTGGACTCGACCGTAGCGTAAGGCTTGAGATCCTCGGCGAGACGCTCGAGAACGTTAAGGCCCTGCTCCGGGTGAGCCATCTCACGGGCCGCGGAACATGATGGTGATCTTAACGCGTGCGCCCTTCTTGAGGAAACGCAGAACGTGGCCCTTCTTGGTCTCGTAGTCGCCAACGTCAATCTTGGGTCGGAACTTCATTTCCTTGACCTCGACCTTGGACTGGTTCTTACGAGCAGCCTTGGCCTTCATGGCCTGCTGGTACTTGAACTTACCGTAGTCCATGACCTTGCAGACCGGCGGCTCCGCGTGGGGAGCGATCTCGACCAGGTCGAGACCCTGATCGTCGGCGACGCGCTGGGCATCGCGGATGGCGAACAGGCCGAGCTGAGAGCCATCGACGCCAATCAAACGGCACGAAGATGCAGTGATCTCGTCGTTGATGCGGGTGTCATCAGACTTAGCTATTTTCCCTACCTCCATTCATAAAAAAATAACCCGGCGCTTCTCAGCAACCAGGTCGTACACATAGACATCCTCGATTTGAGGAAGTGAATCTAAGTTGTATGACCAGTCAGCTGCTCATTGGCGCCAAAAAAGGTGGGAACTCGGGTTCCTCTTAGGTCGATTGCGGTAACAACGCCTTGTGGATAATAACACGCGCAGCGCGTTATCACATTACGTACACGAAAAAAGGGGGCCGCAACCCCCTTGAACGCTCACTTGCATGTATGGTGCCCGAGGCGAGACTCGAACTCGCACGTTGTTGCCAACGGTGGATTTTGAGTCCACTGCGTCTGCCAATTCCGCCACTCGGGCACGTAATGCGTGAGTTAGTTTATCACAGCTTTCTACCGATTAGTCCGAAAATGGAACTTCGAGCATTTCGATGAGTTCGACCGTGCGGAGCATCTCACGCTGACGCATCCGCGACCGCCGACCGAAGCCTCACCCATCTGGTTATCGTAAGGGTCCTCGCGCATGCCGTCGAAAGAGGGCTCAAACTCTGCCTGGAATCGATTGTTGGCCACCATACGCCACGGGTCGAGATTGCCAAAGTAGTGACGGCGGCGCCACTCCTCCCCCCATCCTGCGAGCAGAAGATCCAAATGACACATCGGCGTTGAGCAACCGGTCTGCGGCGTATAGAACTCTGCCCAGTCGTGCGACCCCACCGAATCGGGCGCAACGTACAGGCCGCTCTGCCAACGGGCGGGCACGCCCGCGATACGGCACATGGTGATAAACGTGAGCGCCATAACGCCGCAATCGCCGCGGAGCGAATGCGCGCAGTCATCGGCAATAGATCCCAAAAGCAAGTACGGCGGCTGATAGCGATAGTCGATATGCTGCGTCAGGTAATCATAGATAGCACGGGCGCGATCGAGCGGATCCTCGAGTCCGTCAACAACACCGGCCGTCAGCTGCAGCAGATACGGCGTGAATGCAATGTGCGGACGGTCCTCGGAAATATCCTCGGGCAGAGGCGCGTCCATACGCGGATGAACCGGAAGTGTGCCACCGTAGACATCACAATAAGCAGCATCGATGTGATAACGATAGGTCACCGAGAATGAGCGTTCACTCGAAGAAGACCACGAGGCGGTACGTGCCGAAGCGTTCGCGGGAGCAACAGCACCCTCCGGCGTCATGTCGAGAATCTCGACCCGAGACTGCTGGCGGCAGGTGGCGGCAACGGGAAGCCAAGCGCGAACGGTCTCCCCCTCTAGAGCGCCGGGGACAGACACAGACGCTTTAAGCGTAATGACGCGAGCCAATCCGTTTTGCGACTCCATCTCCTTGAGCATCTCGTTGCGCAGTGCAATTCCGTCCGTAGGATCGGGACGCATGCCGGGGACCTCTTTGGGATATACGCGAAGCGAATCGAGGAAGTTGTCGAGAACGAACAGCTCGCCATCGATAAAGCGCCAGTCAATACGCTTACGGTCAATCAGATCGTCAAACTGCTCCTCGGTAAACTCAGGCCACTCCTCGCGAATCATCGCAATGGCCCGATCACGCGACACCGAAAAATGAAGCGGCGTCTCGAGCATGCGATACCGCTCTGCACGAACACAAGCAGCCAGCGAAGGCTCAGGGTTCTGCTCCAAAAGGCGATCGCAGGCAGCAACAGCCTGCGTCAAATACCCGGCATCCTTAAGACGAAGAATCTCGGGCGGCAGTCCAACATCGAGATGACGAAAGTCATCACAGCAAACATCAACAGAGCAACCAACAGGCCCCTCGTCAATAACCTTCCCATCCGAAGGCAGCACATTAATAACAGCCATACCAAAACTCCAAGTCACTAGAACGCTTGAAGCCCATTGTAGCGAGATAAAAAAGAAAGCCCCAATTAAGGAGCCCCCAACACTGATAAACGGTGCCTATAAAAAATGAATTCAGCCCAGTAACCCTGCGGCGTTAACGAAGGAGGCCCGTTCCCGGAGCTGATTCCGTCGCGCGACTTCTGGCGAAGCCAGGTGAGCGCGAGGGAAACAGCGTAGGGGAAACGGGGCCTCCGGCGGGAAAGTTAAACCGCTACTTACGCCTTGTTGACGGAGCCAAACTCCTCCATGAGCTCCTTGGTGCGGGCAACGATGTTGTCGCGACCAGGCTTGAGGAGCTTGCGGGGATCAAAGCCCTTGCCCTGCTGATCCTTGCCAGCCTCGATGTACTCGCGGACGCCTTGGCGAAGACGAGCTGCAGGTCGGTGTTGACGTTGATCTTGGAGATGCCCAGGGAAATGGCCTTCTTGATCTGATCCTCGGGGATGCCGGTGCCACCGTGCAGGACGAGGGGCAGGTCGCCGGTCTGGGCCTTAATCTCGCCCAGGCGCTCGAAGGAAAGGCCAGCCCAGTCGGCGGGATACACGCCGTGGATGTTGCCGATGCCGCAGGCGAGGAAGTCGACGCCCAGGTCAGCGATCTGCTTGCACTCAGCAGGATCAGCGAGCTCGCCGCTGGAGGTCACGCCGTCCTCGGTGCCGCCGATGCCGCCGACCTCGGCCTCGATGGACATGCCCTTGGAGTGGGCAAGCTCAACGAGCTCCTTGGTGCGGTCGAGGTTAAGCTGGAAGGTCTCCTCGTGAGAGCCGTCATACATGATGGACGTGAAGCCGGCCTCGATGCACTTGAAGCAGTCCTCGTAGAACCGTGATCGAGGTGAAGGGCGACGGGAACGGTAACGCCCGTGGCCTCGACGGCAGCCTTGACCATGTCGGCGCAGACCTTGAAACCGCCCATCCACTTAGCGGCACCAGCGGTGCACTGAAGGATCAGCGGAGACTTGGCCTCCTCGGCGGCTGGAGAATAGCCAGGGTCCACTCGAGGTTGTTAGTGTTGAAGGCACCGAGACCGTACTTGCCGGCCTCGGCCTTCTTGAGCATGTCTGCTGCGTTGACGAGCATAAAAGAAACCTCCTGTAAGGTTGCTCCGATAACGCCTGAGATTTTACCACGGCGCACCCGGGCATAAACGTTCGTTTGTTCACGAATATCGTCCAAACAGACTTTTTTGACCGTTTGCCCTACGGAATCGACCCGTTGGGGAAAAATAGCTTGACGTTTGGACGCTTCTCGTGCTTTAAAAGCCGACTATCAAGCTATACCTGCATGAACGGGTTCTGCATGAGTTCGCGCGCCATGGTGGTCGAATCGCCATGGCCGGTTAGGCAAACGGTATCGGGCGGGAGAAGCCGGGCGAGCTTGGAGAGCGAGCGCAGAATCGCCGCCTCGTCGCCACCGGCAAGATCGGTGCGGCCGTGGCTGCCCGGGAATAGCGTGTCGCCCACAAAGGCAATGTTCCCCTGCTCGGTGGCGGCGAACAAGACGATCCCGCCGGCGTATGCCTGGTGTCTCGATCACCTGCAGGCAGATATCGCCCACCTCGATAGCATCGCCCTCGGCGAGCAGGCGCGTCGGCTCCCCGGGGTCGGGCGTCTCAATGCCCCACATAGCTCGCTGTTCCTCGATGTTCGCATGCGGCACCGCCACATCCTTAGCGCACAGCCCATACCGGCAGCCCTCGCCAACGGTGGTTCGCACGCCGGCAACACCACCAACATGATCGGCATGGCCATGAGTGCATACGGCGCCAAGCACGCGTACGCCGGGATGCTCGGCTCGAATATGCTCCACCAGGCGCTCGCCTTCCCACGCAGGGTCGATAATCACGCACTCATTGTCCGAAATAACAGCATAGCTATTGGTCTGAATGGGACCGTTTACGAGCGTCTCAATCTCGACCGATCCCTTGGGAGTTAAATCCAAGGACACAGCACTCATGTCCCCCTCCTCTCTATAGAACTCGAGGCATCAAACGATACCTCGAGTGTAGCGAATATCGATAATGTGGCACGTTCGTCGCGACTAAACGCGGCGCTTAAGCTGGGCTCCACCCTCGCCGGGCATCAGGCGGCGCGCGTCGTAGACCGAGTCAACGCTGCTGATGGAGGCCAGCAGCGGATCCAGACCACTCGCGTCCGAAATCTCGACCATAAAGCGCAGGGTTGCAATACCCTCGCGGTTGGTCGACGTGGCGGCAGAAAGGATATTGCCGCCCGCATCGCCAATGGCGATGGTGACGTCCTTGAGCAAGCCCATACGATCCAGGCACTCGACCACGATCTCGACCTGGAAGAGGGTGTCGGCAGCGCCGTCCCACTCCACTTCGATCATGCGCTCGGGATGCTCCATAAGACCCTTGACGTTGGGGCAGTTGGCGCGATGAACCGAAACGCCGCGACCGCGCGTGATGAAACCGACGATGTCGTCGCCCGTCACCGGATTGCAGCAATGCGCCAGACGGACCAGCAGGCCGCTGTTGCTCTCGCCTTTGACGATGATACCGTTGCTGGCGCTCTTGCCGCGCTTTTGCGGCTTGCGGTTTGATCCGCGCGCAGGCTGCTTCACGACCTCGGCAATGGCCTCGGCCTTGGTGAGCTGCTCCTCAGGCTTGGGGTCCAAAATCTGCTCGACTTTGTTGCCCACGGCACGCGGGGCGACTTTACCCGCACCAACGGCGGCAAACAGGTCCTCGAGCTGCTTGTAGTTAAACTGCTCCGCCACGGCGTTGAGCGCACGCGTCGAGCGCGGCGTAGAGATGCCATACCCGCGCTTGCGCAGGTCCTTGGCCAGTATATCGCGGCCGGCAGCAGCGTCATCGTCTTTGGTCGCGGCGGCGAAGTAACGGCGAATCTTTGACTTGGCCGAAGGTGTCTTGACGATCTTGAGCCAATCGCGCGACGGCTTAGAGCTCTTGTTGGTCAAAATCTCGACACGGTCACCCGTCTTGATCTCGTGCGTAAGCGGCGCCACCGCACCGTTGATCTTGGCACCGACGCAGTGGTTGCCGACCTCGGTATGGACGGCGTAGGCAAAGTCGAGCGGTGTAGAGCCGGCACGAAGCGCCATGACCTCGCCCTTGGGCGTAAAGACAAAAATCTCCTGGTCAAACAAGTCGACCTTCAGCGAGTGCAGGTATTCCTTGGCATCGGTGATTTCGTCAGACGCCGCCCAATCGAGCGAATGCTTGAGCCAGTTAATCTGGTCGTCCAGACGCTGGGCATCATTGGTCTTAGACGCAGACGATCCGCCCGACTTCTTATAGAGCCAGTGGGCGGCAATACCGTACTCGGCCTGCTCGTGCATCTCGTAGGTACGAATCTGAATCTCGAGCGGACGAGCCGTGGGGCCGATAACCGTCGTATGGAGCGACTGGTAGTTATTGACCTTGGGCATGGCAATATAGTCTTTAAAGCGCCCGGGCATGGGGTGCCACAGCGTATGCACCGCGCCGAGCGTGGAGTAGCAATCGCGCACCGAATGCGTGATGACGCGCAGTGCCACCAGGTCGTAGATCTCGGAGAATTCCTTGCCCTTGCGCTTCATCTTTTGGTAGATGGACCAATAGTGCTTGGAACGGCCGTTGATCTGGAAGTCCTCCAGGCCAATGCGGTTGAGCTCGTCGGTGAGCGTCTTGATGGTCTCGGCCAGATAGCGCTCACGGACCTCGCGCGACTCCGCCACCATGCGTGCGATGCGCTGGTAGGCGTCGGGTTCAAGGTAGAAGAAGGACAGGTCCTCGAGTTCCCATTTAATGGAGCTCATGCCCAGACGGTCGGCCAGGGGCGCGTACACGTCCATAGTCTCGCGTGCCTTAAACAGGCGACGGTCCTCGCGCAGGGCGGCGAGCGTGCGCATATTATGCAGGCGGTCGGCGAGTTTGACGATGATAACGCGGATGTCCTTGGACATGGCGAGGAACATCTTGCGCAGCGTGAGCGCCTGTTTCTCGTCCATGCTGTCGACTTCGATGTTGGTGAGCTTGGTCACGCCATCGACGAGCTCGGCCACCGTATCGCCAAACAGGCCGGAAACATCAGCAAGCGAGGTCTCGGTATCCTCGACGGTATCGTGCAGCAGCGCGGCGCACACCACATCGCAGTCCATCTTGAGATCGGCCAAAATGATGGCCACCTCGACGGGATGGTTGATGTACATCTCACCCGAGCGGCGCTTTTGGTTGCAGTGCTTCTCGGCAGCAAAGCAATAGGCCTGCTCCACCTTAGAAAAGTCGTCCTCATTCATATATTTGAGGCACAGGCGCTCCAGCTTGTCGTAGCTGTCCGCCATAATCTCGGGCGGCAGCTCATCGGCATGCTTATAGTGCTCCATCTCCGAGAACGGCTGGAGGGTGGAATCATGGGCGGTACGGGCTGCGGCATCCATCGAGGTCCCCTTCCCCTAGGCCCGCGGTACGATCGGGCGGTTAACTTTGGCTAGCATATCAGAAGCGCACGAATCGAGCGCCCAACTCCGGAAAGCCGAGAACTCCATGCGCGAACGCAACCCCTCCAAATAGCGAATTGACCTGCTCAATTGCACACGGCCGGGGTTTTCGGCCATCGCGATGCGACGGGTGTCGTCAAACCCCGAAACGCGACAGAAACCAAGCTCTTCGAAGATTCCCAGGCCACTCTCCACCGAGCGCTCGTCGACCGGCGTGCGAGCATCGATGGCAAGGCACATCTGCGCGATGTCGATATCGCTCGCGCTAAAGGAATCGTCCCCGGTCTTGCCGCGGTTGGAGCGCCACATGGTTTGCAGCGCGCGATAGAGCGTGACGAGCTCGTCGCGCTCGGGCGCATAGCAGTCGAGTAGGCGCTCGTTAATGCGGGCGTCGCGCGACGAATAGAGCAGGTGGATCACGGCGGGCTGGCCATCGCGACCGGCGCGGCCGCTCATCTGGTTAAACTCAATCGCGCCAAACGGCATGTGGTAGAGCACGACATGGCGAATATCGGGAAGGTTGACGCCCTCGCCAAAGGCAGAGGTCGAGACGATGCAGCTGAGGCATCCGTCACGAAACGCCTCCTCTACGCGATGGCGGTCGGCGCGCGTAAGGCCCGCGTGTAAAAGGCGATATGCGACGCGTAGTCGGGAACGCGTTTGCGTAGCGTCTTGGCAAGCGCCACGGACTGATCACGCGAGTTAACGTAGATGACGGTCTTCTCCCCCGTCGCGACGATGGACACCAGGCGGTTTTCGCGGCTCGCAAGATCGCGGTCGTCCTCGAGCCGCAAGTTCTCGCGCACGGTCTCGTCGACCACCGTACGGGTAATCGGCAACACGCGGGCAAGCTCCGCCACGACCGGAGCCGTCGCGGTGGCCGTCGCCGCCATAACGACCGGATCGCCCAGGGCCTTGAGGATGTCGGGCATGTCGAGGTATGCGCTACGGTCGCCGCCCTTGGCAAGACCGGCATGATGCGCCTCGTCGATAACGACAAACCCGATACGACCCGAGCGAGCAAAGCGGTCTCGGTGAATAGACAGGAACTCCGGCGTCGTGAGCACGATGCCGGTGCGGCCCGAAGCCAGGCCGGCAAACACGTCATCGCGCGCTGCCTCCACGGTCTCGCCGGTCAACACGCCCACGCCAATGCCGAGCGCAGCCATCGTCGATGAAAGATGATAGGCCTGGTCGGCAACGAGCGCGCGCAGCGGATAGACAAAGATGCTCGCGCGACCGCGAAGGACCGCCTCGCGTGCGGCGTGCACGTGGAAAATCAGAGACTTACCACGTCCCGTCCCCATAACGGCCAAAAACGCTCTGGTGGTCGGCGAGCGCGTCGAGTGCCTCGACCTGCGCGCGATGTGGCTGGTTCGAGCCGATAAAGCTATGGATAAGCGAGCGCGTGAGCTCGGTATAAGAAAGCTGGGCGAGCGTCTCGCGTTTACGCGACTCCAGGCGCGGGCCTAAGTCCGCCGGTTGCACGCCGCGACGAAGCTCGCACGCCGGATCGTCGATATTGGGCGCCGTGGTATCACGCACCAAGACATCCTTGATCATGAGCTTGGGCTTCACGCGTCCCTGCCAATGCTCGGCCACGGCCTCGAATACCAAGTCGACGGCGCTGTCGCAATTGATGAGCCTATCGATCTGCGGCACGCGGAACATGATGGCCGGCACACTCGCGCGCCATCAGTCGCCACAAAGCGCATGTGCTCGCCGGTTTTGCCCACCACGGCGCGATCGCACATCGTCACGCCCTCGGCCGCCAACAGCGGCACCTTATTGCCCTGGCCAAACGGCTCAAGACGAGAAATCTGCTCGATAGTCTCGATATTTAGCTCGGAGAGGTCAACGGTGGCGGCAACCTCGTCAGTGTCCTCAAAGTCATCGGCGGGAAGCTCCGATAGCACGGCCGAAAGGCGACGACGGAACTCGTCGAGCTTGGACGCCTCGATGGTCACGCCCACCGCACCCGCATGCCCGCCGCGGCGAATCAGCAGATCCGAGCAGCGCTCTACGGCATCGAACAGGTTGACCTTGCCCACCGAGCGGCCCGATCCGCGTGCAACGCCGTCCTCGATCGAAAAGAGCAGCGCCGGCACGTGATAACGGTTGGTCAGACGGCTCGCTACGATACCCTTGACGCCCTCGTGCCAGCCCTCGCCACCCACGACGATTGCGCGACCGCCATCATAAGTCTCCTCGACCTTTGCCATGGCGTCGCGTGTGAGCTCAGCTTCGATCTCGCGGCGCTGACGGTTGATCTCCTCGAGCTCGGCCGCCAGCGCGCTTGCCTCGATAGGATCGCGGGCAAGCAGCAGGTCGAGCGCCAGCTTGGGATCGGCCATGCGACCGGCGGCGTTCAAGCGGGGAATGAGCGAAAACGACAGGCCATCGGCCGTAATGCTAGAGAGGTCGGCCTTGGCGAGCGCTGCCAGCGCGATGTAGCCGGGACGAGCCGTCACGCGCATCTGCTGGATGCCCTCGGCGACCAACGCGCGGTTCTCGGGCGTGAGCGGCATCATGTCGGACACGGTGCCCAGCGCCGCGACCTCGATTAGCGAACGCCAATACGACGGCTTGCCCAGGCGCTCACCCAGGACTTGCACCAGCTTGAGCGCCACACCAGCACCGGCAAGTTCACGCGAGGGCCCCTCATCCTCGAGCTTGGGGTCGGTCAGGGGCACACCCTGCGGCACCTGGTCGGAGGGCTCGTGATGGTCCGTGACCACCAAATCGATCCCCAGGCTCTCCAGATAGGAAACCTCTTCCTTGGCGGCAATGCCGTTATCGACGGTCACGATCAGCTGGGGGCGAGCGAGCTCGTTAACGCGGTCGAGCGCCGCGCGCGAAAGACCGTAACCCTCGTCAAAGCGATGCGGAATAAACGGCGTGACATCGGCGCCAAACGTGCGTAGTGCCTCGGTCAACAGACAGGTCGACGTAATACCGTCAACGTCAAAATCGCCAAAGACCGCAATGTGCTCGTGGTTGCAAATAGCACGCTCGACGCGGTCGGCAACGACCGACATGCCCGGGATAATGAGTGGGTCGGCCCAGTCGCGATCGAGCGAAGGCGTCAAAAACAGCTGACCTTCTTCGATGGATGTAATGCCGTGCGCAACCATAATACGCGCCACCAGCCCGGGAATGCCCAGGCCAGCCGAAAGCTCCTTTTCGAGCTCGGGGTTTTGCTGAGCGACCGCCCAGCGATGCGTCGTCTTAAGCGATGACATAGGCGCCCACCCCCGATAGGGGCAGGTCGCCGCGATACCTCTCACGGTTCATAGCGATGAGTCCTCTGTGTATGCCCGCTTCGGCAGGCAGATCTGTTGAACGGATTTATTATGGCTCTGTTAGACCAAATTTGACACGATCGGCTGTTCGCCGAACCGGAAAATAATCGGGCTATTCCCGCCCATCGCGGTCCCCGCCCTCCCCGTCAGCCTTCCCCGCAGATCCCAGCCTGACGTCG
>ENA-OQBU01000273-OQBU01000273.1-human-gut-metagenome-genome-assembly--contig:-NODE-273-length-12110-cov-5.678878_pt1 | contig 12110 bp, 13 predicted proteins | sample MGYA00242492_ERZ504566 | MGnify/ENA primary metagenome ERZ504566 (study PRJEB26092, sample SAMD00036261) | human gut metagenome | host: Homo sapiens | study: EMG produced TPA metagenomics assembly of...
CCATCTCCCGCCGCATCGTCGAACATGGCGGCGCGGACGACGCTCCCCGACCAACTCGACGGCTTTACGGCGCTCGGTCCTGCTGAGCTTCGCCAGGCTCTTCTTGAGGGTGATGACCAGGTCGTCTGCATCCATGGGCGCTCCTTCGACGTAATTGAAGGTACCGCCTCGCGGTGACATCGTTTTTATGTCAATCTTGGTCTAACAGAGCCTTATTTAATGAGGCGCTTTCCGCTTTGTTTGATGGTGATGTAAGAGGTAGGGTGCGAGGAATCAGAGCAGCCCTTTTGCTCGCTCGTTGTAGATTATATTGAGCTCCGATTGCATATACTCTTCTTTGAGCTTAGCAATGAAACGCGCGTCCGAGAACAGTCGGTAGAGAGTATCGCTGCGCCTCCGAGGTCGAGGCACTTGGGATTCTCTTTGATTACGCCCGTATGACGCTGCTTGAAGTTGCGATGGTATCGGACAGGAGGATGATTTTCTTGGTACGTGCTTGGTACATCTCGGTGCAGTAATCTGATCCGTCGTCCTTGAATATCAGTGAGCACCCGTGAAGTGCCGCTATCAACCAGTTGATAAGCGCGGCCATACCTGCCTGCGCGCCGACCTTCAGCACATCGCCGGTGCTGACGTATTTGGTAGCACCTTGGTATGTGTTTTGTCGAGGATAAGATTGGCGAATGGGATCTGTATCCCGCACGGTGTGTACAGGTCTGTGCCGATGTGGATCAGCTGCTTGATTAGAGCAGCCGCGGCGGCATCCGGCTCGCTCACGACGCGTCTTCCCGCCGCAACCAGCATCTCTACAGTCCCAGCGGGCGCCCCGATCTGTGGATTTTGCCAAAGGCGTCATAGGAGACCGAGTAGGTTGCGGGAATTCGTGCACCAATACCAAAAACGTAGTATCTTTAACGCAGGTGATGCTGTTGGTCATGATGTTAGATGTTCCGAATACGAGACCGAGCACTGGGTCGTGGCCGAGGGTCGCGAACCGGTGGTTTGCACCCTTGAAGAGCCCGATGTTTTCTGCCTCATAGCGTGTCGCGTCGTAGGGCACTCCGCGTGAATTAAGAATTTGATGTTTTGAGGCGAACAGATGGTTCGATTCCCGTGGCATCCTGTCATCGAAACCAGAGAAGACACGACTTTGGAAGTTGTGCAGAGCGTGTTCTTTTACGTTGCCCGCTCCGGCACACTCGACCTCCGTCAGTGAGTTGATGATAAGAATGCGGGCGACTTGGAGCATGGTTGCGGCGACGACAAAGGCGGCGTCAGCATCCTGCAGTCGCGTCCGCTCCTTGAACTCCCGGTCGATGCGCTGAAGGTTCTCGCCGTACTCGCGGACGGACTTTTCGACTGCCTGCTCGGCCCCGCTCTCGTCAACGGCCATGCATGCCACCCTCGCCGCCATATAGTCGGCAAAGAGTCTGCAGGCATGCTCCTCTTCTTCTGTCACCTGGCCGTCCGCCGCCGCGGCGACTTGCAACTGCTCGGCTATGGAGTCCAACGACACGATGCTAACGTTGTCCAAGTAGTCCTTGACTTGGTCGAAGGACAAACCCTTGTCATCCGCGATGACCTGCACCTTTGTCTTGACGTTATTTGGGAGGCCGCCGTCCAGCTTGAGGTAATCGAGACCCTCCTCGAGCCACTTCTGCTCCTCTTGGGAAAAGTCACCGTCGCAGCGCATCAGGAAGCAAAGCGTTGCCACATATGCGTAGATGAAATTGTGTCGCTTCTCTCCCGCAAGGTAGGCGCCCTGCTTGATTCCGTCACGGAAACCCTTGATACGTGCCCTGCGGAGTCGCGCGGAGAATGAGTTCTCCTTGATGGCATTGATCCCGCCCTCCACGGTCGACGCCGCGTCGGACGCAAGGGACGATGCTCCTTGGGCCAGATCTACGGCGGCACCGATGGCAATTCCGCCTACCGCGTTCGCGGCCCCTATAATCGTTTTGCCTGCATCGGACGATGCAATTTGCTCGCCGGCACTCGACATACCTTCCGCAACCGAGCACATGGCGCTGCCGATGGCCTCGGATGCCGAGGTGGCCGTATCGACGATAACGTTTCCCGCGCCCTCAGCTGCATTCGTGGCGCCTTTGGCGGCGGACTCGATGGCCGCCGATGCGTCTTTTGCCATCTCACCGGCGGCTTGGGACAGAGCTTTTCCGAGATCAAGTTTTACTGCCAATTTGTTCTCCTGACATACGCGGGTTGCGCAGCGACCTCCTTCATACTACTGCGCGGTGCGAAGCATTGGGTGCGTTGGTGGATTGATGATTACGGAAAATGGGACGCATCTCCATTCCGTTTCTCCCGCCATAAATTACCCTCGGCATACTTGCGCGAACGATTGCTCGTGCTACACTTGCAATTGCTGTTTCAGGGCGGGGTGAAATTCCCCACTGGCGGTAAATCGGGCGGTGTCAAAGGGGCGCCGTGGCGCAGGCGAGATGCCTGTGACCGAGCTGATGAGTCCGCGACCGTGCGTGCGTTGGTTCGCATGCCGGCTGAACTGGTGAGATCCCAGTACCAACGGTTAGAGTCCGGATGAAAGAGGCAGGTGATCTTATGTCTGAACAGTCGCAGCATATCCATTTTGAGAACACGAATAGGTGGAGCACCAAGCAGCTCGTTACCATGGCGTTGATGTGCGCCTTGGGAGCACTGTTTATGTATGTGCAGCTGCCCATCCTCCCCTCGGCGCCGTTTTTGACGTATGACCCGTCGCTGGTGCGGCGATGGTGTGCGGGTTTGCGTATGGTCCCAGCGCCGGTACCTCTGTTGCCGCTATGGCGATCGTTATCCATGCGCTCACTACGGGTGACTGGGTCGGCGCGCTTATGAACTTGGTTGCCACGCTGGGCTATATTCTGCCTGCGGCTATCGTCTACCAGAAGATGCATACCTATAAGGGTGCCGTGATTGGCCTGGTGCTCGGCGTCATTGCCGCTACGGCGCTGTCTATGGTCGCGAACCTGACCATCGGAGTTTGGTTCTGGTATGGCTCGGCCGATGTGATTCTGCCGCTCATGCTTCCCGCCGTGCTGCCGTTTAACCTCATCAAGACCGTGCTCAACTCGGTGTTGACGCTGGCGGTGTACAAGGCGGTCTCCAACCTCATCACGCCCAAGAAGGGCCAGGTCAAAGGCCGCGCATGATTGAGTGTCGGGCGTTTCCTTTAGCTATGACGGTGCCGTGTCGGCACTCGACGGTGTCGATCTGAACATCGAGGACGGGGAGTTTTTCTGCATCCTCGGTGGCAATGGGTCGGGCAAGTCGACGTTTGCCAAGCATCTGAATGCGCTGCTGCAGCCCGATGCGGGCACGGTACGTATCAACGGTATGGATGCGTCCGATCCCGAGCTGGTCTACGACATTCGTTCGACCGCAGGCATGGTGTTCCAGAACCCCGACGACCAGCTGGTGGCAACGCTTGTCGAAGATGACGTTGCGTTCGGTCCCGAAACCTTGGCGTGCCATCGGCGCAAATTGCGCAGCGCGTACGCGAGGCGCTGAAGGGCGTGGGCCTGGTGGGCTTTGAGCGCCACGAGACCCATGCGCTTTCGGGCGGCCAAAAGCAGCGCGTGGCGCTTGCCGGCGTGCTCGCCATGGAACCGCGCGTGCTCATCTTGGACGAGGCTTCCTCGATGCTCGATCCGCGTGGACGCAAGGGCCTCATGAAGGCTTGCCGCGTGTTGCACGCTCGCGGCATGACCATCGTGATGATTACGCACTTTATGGAAGAGGCCGCCGAGGCCGATCGTGTCGCGGTGTTTCGGGCGGGGCGCGTTGCCATGCTCGGTACGCCCGAGGAGATTCTGACGCGGGCAGATGGGCTCGTGGAGCTCAACCTGGATATGCCGGCGTCGTGCTGCTTGGGCATGGCGCTTCGTGCGAAGGGCGTGCCCGTTCATGCGCAGGTGCGCGAGGCGGATATGGTCGCCGAGATTGCGCAGGTATATGCCGACCGGAGTGGGGAAGACACCGCAGGGCGGCCTTCTGCATCCGATTCTCGTGTGCTCGACAACGTCTCCTCTGCAACCGACGGGACAGCCGTGTCGGAGCCCGTCATCGAGATTTCGCACCTCTCGCATAGTTACTCGCTGAGTGCCCGCGAGCGCCGCCGCTGGCATAAGCGCTCGGTCACTGCGGGCAAATCGAGCAAACAGGCTCTCTGGGGAAACGACCCCAGCAGTCCGTGGGCGCTGCGCGATGTATCGCTGACGGTGCGTCGCGGCGAGTTCCTGGGCTTGGCAGGTCATACCGGTTCGGGTAAGTCGACGCTGGTCCAGCATCTCAACGGTTTGATTCGCCCCCAGGAGGGATCCGTTCGCGCGCTGGGGCTCGACCTATCAAACAAGAAAGACGCCGCCGCGGTTAAGGCCAAGGTCGGCGTGGTGTTTCAATATCCCGAGCGTCAGCTGTTTGCCGAAACCGTGGCGCAGGACGTGGCGTTTGGTCCGCACAACCTTGGCTTGCCGCAAGATGAAGTCGACCGTCGTGTCGAGTCATCGCTCGCGCGCGTGGGCCTCGACTTGGCCACGGTGGGCGACAAGAGTCCCTTTGAGCTTTCGGGTGGCCAACAGCGGCGCGTGGCGTTTGCCGGCGTGCTTGCCATGGAGCCCGAGGTCCTGGTACTCGATGAGCCCATGGCGGGGCTCGATCCGGCGGCGCGCAGTGATTTCCTGGAGCTCATCGATCGACTTCACCATGGGGGCCTGACCGTCGTCATGGTCTCACACAGTATGGATGACCTTGCCAATTGCTGCGATCGTATTGTCGTGATGAACGAGGGCGCGGTGTTTGCTGAGGGCACGCCCGCTCAGGTTTTTGCGCATGCGGATGAGCTTAAATCAATCGGCTTGGGTGTTCCCGCTGCCCAGCGCATGGCGTTGGCGCTCGCGGAAGCGGGCGTGCCGCTGCGTCGCGGCGGGCTCTATACGGTTGAGTCGTTGGCCGACGAGTTGGCAGATTTGCCGATCGGTCGCTCAGGCGGTTCTTCTAACGTCTCGGACAAGGCCAAATCCGAAACGGTCGCGCGAGAGGAGGGTTGCTGATGGAGGCGTTTTCGTTTGGCAGCTACTATCCGAGCGATAGCGCGATCCATCGCCTGGATCCGCGCACCAAGCTGCTCCTGGGCTTTGTGTTTTTGATCACGACGCTGACCGTCGGCGGCTTCCGCGGATTGGCCCCTGTCGCAATTTTCGTTGTGCTGATCTATGTCGTGTCCCGGGTGCCGGCTCGTCGCGTTCTGTCGTCGATGGCGCCGCTGCTGGCAATCGTCGTCGTGGTCGCGGTGCTCAACTTGTTTACCGATCAGAGTGGGCGCATCCTGTGGCAGCTCGGCTTTCTGCAGATAAGCGAGGGCTCACTGCGTTCTGCCGCCTTTATGGCGTGTCGCCTGACTCTGATGATGGCCGGCATGAGCGCCATTACGCTCACCACACCGACGCTCGACCTCACCGCGGGCTTTGAGCGTCTGCTCGCACCGTTTGCGCGCGTGGGGCTTCCGGCGCATGAGCTCGGCATGATCATGGGCATCGCGTTGCGCTTTATGCCGCAGTTTGCCACCGAGATGAAGCAGACGGCGGACGCGCAGGCAAGCCGCGGTGCACGCGTAACGGGTGGCCCGCTCGGCGGCGTGCGTATGCTCGGCAGTGTGGCGATTCCACTGTTCACGGGCGTGTTCCGTCATGCCGAGACGCTGTCTGCCGCCATGGATGCACGCTGCTATCACGGCGAGCAGGGCCGCACGCGTCTGCATGCGCTTGCATTTCGCCGCGGGGATGCGCTGGCTGCGGTGGTGACGATGCTGCTGTTTGCGTGTGTCATCGTCGTCAACCTTCAACTTGTTTAGGCGCGATTCGAGCGCAAGAAAGGGGTCCCTATGACCGACAACGACCGCACAGCTCAGCTTGAGCGCGCCTGCTCGTATCTCAGGCGCATTCCGGCGTGGTATCTGGCCACGACCGATGTGGCCGACGGGCATCAGCCTCGCGTGAGGCCGTTTTTCGTTTGCCATGGTCGATGAAGGTAAGCTGTGGTTTTGCACGTCGCGCGACAAGGATGTGTGGGCGGAGCTGAGTGCGAATCCCAAGTTTGAGCTCTCGGGCTGGAAGCCGGGGGAATGCTGGATCGTATTGACCGGCGAAGCCGCACTTGAGGACGACGCAGTTGCGAGCGACAAGGTGCGTCAAGCGGGTTTTAAGCACATGGTGGGCATCGGCGAGGAACACGAGAGTGCCAACGACGGCCGCCTTGCTTTCTTTTCGGTCCGCAACATTGCCGCGCGCTTCTGTGATATCGACGGCAGCGAGGAGCGCCTGGAGCTCTAGCGCGTCTCAAATTAACTACCCGTTTCGAATTAGCTAGCGCCAGGAGGACACATGGACGGATTGAATACGGTGTTGGAGTATCTGACGTCGGTGCCGGCATGGTATTTGGCGACGAGCGTTGACGGACAGCCTCATGTGCGTCCGTTTTCGTTTGCGCAGATCCAGGACGGCAAGCTGTGGTTTGTAACAGCGCGCACCAAAGATGTGTGGCAAGAGCTGCTGCAAAACCAGCGCTTTGAGGCCACGAGTTGGCGGCCGGGCCATGGCTGGCTCATCTTGCGCGGGCGTGCCGGCTTGGATGACCGGGCTTTAGGCGAAATGCGCGAAGCTGGGTGGAAGCATCTAGAGCGCCTGGGCGAGCACTATGAGGGGCCTAACGACCCCACGCTCGTCTTCTTTAGCGTCGAGGATCCCGAGGCTTTTATCTGCAATCACGACGAATGGGTGCCGGTCGAGCTCTAGCCAGCTGGCTCATCCTAACAACTTGGTTTTCGCATGGGCGGGCCCCGTATTGCCCGGCGCCGTTAGGAGCGCCGGTCAATACGGGCCCGCTCCATTTGTCAATTCCTTCAAGCGAATGTGTCGGGAATGTTTCAATGCATGAATATGCAAGCCATTTACGTATTAATGCATCTTTTGGTGCTAAAGTTTCAACCCACTTCATAACGACCGCTGCGAAATGCGCATCGGTGCATAAATCGCAGACAAGGAGTCTGATATGTCTTTGAAGGTTGGAATCGTCGGCGCGGCTGGATATGCCGGAGCCGAGCTCATTCGCCTCGTCCTCGGTCATCCCGAGTTTGAACTTGCTGCCATTACGTCCAACGCCGATGCCGGCCAGCCGTTGTCTGCGGTGCACCCGAGCTTCACCGGCGTAAGCGATCTTGTCTTTACGACGCATGATGCCCCTGAGCTCAAGAACTGCGACGCGGTCTTTTTGGCCGTGCCGCACACGGCTGCCATGGCACAGGTGCCCGCGCTGCTTGCATCGGGCGTCTCCTGCTTTGATCTTTCGGCCGACTACCGTCTGAACGACGCGTCCGTTTTTGAGGCTTGGTATGCCGCCGAGCATACGAGCCCCGAGCTGCTCAAGACCCGTGCCTTCGGTCTGCCCGAGCTGTTCTGCCAGGACTTGGAGACCGCCGCATCCGACCATGCCGACGGCAAATCCGTGCTGGTCGCCTGCGCCGGTTGCTATCCCACCGCAACGAGCCTTGCCGCCGCGCCCGCCGTGCGCGCGGGCTGGGTGGCCGAGAACGGCCCCGTGATTGTCGATGCCATTAGCGGCGTGACGGGCGCCGGTAAGTCCTGCAACGCCCGCACCCATTTTTGCAGCGCCGACGAGAACTTGGAGGCCTACGGCGTGGGCAAGCATCGCCACACGCCCGAGATTGAGCAAATCCTTGGCCTGACCGATCGCGTCGTCTTTACCCCGCACCTGGCACCGCTCAAGCGCGGTCTGCTCTCCACGGTGACGCTGCCGCTCACGCCGCAGGCTCTCGATACCTTGACCCTTGAGGACGTTGTCGACCATTACAAGCAGTTCTACGCCGGTCGCACCTTTGTGCGCGTGTCGATGCCGGCCAGCAGCCCAAGACGGCTTCGGTCGTCGGCACCAACGCTGCCCAGATTGGCCTCGCGCTCAACAAGCGCGCGGGCGTGCTGGTGGCGACGGGTGCTATCGACAATTTGTGCAAGGGCGCTGCGGGCCAAGCAGTCCAGTGCGCCAATATCGTCTTTGGCTTTGACGAGCGACGAGGCTTGCCCACAGTGGCGTGCCCGGTGTAGCACATTCGATTGTTAACGATTTGGTAGTCGGGCATCGAATGGGGCGCCACTCTTAAGCTGGTCTCATGATCACGACTGGCATGGCGCACCAACCGATGTCCGTTTTTGTTTGACATAAGGAGTCATAAAGACGATGAATACCGAGCTGTTTGATATCAAGATTCGCGCCGTCGAGGGTGGCGTTACGGCTGCGGCTGGTTTTAAGGCTGCAGGCATCCACGCTGGGTTCCGCAAGAACCCCGAGCGTCTGGATTACGCGCTCGTCGTGCCCGATAAACCCTGTCCCGGTGCTGGCGTGTTTACCACCAATCGCTTTTGCGCGGCGCCGTGCAGGTGAGCCGTGCCAACCTGGGCGGTACCGACAAGGGGTACGGTATCATCGCCGGCATTTCGGTCAACTCTGGCAATGCCAACGCCGCCACGGGTGAGACCGGCCTTGCATGCGCGCGCGAGACGTGCAGCATCGCATCGCAGGTCATCGGCTGCGAGCCTCAGCAGATTCTGATTGCCTCCACGGGTGTGATTGGCCAGATTCTGCCGATCGACACGTTTGAGACCGCCATTCCTGCTGCCTACGAGGCGCTCTCCGCCCACGGTGCGCCGATGCCGCTCGCGCCATCATGACGACCGACACGCACTCCAAGGAGTACGCCGTGTCCTACGTCAGTGAGGCTGCGGGTCATGCGAGCAATGTCTATACGGTAGGCGGAATGTGCAAGGGCTCGGGTATGATCATGCCCAACATGGCCACCATGATCGCAGCTATCACCACCGATGCCCCCGTCGAGCCGGCGGCACTTCATGCCCTGCTGCTCTCGACCGTCAAGCAGACCTTTAACAAGGTAACGGTCGATTCCGACACCTCGACCAACGACACCTGCATCATGCTTGCCTCCGGTGCCGCTGCCGCAGATGCCGAGCCTATCGTCGAGGGCTCCGATGCTTTTGACGAGTTGGCATTTGCCGTGCACGAGGTGTGCGAGAGCCTGGCGCGCAATATTGCCGCCGATGGTGAGGGCGCATCCAAGCTTGTTACAGTCAACGTTACCGGCGCCGTGAACGACGAGGAGGCCGATATCGCCGCCCGTGCCGTTGCCAACTCGCCGCTCGTTAAGACCTGCATCGCCGGCCACGACTGCAACTGGGGCCGCGTTGCTATGGCGCTTGGCAAGTGCGGCGTGAAGTTTAATCAGGAAGACGTTTCCATCGACATGATGGGCATGCCTGTCTGTCGCGACGGTCTGACTGTTCCCTTTGACGAGGACGAGGCTCTACGACGTTTCGAGCGCCCGAGATCGTGATCTCGGCCGACCTGGGCGCAGGCGACGCGGCAACGACCGTGTGGACCTGCGACCTCACGCATGAGTACATCTCCATCAACGGCGACTACCGTTCCTAGATTCCGGGCACGCTGCGCATCTTGCCGCGATTGCGGACAGCGGAGCACGGCGCGATAACGATATGAAAGACGAGGCAGATTATGAAATTCGCACGCGATTGTCGTTCGAGCGAATCCAACGAAGCAACCGCGCAGCTGCTGTTCGAAGCGCTGCCGTGGATTAAGAACCTGACCGGCAAGACGGTTGTTATCAAATATGGCGGAGCCGCCATGGTCGACGAGCAGCTGCGCCGCGACGTGATGAGCGACATCGTTTTGCTCAAGATCATCGGTATGCGCCCCGTCATCGTGCACGGCGGCGGCAAGGCTATTAACGAGGCGCTGAGCCATTACGATATTCCCGTCGAGTTTAAGAACGGCCAGCGCGTGACCACGCCGGCGACGATGGATATCGTGCGCGAGGTGCTGGGCGGCAAGGTTAACCAGGAGCTGGTTGCTGCCATCAACCACCACGGCAACCTGGCCGTGGGCGTGTCGGGCAGCGATGCCGGCACGCTCATCGCCGAGCCGCTCGACCCCGAGCTCGGTCGCGTGGGCAAAGTGACGCACGTCAACACCGACTATATCGAGCGCCTGCTCGATAGCGAGTACATCCCCGTCATCGCTACCGTCGCGGCGGGGGGAGGACGGGCGGTTTCTTCAACATCAACGCCGATACCGCCGCCGGTGCCGTTGCGGCGGCGCTGCATGCGCATAAGGCGATCTTTTTGACCGACGTCGACGGCCTGTACAAGGACTTTAGCGATAAAGACTCACTCATCTCCAACCTAACGCTCGACGAGGTTAACGAAATGCTCTACGGCGGCGAGGTCGATAAGGGCATGATTCCCAAGCTGCGTGCGGCCGTCGATGCGCTTGCCGGCGGCGTATTTCGCGCTCACATCATCAACGGCACCACGCCGCATTCGCTGCTGCTGGAGCTGCTGACCGATGCCGGCGTCGGCACCGTGATCCATTCCACCAAGACGGCTTACGAGTTCGATACGCATCCGCATCCGCTTTCGACGTTTGCTGCGCGTCTGACCGAGAATCTTGACGAGGTCGAGAAGCTTCAGACGGTCTAGCTGACCCGCAGCCGCCCCATTCCTGCACCCATAGCCCCGCGCCGTCTGGCGCCCAACGAAAGGTATCCCATGTCACTTGCTGCTCAGCAATCGCTTGAATCCCATTACGTTATGCATACCTTTGGCCGCTCTCCGGTCGAGTTTGTCGAGGGTCACGGCATGAAGCTCACCGGCGACGATGGCCGTGAGTACCTCGACTTTCTTGCCGGCATCGGCGTGTGCAGCCTAGGTCATGGCGACCCGGCTGTGCTCTCGGCGCTCGAGGCACAGACCAAAAAGCTCATGCATGTCTCCAATTACTTCTACATCGAGCAGCGCGGACAGGTCGCGGCGCTGCTGTCCAAGCTCGCTAACGACGACGTAGATGGTGCGCGTGTGCTTGCCGATGCCATTGTCGCCGGCGATGAGACCACGGCAGCTGCTCTTGGTGCCCCGGCTACGGATGAGCAGGTTTGGGAGACCTTCTTTGCCAACTCTGGCGCCGAGGCCAACGAGGGCTCGATGAAGCTCGCGCGCCTGTACGCCAAGCGTGCCGGTAATGGCGGCAACACCATCGTGTGCATGCGCGGCGGCTTCCACGGCCGTACGCTCGAGACCATTGCCGCCACCATGCAGGATTGGCTGCAGGACAGCTTCCGCCCGCTGCCGGGTGGCTTTGTGGCCTGCACGCCCAACGATATCGATGAACTGCGTGCGATCTTTAAGCAGCTGGGGAGCGAAATTTGTGCCGTGATGCTCGAGCCGATTCAGGGCGAGAGCGGTGTGCACCCCATGACCGAGGAGTTTATGGCGGCAGCGCGCGACCTGGCACACGAAGTGGGCGCCGTGCTTATCGCCGACGAGGTCCAGTGCGGCATCTTCCGCTCCGGCAAGCCGTTTGCATTCCAAACCTATGGTGTGGAGCCCGACATCATGAGCCTTGCCAAGGGCATTGCTGATGGCGTGCCCATGGGTGCCGTCGTGGCAAAGAAGGAGATTGCCGACGTGTTTAAGCCGGGCGACCACGGCTCGACCTTTGGCGGTAGCTGCTTGGCCATCGCGGCGTGTGCCGCGACGCTCTCCGCACTCGTGCGCGGCGATTATGCCGACCACGCTGCCAAGGTAGGCGCCTATATGGAGGCAAAGCTCGCCAAGCTGCCGCACGTGACCGAGGTACGTGGCCGCGGCTTGATGCTCGGCTGTGATTTGGATGATGCCGCGGGCGACGCGCATGATGTTGTTGCCCGCGCGCTGACCGCCGGTGCCGTGACCAACGCTACAGGTGCGCATACGCTGCGTTTCCTGCCGCCACTTGTCTGCGAAGAAGCCGACGTGGACAGCCTGATCGAGACCCTGTCGGACGTTTTGGCCTAACACAGCGCAATAACTTAATTTGGACCGGGTTCCGGAGGTGGCGCGCGCAGACGTGGTGTAAGAGCGTCCCGAGGTCCGTCGCTGCAAGTCCCGATGTTACTCCTTCTTGAGACCGCGCCTCTCGACTATCTCGTCCACTATCTCCCTGGCGCGCCGCCCGAG
>ENA-OQBU01000274-OQBU01000274.1-human-gut-metagenome-genome-assembly--contig:-NODE-274-length-11920-cov-3.495803_pt1 | contig 11920 bp, 9 predicted proteins | sample MGYA00242492_ERZ504566 | MGnify/ENA primary metagenome ERZ504566 (study PRJEB26092, sample SAMD00036261) | human gut metagenome | host: Homo sapiens | study: EMG produced TPA metagenomics assembly of...
ACACCGGCAACTCCGGCAACACCGGCAACTCCGGCAACACCGGCAACTCCGGCAACACCGGTAACTCCGGCAACTCCGGCAACACTGGTAACACCGGCGGCGGTACGAACAACAATTCCGGCTCTTCCGGCTCCGATTCAGGAACAACCACCACGCCCTCCGGCCGACTCTGGCACGCCACCGTAGCCCAGGCTCAGGCCTATGCCGCCGGTGCCGCCGCGCAGCGCGGGTGGACAGGCAACGACTGGGATTGTCTGGTCAAACTATGGAACCGCGAGTCCAGTTGGCTGTGGTATGCCGAAAACGCGAGCTCCGGTGCCTACGGCATTCCTCAGTCGCTACCAGCAGACAAAATGGCTGCGTTCGGCGCCAATTACCGTGACGATGCCGCCGTACAGATCGATTGGGGTCTGTGGTACATCGCACAAAGATACGGCAGCCCGTCCAAGGCATGGCAAAATTCCGAACAAATCGGTTGGTACTGATCGGTTACGAAGCCCACAAGGAACACACGCTTATGAACGACACCATTCCCGCCACCGGTCACCTGTTAGGCGCCGCCGATATCCGTCGTATCGCGGCCGATGCCGGCATCAGCCCCACCAAGAAATTCGGGCAGAACTTCGTCATCGACCCCGGCACGGTCCGTCGTATCGTACGAGAGGCGGGAGTGACCGCTGCCGATCATGTCATGGAAGTCGGCCCCGGCCTGGGATCGTTGACGCTGGCGATTCTGGAAACCGGCGCCACCATGACCGCAGTCGAAATCGATCCGCCGTTGGCCGAACGACTGCCGGGCACAGTCGCCGAATTCATGCCCGAAGCCACGTCACGACTCACCGTCGTCAATCGGGATGCCTTAACCGTCGCCCCGGAGAACGTGCCTGATTTCAGCGATGACGCATCGTTTACGCTGGTCGCCAATCTGCCGTACAACGTGGCCACACCGATTCTGCTCACGCTGTTGGAGCGTTTCGACAACCTCGGCTCGTTCTTGGTGATGGTGCAAAAAGAGGTGGCCGACAGACTCGCCGCCAAGCCCGGTTCCAAGATCTACGGCACGCCGAGCGTGAAGCTCGCCTGGTATGGCACCGCCGAACGGGTGGGCACCATCGGCCGCAATGTGTTCTGGCCGGCTCCCAATGTGGATTCCGCGCTCGTCAGATTCACCCGGTATCAGGCCGATGACCCGGCCGCCCCGGGAGCCTCGAACAGCACGGCCGACGGCGGCGCACAACGGGAACTCGTATTTCGTCTGATCGATGCGGCGTTCGGTCAGCGTCGCAAGACCCTGCACGCGGCATTGAAGACCATTGCGCCCTCCGAGGCATTCTCCATCGCCGGCATCGATCCGACCCGTCGAGGAGAGACGCTCACCATCGCCGAATTCACCGCTCTGGCCAAGGCCATCGAATCGTGTGGAGATGGAGATGAGGCACAATGAGTCCGGTAATCTCACATCCACGCCCAGCCGCTGCCCGACATCAGTTCGATGAGCTCTCCCCCATCACCATTACGGTGGATTGCCCGGCGAAAACCAATCTCACCTTGGAAGTGGGACCTGCTCACGACGAATGGGGCGGACGCCACGAACTGGACACCACCTACTGTGCAATCGGCGTATACGACACCGTCACCGCAACCGCCAAGCAACCCGGAGCGGGATTCTCTCTGGAGCTCGAAGGCGCTTATTTGGGCGACTTGGCCTCCTCACGCAGCGACATGCGCCGCAACCATGCGGTACTGGCCCTCTTCGCCATGGCCCAGGCGGCCGAGCGCGAGCCGGATGTGGCGTTGACCATCACCAAGCGCATTCCCGTGGGTGCCGGACTAGGCGGCGGTTCAGCCGACGCCGCGGCGACCATGCTGGCGGTCAATCGTCTCTGGGAGCTGAACTGGCCTATAGAGCGTCTGCGCACCATTGCCGCCACGTTGGGCGCGGATATGCCGTTCTGCCTGACCGGTGGCCTTGCATACGGCACCGGTTTCGGCGAACGCATCACGGATATCGCCCCCGGCAGCCGCGATGAGCTGGCGCTGATAGAACAGGGATTCAGCGGCGAAGTATTGGTCGGCGCGTACCAGTCGCAACTCAGCACTCCTGAGGTCTACCACACCTTTGACCTCGTGGGAGCCGCAGAAGGCGACCGCAATCATCTGCAGGCTGCGGCAATCAGCCTGCATCCCCGCAGCGGGCAGGCCATCGACGCCGCCACGCAGGCGGGTGCCAGCCATGCATTCGTCTCCGGATCCGGCCCCTCAGTGGTCGCTTTCGCCGCCGACGAGGCAGCGGCACAACGCATTATCGATGTGTGGCGCGATACGGCTGTGGTCGATCGCATTATTCGAGCCAAATCTCCCGCACACCCCAATATCGGCGTCAGACAGTGACGCTAAGGTAGCAACCAGCCACCCGACCCATGAAAGAAGTCCACCGATGACGTATCAGGTTGATGAACGTGAAGCCCGCAAGGCGTACGTGCGCCACCGCCAGACCATCGTCTTTTCCATCAGCGGCGCGGTATTGGCAGTAGTGCTGGTCATAGCCCTACTGTTCAATTTCCACGTTTTCGGCCTCGGCGAAGTGGAGACTCCGGCCCGCCAGCCGAATTACGGCAACGCGGCACCGTGCGCGGTCAAGGACAGCAGCGGCAAAGCGCAATACGTGTCCAACGCTTCGGTCGGCATCCGCGTGATGAACGGCACCTCTCACGGCCAATTCGCCAAGGCGTGGGTGAGGCTTTGGCCAATCGTGGATTCAGCGTGCAGAAAATCGATAACTATTCCAGCACCGGCGTTGAACGCACCACCATCTACTTCGGCAAGAACGCCATTAATCAGGCGTATACGCTGATCGGCAATTTCACCGACGCCACCATGATCATGACGGCTCGCGAGGATCAGCTCATCGATGTGGTCATCGGCGCCACGTTCAACGATCTGCAGGACACCAACTCCTCCCCGCAATCCGGTAAGACCATCACCAATATCGAGGGTTGCAAGGCCGCCGATAGCATGACCAAGCTGCCCGCCGACACCAAACACGACGCATACACGGCGCAGTAAGGCGCATACAGCTTCATCTTCGCGAAAAACCGTACGCTGACACGTATTCAGCGTACGGTTTTTTGGTATCGGACTAGTATCGGACTACTGAATCTCGGAGTACCAGCGCTTGAGTTCTTCGACGGCCACATCGTGGTCCACCGGACCGTTATCCAAGCGGTATTCCAGCATGTGCTTGTAGGCGCGGCCGATCATCGGGCCGGGCTCCAGGCCCAGCAACTCCATAATTTCGTTGCCGTCCAGATCCGGGCGGATCGCGTCGAAGTCCTCTTTCTTCTTGAGTTCGCGGACGCGCTCCTCCATCTCATCCATGGCCTGGGAGAAGATCATCGCCTTGCGTTTGTTTTGTGTGGTGGCATCCGCACGCGTGAGCCTGTTCAGCCGCTCATAGAGGTGCCCGGCATCCTTGACATACCGGCGTACGGCCGAATCGGTCCACGGCTCGTCCACATAGCCGTGGAAGCGCAGGTGCATATTCACCAGTTCCGAGACGTCCTCGACCAGATGGTGGTCAAAACGCAGCGCCTTCAAACGCTTGCGGGTCATTTTGGCACCCACCGCGTCATGGTGGTGGAAGCTCACCTTGCCGCCCGACTCGAACCGGCGGGTCTTCGGCTTGCCGATATCGTGCATCACGGCGGCCAAGCGCAGCGTCAGGTCGGGGGCGGGCACCGGGCCGTCCGGGCCGGTTTCCAGGGCGATAGCACGTTCGAGCACAATCATCGTGTGCTCGAAGACGTCCTTGTGGCGGTGGTGTTCGTCGATCTGCAATTGCAGGGCCGGAATTTCCGGGAAGACGATGTCCGCAAGACCGGATTCGACCAACGCCTCAAGGCCGGCGCGCGGACGGTCGGAGAGCAGCAGTTTGGTCAGTTCGTCGCGCACACGCTCGGCGGATACGATGTCGATGCGGTCGCGCATCGAGGTAATCGCCTCGGCCGCGTCCGGCGCGATACGGAAGCCCAGCTGGGCCACGAATCGCACGGCGCGCATCATACGCAACGGATCGTCGTCAAAGGACTGTCGCGGATCCACCGGCGTGCGCAACACGCCCTTGGACAGATCACTGGCACCACCGAACGGGTCCACGAATTGCAGGTCGGGCACGCGCAGAGCCATCGCGTTGACGGTGAAGTCGCGGCGGGACAGGTCGCCCTCAAGCGTGTCGCCATAATTGACCTCGGGCTTACGCGAGTCCGGATCGTACGTGTCAGAGCGATAGGTGGTGACCTCCACCTTGACCTCGGTGCCGTCCGGGCGGCGGCGCATGGCACCCAGCGTGCCGAACTTGCGCCCCATGTCCCAGAAGCCGTCATGCCCCCACCGGCGCAGTATCGGCTCGAACTGCTCAGGCCGTGCGGATGAGCAGAAGTCCAAATCGTGGCTCTTTCTATGGAGCAGCAAATCCCTGACCGGGCCGCCGACCAATGCCAGCTCGTAACCCTGTTCGGCGAACAGTCGACCAAGTTCGATGGCTTCAGGCCATACTTCGAAATCCAATGGGCACCTTCCCGCGTGCGACGTTTTTCTGCCCTACCAGCATACCGTTACCCCACCTGCACACGGGGTTGAGTAAGGTGGAGAATATGATTACGCCCGCCGACCTTGCCCGCATGCTGGGGCAAACACCAGATTCGGCGGATAGCCATACCCAAGACCACCTGCTGTATACGTCCGAAACTCCGCATCATTCCGCCGATTCGGGCGATTCTTCCGATGTCGGCGGCACCGCGAGCCACTCCACCAATCAGGCCGTTCATCAAGACGAAGTAGACGCAGTACCGACTGCGCAACATTCCGGTGTGCCTGGCACACCCGCACGCCCGCCACACCCGAACCATCCGAATCCGAAATATCGGACGCCGCCAGCGACATGCCCGCACCGAAGCCGATGATGCCCACACCGGCCACCGTCTTCGGCATGCATGCCACCGTCACCATCGCCACTACCAGCGGCACTATCGAGGGGCAGGCTGATGGTATCGCCGGCGAGGCCGGTGCCGAGACGATTGCCGAGGTCGAGCCGATTATCGCCACGGCACAAAACGTCCGTAACCATCGTCACGAACGATCCCGCGGCGACCGCTCACGCGGCCGTAGATGCTGCCGTTGCGGTCGCCAAGCCGCCGCGCACACCACAGCGATACCGACTCCGCGCGACGTGCTGATGCCGCCTGCGGCACGTACCGCACCGGCCGCAACGCCGGTCACCATGCCGGTCTCAGCGCCGCCTGCAGCACCAGTGAGGCCCGCAACGTCAGCGCATCCCACGCCGGCCACGGTCTTCGGCCGGCACCCGTCCGGAGATGTTGCCTCGCCGGAACCGGCAGTGCCGGTAGAACCGGTGACGCCATCCGGCCCGACTCCGGCCATGATGCCGCAACGCCGTACGTCGGACGGTCCGACCACATTCGCTTCACTGGATGCCCAGGAACTGCCGGTCGTACGCGAATATTCGGCAGGCGGTCTGATTTTCGATGACCAGAACCGCGTGGCCATTATCGCCCGTCATTCCCGCTCCGGCCATCTCGAATGGTGCTTGCCGAAGGGGCATATCGAAAAAGGCGAGACCCCGCAGCAGACCGCTGTGCGCGAAGTGCATGAAGAGACCGGCATCCTGGGCGAGGTGATCGATTCCATCGCCACCATCGACTACTGGTTCACCGGTACCACGCAGCGCGTGCACAAGCTGGTCCATCACTTCGCGCTCAAACAGACCGGCGGTGAACTGACGGTGGAAGGAGACCCGGATCATGAGGCGGAAGACGCCATCTGGGTGCGTTTTGAAGATTTGGATGACGTGTTGAGCTATCCCAACGAACGCAAAATCGCGTGGCTCTACGCCAGGAAGAAGAACAGGCAGGCAAACGAGTGAACCTACCCGGAGTCTTACGACATTGCACACGTCTGGCACACGCACTGGCGGCTGGCGTCGCCGTTGTGGCGATGCTGGCCGCTCCATTGACCGTCTACGCGAACGATACGACGGACATGACTGATTCATCCGATACGACGGACGCAACGGGCAATCAGACCGAGAATCAGCCCAAGCAGAGCATTGCCATCACGCAAAGCACCCCCATCGTCACCTCCAAATCGGGCTATCGTGTCACCGCGGTCATCAGCAATACGGACAGCACGGCCACGTCAAGCGGCACACTGCACCTGACCACCAATGCGTTGTTCACCTTTGTCTCGCGCACCGATATTCAGAATTGGGCCGAGAACCAACGCCCCCATCCCCAACCCCCAACGAGTTGGTTCCGTTGACGTGCCATCGATTCCCCGCCGGCGCACTGCCACCGTCACCATCGAGGTGAACGCCAATCAGCAGACCCTTGCCTCCATAGGGAGTTGGGGACCGAAACCGCTGATGCTGTCGTATATCGTTGGCAATCAGATACTCGCCGATTTGCCGAGTTTTCTGACCCGATCTTCGGATGGGCTCAACACCGCGACAACACCGGCCATGAACCTGACCGTGGCCATGCCCTACACCGCCAGCGGCTGGCAGGTCGATAATAAGGCCATCAGCAATCGCATTGCCGAAACCACCACTTCCTCGACATCAACATCGTCCAAGTCCAACAGCACGGACAAGGCCGACAAGTCCGATAACGCCGACGCCAGCAACGCGGCCAAAGCCACTGATACGCAAGCCATATCCTTATCCGAACAGGATGCCGATACCGCGCGATCCCTTGGGCAGACATTCGCCAAGCACCGCTCGCTGCAAGTGATCGCGGATCCTCTGTATTGGCGTCAGTCCGCAGTGCAACCGTCCATTGCCGGCATCATGCAGCCCGCCGACTTCGACATCACCGCCTATACCGCACTGGACGATACCGCGGCCTACGAAAAGGCCGGCATCACCACTGAGCAGTGGAACGCCAAGCAGGCGGCCGCATGGTATGCCGACGGAGGCGACTCCGAAACACCCTCCGCGTACGCATGGCAGGGCAACAACTGTTGGACGTTGGATGCGCTGACCGCAGCACGCGAGCAGGGCTATGACACGGTGATTGCCGATGCCTCTTTCGATGCCGACCAGACTGAAGCCGTACACACAGGCACCTACGTGGTGCATACGCCTGCCGGCGATGTCACCGTGCTGAAGGAGCAATCGACCTTGGGCACGCTGGCCAAGGGCCAAGCCACCAGCACGGACGCGCAGGCCGAGTCCAGCGATGCCGGTCGGTTGGCCCGACTGATCGCTCAGAGCGCGTTCTACCAGATGGAACAGCCCTATACATCCCGATACCTGCTTATGACGTTCTCCCGCACCACGGAGGCCAGCTGGATCGATCAGGTGATGAGCGCCTTCGAGCAGGCGTCTTGGTTGAATCTGACGGACCTGAAGACCATGGCCAAGGCCGATCCGTACAATGTCAGCGATTCGGTCAATCCCGACAAGGCCGATGATGCCAACACCGCCAATACCCGGTCGGCATTGAGACAGTTGGCCGACAGCCGGCATGACATCATGCGCATGGCCACCTCCATATTGAGGAACGAGATTGATTCCGACGAGGTCTCGTCGTTGGACCCGCAGGCCCTGGCCCGGCAGGACGCCAATGACACCGCCTCGCATAGCAACGATCCGACGCAATGGATTGGCTCTTTACTGGCGCTGCATGACGATATGGCGCTGCGGTCCATGTCTGGCTCCCCCCAGCCGACAGCCACGCGAAAAGCCATGGTCAAAGCCACGAAAACACTGGCCAGCGATCTTCTGAACGGCGTACGCATCAACCCATCGGAATCAATATCCGTGTTCAGCGAATCCGCGAAAATGCCAATCACCGTCAGCAATGACCTTCCCTACGCCGTCAGCGTGCAGGTCAACTCACTGACTGACTCCATGCAGATCGTCACCTCGCGAACCGCTGACATCGATATTCCCTCGCATAGCGACGCTCAGGTGACCTTCACCATCCGCGTTTCCACTTCCGGCTCATCGACGGCCCATGTGTCGTTGACCGACCGGGAAGGCAACAGCTTCGGCAACACGCAGGACACCGCGATCACCAGTGTGATGCGCATCAGTGATGCCAGCGGCTTCATTATCATCGGGCTTCGCCGTGCTACTGGGCATTATCGGCCTGTGGCGGCAGTTCCATCGGAAGAAGGACCCCGACGAATGAGTTCAAGCGTAGGTCGTAATTCCCTGATCATGGCCACGGGAACCGCTGCTTCCCGTGTGACCGGTCAGCTCCGCACGATTCTTCTCGCTGCGGCCATCGGCACCACCGGATTGGCGGCCAACGCCTATCAGGCCGGTTCCATGATTCCCCAATCCGTGTTCACGCTGGTGTCCGGCGGCATCTTCACGCCGTGCTGGTGCCCCAGATCGTGCGCACGTTGAAAGAAAAAGACGCCCAAGAACGACTGAATCGCCTGATTACGTTGGCCATCGGCATCCTATTGGCCATGACCGTGGTGATGGCGGCGGCCAGCCCTCTGCTTGCCCGCCTGTACGTGGGTAGCGACGATCACCAGATGATAGCCCTGACCACCTCGTTCACCCTGTGGTGCATGCCTCAGGTGTTCTTCTACGGCCTGTATACGGTATTGGGTCAGATCCTGGCCGCCAAAGACCATTTCCTCACGTATGCGTGGAGCTCAACCGGTGCCAACATTATTAGTTGCGCCGGTTTTACTGGCTTTATTCTGCTGTTCAGCAAGGCCAATGAACAGCCCCTCGAATTCTGGACCGCCGACAAAATCGCGCTTACCGCAGGCACCTGGACTTTGGGCGTGGCCTTCCAAGCGCTGATACTGTTCCTGCCGCTGGCCCGTATCGGGTTCAAGTACAACCCAGCTTCGGCTTGGCGGCTTTGGACTCAGGTCTATGGGTCCCGTGGCGTTAGGCTCTTTGGGCGTGGTGATCACCAGTGAGATCTGCGGCATTATCCTTACCCGTATCGCCACATCCGCACCGCAGCGCGCCCACGAACTGACGGGTGCCAGCCTGTTCAGCGTGGCAGGCAACGCGACCTATCAGAATGCGTACACACTGTTCATCCTGCCCTATTCACTCATCGCCGTATCGGTATCCACGGCTATGTTCCCCAAAATCTCCCGTTCCATCGCAGCTGCGAATCTGGATGAGGCACGGCACGACCTGGTCAGCGCACTGAATAATGTGGGCCTGCTCATCATGTTCTTCGCCGCCGCCATGGTCGTGTTCCCCGAACCGATCATCCGTGCATTGCTTCCGTCCGTCTCGATGGACGAGACTATGTTGATCTCCTATGCGCTTATCGCCTTGTCTATGGGCATTCCATTGGGGTCGGCGTTCCTGCTGATCCAGCGCACGTTCTACGCCTTTGAGGACGGCCTTCACCCCTTCCTGTCCGCGGTGATGCAGTATGGATTCACCTCAATATTCATGATCATCGGCATGATGGTACTTCCTCCTGAGCATTGGGTACTCGGCATCGCCTGCTCGGTGACACTCGGCGGATTACTGGCGTTGCCGCTGACGTTGATGATGTTGCGCCGCAAGTTCGAAGGCAATCTTGGCGGTCGGGAGATCACGAGGACATATGCCAAGGCCATTGTGGCGGCACTGGCTTCCGGAGTTGTGGTCTGGCTGATCAAACGACCGGTAGTCGCACTGCTCGGCGCGGATATTCGACCAGTAGGCGGGCACATGAGCTGGTGGTCTGCGCTGGCATCTGCGTGGTGCTCACCATTGTGCTGGCCGTAGTATATGTGGCTGTGTTGTGGGTGGTACACACCCCGGAACTCATCAGCGCCTATCACTCGATACTGGCCCGTCTACACAAGACTCCGGCCAGTGAGACGTTGCTGTGACAGCCAGCCGGAAAAAAAGTCGACGCTACGTAAATCAATCCTGAGACGGAGCCCGTCAAGGATAGCCCCGCACGTAGAATATCTAAGACCAATCTCGAACACCAATCACACGGAGCCGAACGCACTATGAAACCGCAACTCGGAGACACGATTCTCAACCGATACACCTTGGTATCATCGTTGCGTGAGGAGCCTGGCATTCAGGCATGGAAAGCCAACGACCGTGTGCTGGCAAAGGATTGCCAGCTGTTCATCATTACCGATCGCAGCGCTTTCGCCGCAATCGATGAGCTCGCTGGTCGCATCGCCGCCACTCGCCCTGATCGTGTGATTCCCATACTGAAATACCGTATGGAATCCGACGTACTTCTCATTGTCATGCCGGTGGATAGCGGCCAATGCCTGACTGACTACATGGTAGATACCGCCAAGCCGCTCAGCTACAGCGCCATCCGGTCGATTATCGGAGAATGCGCCGACGTGCTGCGCGAGGTCATTGCGGATACTCCCAGCGGCATCGTCATCACAACCGACACCGTTCGAGTGACTACCTCCGGTGTGCAAATTGCCGATGCACCATGTGCCACGATGCTGGCCGATACGTCCGCTACCGATCTGCGTACGGACGGTCCTGAACGGTATGCGATTCGCCAGCTTGCGGCATTACTCTATACCCTGCTGACACGCACGCCAAGCCAAGCGACACCCACATTCAATCTGCGTGCCTTGCCGCAAGACACCCCTGGCGAATTCCGCGTGATTTGCAAGCGTGGATTGGCCTTGAGCGAGCCCGACGATCATACGTTGCCAATGGCTGCCCTTGTAGAACTCGACGCCTTGTTGGGTAATTGGAAGCCGCTCTCTGAACTGAGCGATGCTGATATTGCTTTGCCGAGCGTGGAAAGCGATTGCTCGATTACCAAGGCGATACTGAAGCCTGCCAACGAGACTGATATCGTGCCTATTCCCAGCACGTTGATTAACAGCAGCAGTCTTCCGGAATTGTCTATTACCCCTTCCCTGCCGGTTCAGACGGCCGCCGTCCCCGCTCCGCACGCGATGTCACCGGTTCCTCTGCCTGATGGGTCCAGTACTGCTGACGGTAACCAGTCTCAGTCTGATGCCCGCCGTCTGTTTGACTTCAACCTTTCTGACGCCTGGGAGCACGAAAATCTTTCCGGTGAAGGCACCGGTGACTGGTACAGCGAAATGAATCCGGCCCCCATCGGCGGTCCGGGTGATAATACTCGGTTGACAGTGCCTATTGTTACCGGCGGTATTCCCGATGCCGCCGTGGGAGAGACAACCAGTCGTATTCCCGTGTTCGACGCCAGCGGCCGTGCTGTGGCTCCTGGTGAGGAATCGCTGCGTGCCTTGGAAGAGGAGCAGGCCCGCATTGCCGAAGTAAGCGCCATTCCTCCGAGCTTCACACCGAAGGATGTGCCGGATGACGAGGTTGACAGCAAGCTGCCCGATGAACATCTGTTCGGCAAACTGTCGACCAAGGTCGTTGCCATCATTGTGGCTCTGATATTGGTAGTGGCAGCGGCTGTTTGGGCAGTGCATGCGTTCCGATCCTCCGGAGACAATCCTGCCGATGCTTCCAGCAACTCCAGTGAAGGTGACTGGCCTGATATCAATGCTGACGCTGTGCCATTTGGTGGCAGCGAGAACGCGACGAACGGTGGCACCACTGACGATTCTTCAAAATCGAGTGATGCCACTCAGAGCGAATCCAAGGACTCGGCATCAGACAAGTCCAAGAAGTCCGAGACTGCTGATTCGTCGTCCAAGAAGACCAAGGCATCAAGAGCCGGCGATAAGGATTCCAGCGCTGTTCCGCAACCGAGCCATGAGAACAACACGGCGTTTACGATTTCCAGCGCCAACTCCTGTCGAATCCTGGCGGCCAATCCGGGTACGCATACTACATGCACCTTGACCAGCCGCAGGATGCGTACCGCATGGTTATCACCATCCGCACATCCGGTGGTAAGGGCTATATTCGCGCAAATACCACTGGGGACCCCACTCA
>ENA-OQBU01000275-OQBU01000275.1-human-gut-metagenome-genome-assembly--contig:-NODE-275-length-11912-cov-2.447263_pt1 | contig 11912 bp, 21 predicted proteins | sample MGYA00242492_ERZ504566 | MGnify/ENA primary metagenome ERZ504566 (study PRJEB26092, sample SAMD00036261) | human gut metagenome | host: Homo sapiens | study: EMG produced TPA metagenomics assembly of...
TGGCCCGGCACACCAGGAAAAAGGACCCGGCAAATACCGCCACCAACAAGATCAAAACAGATACAACTGGGTGTCGTGCACATTCAGTGCCGGCAGCATCATATAATAGGCAATGCCGCCCACCACCGCAGTGATCAGGGCGCACAGCAGCAGCCGCAAGGGCATTTTGCCCGGCTTGACCACCGCCTGCACTTCATCTCGCTTGGGCCAGGCAAACTTGGACTTAAAATCATTCAGTACCTCGTCTGCATCATAATTATAATTTGGTATTTTTCGCTCATTCTGTTCTCCTTAATATAAGGGATACGCCCCCGAGGGTGCGTTCCACTTCATTATACAGGATAACCGCCGTCAAAGCAACATAAATCCGCAGTGAATTTATCCCAATCCACACGCCGTGACGATCGGCCTATGTTTATGCCGCCCCGAAAACAAAAAATTCCGCACCCGGAGGTGCGGAATTCCTTTGCTTTTTGTAAAATCGGAACAGGTGTTTACGCCTTGGTAACGCCCTTGCTTTCCTGCATGTACTTTTCGCTGGCAGGTGCAGACCACTTCATGGTAACATCTACGGTGGCGTTCTTATCACGGATCACCGCGATGCAAGCGTGAGATACTTCTACGTGAGCTTCCATCACATAATCGGCCTTGGTGATCTCCTTGGTCTTGGTGTTGATGGTCACGGTAGCGGTACCGCCATAGTAATGCACCTTGCAGTTTTCGGCAGTGGTGCCCTCGGACCAGGTCAGCGGCTTAATGTTGTCCACGGTGGAGTCGATGGCGCCCAAAGACTGGAACATATGACCCTGTGCGTCCTTACCGGGTGCACTCATGTTTACATACTTGGGCTGCATCTGCAGGGTGATGGTGCCGTCGCCATTGTCCTTCACATTGGCAGTCACCAGATCATCAGCACCAGGCGGCTGGTCTGCAGGGACTCACCCTTGCCGTCCCACTCGTCCGTATCCAGCTTAGGATCTCTGTTGGTGGAGGGAACCAGACCGTTCAAACCGGGCTTGTAAATGGGCTTTACGATACCGGGAACCATCCATTGATGGTCTTGTTCACGCTGCCGTCAATGGCAATGTCATGTACATCCAGATCCTCTTCGCAAAGCATCTTGTAGTAGGTCTGGGTCTGGCCTTTGTCGTCCTTATACTGGGCGGTCAAGGTCTTGGTGTAGTCGTAAGCCTGCTTGTAATAATCGGCAACAGCGGCCACATCCTTAAACTCAACGCCGCCGTAAGTACCGGCCTTGAATCCTCAATAACGGGCTTATCATAATCCGCCTCACTGGTACCAGCGTCTTCCTGACCCTTGGTCTTCCAGCTGCCGTCCTTCACCTCATTGATTGCCTGGATCGCACCGTCAGTCACATAGTTGATCTTTGCACAACCGGCAAAGCAGCCAACGATCAGTGCAACTGCCAGCACCAAACCGAGGCCCTTGAATGCGTATTTCTTCATACGTATAGTTTCCCCTTTCAAAAGTCGAAATCCGTTTTTACAAAAACGTACATATAAAATTTATATTAAATTTACCAAAAAGTCAAGCCCCATTTACAAAATTAGTGTTTAATTTTTCATATCGCCTGTATTTTTAACATATTTATTGCGATTTGCACGGCAGTGTGCTATACTTTTGTATAGATAGGGGCATTTTTCGCCCCTGTTCATCAAGCGAAAATCAACAAGCGAGGTTTCAGATATGAGATGTAAAAATTGCGGAGCGGAGAACGATGACAGCCGCTATATCTGCGAAGTATGCGGTTCCCCCCTATATGATGAAAATGAGCTGAGCGCGCAAGCAGATCAGCAGCCTGCCGGCGCAACACCCGGCGGCGCACCTGCACCTGCCCCCCGGCCGAACCCGGAGGAAGAAAAAAAGTTGCAGCAAAAGAATAAGCAGAGCATGATCATCATTATCGTGCTGTGCGTGGTGCTCATTGCCGTGGTGGTGGGTATCATCATCGCCGTGGCCTCCGGCAATCACGACAAGGAAACCACCACGGTGCCGGATACCTCCGTCTCTGTCCCTGTTAGCGACGACCGGGACTATACCAATAACAATTATGTCACCGAGAAGCCTGCGGAAACCACCACCGAGAAGCCCACGGAGACCACCACGAAGAAAGAGACCACCACCAAAAAACAGACGACCACAACCCAAGACAACAGCGTGCGGGTAAATGTCCGCACCCAGGGCGGCGGCAGCGTCACCGGAAGCGGCAAATACGAGGAGGGCGACAATGTGACCCTCACCGCCACCCCCAGAGACGGCTATGACTTTGACGGCTGGTATATGAACGGCGAACTGCAATCCACCGACTCCACCTATTCCTTTACCGTAGGCAGCAAGAATATGACCATCTCCGCCAAGTTTGTGGAAACTGCACCGGAGGTCATGCCCGGAGGTGCGGACTGATGACCAAAGGCGATCTGGCTCGGCAAAACTTCAAGTCCGGCTATAATTGCAGCCAAGCAGTGGCTTTGGCTTTCCAAGATAAGATAGGTATGGACCCGGACGCCATCGCCCGGCTCACCATAGGCTTTGGCGGCGGTATGGGTCGTATGCGTGAAGTGTGCGGCACCATCTCCGGCGTGACTTTTGTACTGTCTGCCCTTTACGGCGATCGACCGAAAAGCGAGGTCTACGCCATGGTGCAGCAGGTGGCAAAGGGCTTTCAGGCGGAGACCGGCTCCCTGGTGTGCCGGGTGCTCCTGGGACTGGACCCGAATGTGAAACCCACGCCCCAGGCGGAACCCCGCACAGAGGGCTACTACAAAAAGCGTCCCTGCGCCGAATTATGCGCCCTGGCCGCCGACCTTTTAGAAGATTATTTAAAAAATATCACCTAAAAGGCTTGCATTTGCAATGCGATGTGCTATATTATTTGAGCAAAAGCGCAGTAGTGCTTTTGCATACGCGCTGGTAGCTCAGTTGGATAGAGTGTCTGGCTACGAACCAGAAGGTCGGGGGGTTCGAATCCCTTCCAGCGTACCAATAACAGGTAGATATCTTTTGATATCTACCTGTTATTTTTATGCCATACACAATGGATTCGAACCCCCGACAGTACGAACCGGCGTGGCCTTTTATTTTTCTATCCGTTGACACCCGGATGAACTTCTTATATAATCAAGGTAGGATGGTGCGCCCGATTTAACTAATCGGCGCTATGGTGGGGTGAGCAAATTTCTCTCCGCCTGCACAGAGGGGGCGGATACCATCTGCCTGCCAACGCATCCGTATTCGCTTGCCACAAACCCGCTGCATAAAATACAAACATAAATATGGAAGGTGAAATCATGCGTACCACATCCACACCCGGCAAACAAGCCGGCTTTTGGCACCGACTGAAAAATTCTACCATGCAGACCCCTTGGCACATTCTACGCCAGCTGGCGCTGCTGGCACCTCTGGGCACGCTGTGCCTGCCTATGTTCTACGCCGGGCACAAGAATGTATCGCTGATCACCATCATTCTCTGCCTGTCCAACCACGGTGCGGACCTGCGTCCCATGATGACCGATAAAGGCTACGGCTTTGCGGTGGCAGCCGTTTTCTGCGCGCTGGTACTGGGAATTGCGGAACTGATCTGTTCCCTGTTCACCGCGGCCAAGGGCGGCGATCGGCGGAATATGACCGCCTTTGGGATAAACGCTGCTGTCTTTGCACTGGCGGCTTTTTTAGCCATTGGATTTGCGCCCGCGCCAAGGTCGGATTGGCGGTGACCTTTGGCATTTATCTGCTGCAATTTCTGCTGCACACCAAAGTCAACGGCAAAAAAATCGCCCGGCTGCCGCAGGCGTAACAGCCCTGCTGGCGGTGCCCATTGTGCTTTCCCTTTGTTTTCTTTATAAGGCGCAACCGGCCCAATACACCGCGCCCGGCAGTAAAACCGATGATGTACGGACGGTCACCTTTAATGTGGCCAGTGTGTTTGGCAACCGCTTTGACGATACGGACAGTATGACCCGCTGCGCGCGCTTTGCCGCCTATATGAACCGATGCAAGCCGGACCTGATCGGCACCCAGGAAATGAACATCTACTGGTACAAAGCGCTGCAAACCACCCTGCCGGACTACGATGCCTACGGCGTGCAGCGGGGCGGCGACGCTACGGACTGGAACAGCGAGATGAACCCGGTCTTTTGGAATAAAACCAAGTACACCGCTTTAGAGAAGAACACCTTTTGGCTCAGTGAAACGCCGAACAAAGCCAGTCGCTACACCTACACGGACGAAAACGGACAGCCCGGCCAAGCCGGCTGCTACCGCATTTGCAGCTATGTGGTGCTGCAAGACCGCACCACCGGCAAGCGGCTGCTGTTTCTCAACACCCACCTGGATAACGCCTCCCAGCAGGCAGCGGATTTTGGCGCCGAAGTAATCATCGAACACCTAACCGCCTTGCAGGCCAAGTACGGCAAAGATGCCGCCGTGGTGCTCACCGGCGATTTAACGAAACGCAAGAGGACGAGGCCTACCGCCGAATTGCCGCCCGGCTGCAAGACTGCACCGACCCTGCCAAGAAAACCGCTACCTACCAGGAGTGGGGCTACTGCGATACCGGAAGCGAGCCCATCGACTTTATCTTCACCAGCGGCACCGGCAGCAATTATACCGTCTTAAACGACCTGAGCGGCGGCTATGTGTCCGATCACTACGGGGTCTACGCCAACATTCGTTTGTAAAGCTAAAAACTACCGATCAAAAGGGACTGCTCCCGCCTTTTTTGGCAAAAAGCGATTATACGGTTCCATACCTCCATCGCTCCGCTGTTTATACATTTCCGTTTACAAACCGGCGGTAGCATACCCATTCCTCTTGACGGTTGGCATAGTGGGAATTGCCGCGCAGATCCGGCAGACGGTACTGGCGGGCAATATACCGCCCCAGGTAGGCAGTAACGGCGGTAGCACCGGTTACATTCAGGTGATTGCCTGCGTCCCGAAAAGCGACGGCGCCGTCCAATCCCATTTGATCGTACAGCAGGTTCAAATCCAGAAATTCCAATTCTCGAGCGGCTGCAAATTCCGCCACACCTCGATGGCGGGCTGCATTCCAGGAAGTTACGGAGGGCAGCTCCACCAGCAACAGCTGTGCGCCGTTTTCCCGGCAAAGCTGCAAAATCCGATCCGCTGCTTTTCGGTTTTCCGCACGGATCTGCTCCCGTTCCCCGGTGTCTGCCATATAGTCTGGCATTGCCAGCCGGGTAACCTTGGTGCTGTACCGGTAGCCGTGGGTGCGGCGAATAGAGGGAAAATCTCCGGGCGTCACTTGTGCACCGGTCTGCCGAAACACAGAGGCTAAATTGCGCATATCCTGTCCCAGGTGCTTCGCCCTCGTTTGACGGGCCAGCACCCGGGGCATTTCTCTTTCCTGCGGATTTTGGTCATAGAGCATATCCGTTTCCAGCACCACCAACTCCGGAGACTGGGTGGCAAACACACGCTCCAGCAGGGCGTAAGATTTGGTCAGCGACTGACGGGCAGAGGCGTACACAGTGGCGCTATACCCTTGATTTCCCCACAGTACCGGCGGCACAAAGCCGGAATACAAATCGCTGTTGCCCACGCAGGCAATCTGTACCGTGTTCTCCGGCTCCGGCACAAAAGCATACGGATCATCTGCCGCACGCTGCCAAGGCAGCCCATTTCCCAATAAAGAAACGCCGATCAGCAACACAGAACACCCCCGGGTCCATAAAGAACGGAGCATAGAGTCACTTCCTTTCTGCTTTCTGCCCTCAGTATATCTTGCTAAAAATCAGTTCAAGGCAAGGAAAAGTAAAAAATTGGAAAAGATGCGATGCAAAAAAGAAAGAACTAATACAAGCACATACAAAAATCAAACGTGATCGGAGAAAAACCATGTATTTTACTTACGGCGAAAAAGAACTTGATTTTCTGCGTCAAAAGGACAAGCGCCTGGCAGAGGTGATCGACCGCATAGGACCGGTGCACCGCACGGTGGATACGGACCTGTTCTCCGCAGTGGTGCACCACATAATCGGCCAGCAAATCTCCACCAAGGCCCAGGCCACCATTTGGCAGCGTATGTGCGACGCACTGGGCACCGTGCATGCCAAGACGGTGCTGGGCGCGGTGTGGAGGGATTACAGGCGCTGGGCATATCCGGCAAAAAGGCAGAGTACATCACCGATTTTGCCCAAAAGGTGCTGGACGGCGGCTTTGATATAGAGGCCGTTTGGTCCATGCCGGACGATGCGGCTATAAAAGCGCTTTCGTCCTTAAACGGCATTGGGGTGTGGACAGCGGAAATGATTCTGCTGTTTTGTATGCAGCGCCCCAACATACTTAGCTACGGCGATCTGGCTATTCATCGTGGCATGCGCATGGTGTACCATCATCGGAAAATCGACCGCAAATTGTTTGAGAAGTACCGTCGCAGGCTCAGTCCCTATTGCAGCGTGGCCAGCCTGTACTTTTGGGCGGTGGCCGGCGGTGCGTTGCCGACATGAAGGACTACGCACCAAGACAAAGAAACAAACCGGAAGGCAAAAGAAATAAGCTCGCAGCTCACGATACATAACACGATAAAAACGAAAAGAGCCGCAGCATAACACCGCGGCCCTTCCCGTTATAGAGGATATATGATAGAAAGATGGAAAAAAAGTTTTCCCATAAGGCTCTCGCCTTACGATTCATAGTATAGAGATTATTTTTGAACGATTTTACGGCTTTTTGTGAATAAATCGTTACACTTTGAAACCTGTAAGGATTTTCCGCCCGGCGGGCGGGAATTGGATTGACAAGCCTTTCTTTCCTTGCTATACTAAAAGTAGGATATTTTGTCGATAGGTGCGTAGTTCCCTTGCGGGGCTGCGGTGCCGCGACTGTAACTTTAGATAGAGCCGAAAGGGCAATGGTGATGGCAATGGCAAAAAACAGAGTACACTTAAAGATCGGCGGTTCCGCCTACACGGTGCTCACCGATGACGCACCGGAGTATGTGGAGGAGTTGGCCGAGGAGCTGGACAAGGAAATGCGCAGCATTATCAATGAGAACCCCAGTCTTTCCGTGACCCAAGCGGCGGTGCTCACTGCGCTGGACAAGGCAGACACCTGCAAAAATCCACCGCTTCCTCTGACAATCTGCGTGCCCAGATCAAGGATTATTTGGAGGACAGCGCCCGCGCCCGGATGGAAGTGGATGTGGCGCGCCGTGAGATTGAGCGGCTCAACCGGGAGATCAGCTCCCTGCGTGAGCGCATTGCAGAGAATAAGTAAATATGCAATTTGAAATTTTGGCTCCGGCAGGCAGCATGGAGTCGTTAATTGCCGGTGTTCGCTGTGGCGCCATGCGGTCTACCTCGGGAGGGCAGACCTTTAACGCCCGGCGGGGCGCCGGCAATTTTCGCCCCAGGAGCTGCAAGCGGCCGTACAGTATTGCCACACCCGCGGCGTAAAAGTTTATATGACTCTAAATACCCTGGTCAGCGACAGCGAGCTGCCCGGTGCCGTTGCGGCTGCCGGTAACGCGCTGGACGCCGGGGTAGACGCTTTTATCGTGCAAGATCTGGGACTGGCTGCCGCGCTGGCAGCTGTGTACCCGGGTGTGCACCTGCACGCCTCCACCCAGTGCAGCGTTACCACACCTGCCGGGTTCAAGCGCTGAAGAAAATGGCTTTCGCCGAGCGGTCATTCCCAGAGAGATGACTGCCGCCGAGATCGAGGAGATTCGCCGCAGCACCCAAATGGAACTGGAGCTGTTTGTGCACGGCGCGCTTTGTATGTGCGTCAGCGGGCAGTGCTATTTGTCTTCTGTACTGGGTGCCCGCAGCGGCAACCGGGGCCTTTGCGCCCAACCTTGCCGCCTGCCCTTCTCCGCAGACGCCAGCGGCAGCTGCGATTTGAGCTTGAAGGATCTAAGCCTGATTCGCCACTTGAAAGAAATCGGCGATCTGGGTGTGCTGTCCTTAAAAATTGAGGGCCGTATGAAACGGCCGGAATATGTGGCTGCCGCCGTAACGGCGGTAAAGCACGCTATTGCCGGCGTTCTGGACCCGGCGGACGAGGCGCAGCTGCAAAGCGTATTCTCCCGCAGCGGGTTTACCGACGGCTATTTTACCGATCAGCGAGGCAGCGCCATGTTCGGCGTGCGCAGCAAGGCGGATGTAACGGCAGCCAAGGATGTGCTGCGAGATTTGGCGCACACTTATGAAAAAGAGCAGCCCCTGCTGGGATTGAACCTGCAAGCCACCTGCCGCGCGGAGAACCGGTGACCCTGCGTGCCACTTTAGAGGACGGTCGCACGGTAACGGCCGACGGCGATGTGCCCCAGCCTGCCCGCAACGCTGCCCTAACGGCGGAAAGCCTGGCGCAACGGCTGGGCAAATGGGGTGGCACCCCTTATTATGTAAAAAGATAGACATAGAGATAGACGACGGCCTGTTTTTACCGGCAGCGGCTGTGAATGCCCTGCGGCGGGCGGTTGCCGATCAGCTGGAAGCGCCGCTCCCGCAGCCGGTGGAGCGTCGACCTTTACCGCCTCTGCCCTCCGGCGGCACGGCAGGCAAGCCCTACTACACCGCCCGCTTTGCAAGCGCGGCGCAAATTCCGGAGAACCACCCTTTCGGCGGATCTTTCTGCCCTTAGGCACACCGGCAGACACCCTGCTGGCACACAACGCCGGCGTGGAACTGCCCGGGCGGTGGCGATAGAGAATAAAATCTGCCAGGAATTGGCAATACTGAAAGCGGCAGGCGTAAAAAACGCCCTGTGCCCGGACCTGGGCGCGGTACAGATCGCCCGGGCGGCGGGATTGGAGCCTTACGGCGACTTTGGACTGAATGTGTTTAACAGCCGCACTGCGCATCTGCTGCCCCACCCACTGGCCAGCTTTGAGCTGCGACAAGAGGATGTAAACCGCCTGGCGGCAAACGGCAACGATGTGGGCGCGCTGGTGTACGGTCATCTGCCCTTAATGCTCACCCGCAACTGTCCGGTGCAGGCGCACATCGGCTGCGCCGCCTGCCAAAAGCAAGGCCGGCTGACCGACCGCAAGGGCTGCACCTTTCCCCGTGGTGTGCAATCCCTACGGCTGCACCCAACTGCTCAACGGCGTACCGCTTTATATGGGCGACCGTATGCGAGAAATGCACACCGCCTATGCACATTTTTTATTTTTCTGTTGAAAGTCAGCAACAGGTACAGCAGGTGCTGGATCTGTTCGCTGCCGGGCAAAAACCCGATTTCCCCTACACCCGAGGACTGTATCAGCGAGGTGCGTTATGATAATCTTAGCTCCAATTCGCCCCGGCGGCGTGAACTGCTGGCGCATATCACCCGGGATTTTACCGTACAGGGTACCGATGTGGACGAGAGCCTGCCCGCCGGTATCGCGCCGGCAGCGGCCGTGGAGCAGCTGTCCCTGCGCAAGGCGCTGCCTCTGAACAATGGAGCGCAGATTGTTATCGGTGCCGACACAGTAGTTGCCGTAGACGGTATGATTCTGGGCAAGCCTGCCGACGAAGCAGAGGCACGGCAAATGCTCGCTCGCCTAAGCGGGCGGTGGCACAGCGTGTTTACCCGGCGTGAGCCTGGTACAGGGAGAACGGCATCTGACTTTCTCCTGCGAGACCCGAGTGCGCTTCTTTGACCTGACGGCGGCGGAGATCGACGCCTACATTGCCACCGGCGAATGCATGGACAAGGCCGGCGCTTACGGTATACAGGGCTATGGCAGCCTACTGGTGCAGGAAATTCAGGGCGATTACTTCAATGTGGTGGGCTTGCCGGTAAGCCGATTGTACCGGGCGTGAATGATTTGAGCAAAAGTGACAAAAAAAGACCGCTGTTTTTGGTAGAATATACAAGAAAACTCTTGCAACACCGGCTTTAGAATGGTAAAATATACGAACAGGACAAATTTTGTCTAATTTTCACGGTTATCCTTTGGAAGGAGTATGGTTATGGCCGCAGATTTACATTGTCATACAAAACTCAGCGACGGTTCTGTGGGGATCGAGGATCTAATCGTCATTGCCCAAAAAAGCGGCATTGACACCATCGCCATTACTGACCATGACTGCCTTGCAGGTACCGTACGCGGCAAAGTGATCGGCAAGCGCTATGGGGTGAATGTGATCCCCGGCGTGGAAATCAGCGCCATTGATAATGAGGCCGGCAAAAAGGTGCACATTCTCTGCTATCTGGCAGATGCACCGGATCGGCTGGAAGGGCTGTGCAAGCGCACCTCCATCGCCCGCAAACGGGCCGGGCAGATTATGATGCTCAAGGTGGCCGGGCGCTTCCCCATTACCTCGGATTTATTATTTCTCACGCTTCCGGCTCCACCAACCTATACAAGCAGCATATTATGCACGCCTTGATGGACGCCGGTTACACCAATGAGATCTTCGGTGATTTGTTCCATGCGCTGTTCAGCCGGGAGAGCGAGACCAACGTGCTGGCGCCCACCAAGTACCCATCCATTGAGGAAGTGCTGGAGGAAGTGCACGGTGCAGGCGGTATTGCCGTACTGGCGCATCCGGCGTTCTATGACAACTTTGACGAAATTGAGAAATACATTGACCTGGGACTGGACGGCATTGAGGTGTGGCACCCCTCTGCAACAGAGGACGATGTGCACCGGTTGACAGAAATCTGCAAGGCGCATGACTTGCTGATGACCGGCGGGTCGGACTTTCACGGCATTTATGGCGCCAAGACCGTAACCTTGGGCACCTGCACCACCCCGCAAGAGTGGGTGGATAAACTGCTGGGCTACAAGGCCAAGAAGAAGCGCGCCCAGCGGCGAGCAGAAAAAGAAGCTGCCGCCCGTGCCGCTGCCCAAACCCAAGAATAAAAAATATGCACTGCATACACAACGGACCGATTACTTGTCGGTCCGTTCTTTTTTGTTTCTTTGTTAATTCCCGGTTAAATTTTGCAAAAAGTGCATACAATGGCGCCAAAATGTGATATAGTATTGAGGATATTACAAATCAGGAGGACAATTTATGATCCGAACAATGATCAACGGCTTTTGTATGGCGCTGGCGGATAGCGTGCCCGGCGTGTCCGGTGGCACCATTGCGCTGATACTTGGGATTTTATGACAAGTTCATCGGTTCTATTAACCAGGTATTCTATGGCAAGGAAGGAAAGAAGAAAAAAGAAGGCCTGATCTATCTCATTAAACTGCTGCTGGGCTGGGGCTGTGGGTATGATTTTGGCAGTATTGGTGCTCACCAAGTTCTTGAAACCAATTATTTAATGCCGTGTCGTCCCTGTTCCTGGGCTTCATTTTCCCCTCTATCTTTATCATTGCAAAGGAAGAGTACGCCTGTATCCAGAAAAAGTGGCAATACACGCCCTTTGTTATCCTTGGCATTGCCATTGTGGCGGCGCTGACTTATATGAATTCCAAGGTTCAGGTGGTCGATGTGGATCTGACCCACTTCTCCGTACCCACGGCGCTGTATTTGTTCCTGGCCGGCGCGGTTGCCATTACCGCAATGTTCCTGCCCGGCATTTCCGGCTCCACCGTGCTGCTGATCTTCGGCGTGTATCTGCCGGTGATCAGTGGGGTCAAAGAGCTGTTGCATCTGCACTTTGGGGTGCTGCCCATGATCATCGTCTTTGGCGTGGGCATTATCTGCGGCGCGCTGGTATCCGTTAAGGGAATCCAAAAGAGTTTGGAAAAGTATCGCGGTCAAATGGTGATGCTGATTTTAGGCATGCTCATCGGCTCTCTGTACGCCATTGTCAGTGGACCGGTAACGGTGGATAAAGCCAATGCGATTCTCAATAAAGACAATTTCAGCATTGTCTTCTTCTTGATCGGTCTGGCGCTGATTGTTCTACTGCAAGTGGTAAAGACCAAAGCTGGAGAAAGAAACAGGAGAAAACAGATTAAACCGTTTAATCCCTCCACCACCT
>ENA-OQBU01000277-OQBU01000277.1-human-gut-metagenome-genome-assembly--contig:-NODE-277-length-11821-cov-6.440140_pt1 | contig 11821 bp, 13 predicted proteins | sample MGYA00242492_ERZ504566 | MGnify/ENA primary metagenome ERZ504566 (study PRJEB26092, sample SAMD00036261) | human gut metagenome | host: Homo sapiens | study: EMG produced TPA metagenomics assembly of...
GGTTTTTGGGAATGTGAGGGGTTGTTTAGCGTACCGATTTGTTCCAGTGACTGGAGGTTTCGGGACTCTGGGAGGCTCGGCAACGGGAGGATTTGTTCCAGCGGGTGGGGGATTTTGGTCTCTGGAAGGCAGTTCATATTTGCGATATGGTCGCGAACTCGGGCGCTTCGGCGTCCGTGGCGGGAAGTACCGTTGGCACTATGACTGACGGTACTATGCATCTTCTTGATCCTGCTCCTTTCGGACGTATTCTTCCGGCTATGGTCACCCCCATGAAGGCCGACGGTTCCGTTGATTTCGAGGCCGCGCAGAAGCTTGCGAAGCAGCTTGTCGCCGATGGCGCCGATGGCCTTGTGGTCAATGGCACCACGGGCGAGTCTCCCACCACCCACATGGAGGAGAAGGTCGAGCTGGTTCAAGCCGTCAAGGATGTGGTGAGCGTGCCCGTTATCTCCGGTGCGGGTTCCAACGATACCGCCCACACCGTGCGCATGGTGGAGCAGACCCAGGAAGCAGGCGCCGATGCGGTGCTCGTGGTCGCTCCGTACTATTCGCGCCCGTCGCAGGAAGGCGTGTTCCGTCACTACAAGGCGGTCAATGATTCCGCGGACAAGCCGATTATCGTTTACGATGTGCCTGGCCGCACCGGTCTGCACATTCAGTTGGAAACCTACCGTCGTTTGGCTGAGCTCGGTCACGTCAAGGCAGTCAAGGACGCCACCGGAGATATCGCGGGTGCCGTGCGTAAGCGTATGGAAACCGGTTTGACTTGGTATTCGGGCGATGACGGTCTGTTCCTGCCGTTCCTTTCGGTTGGTGCAGTCGGCATTATTTCCGTGATCGCACATGCTGCTTCCGGTCCGATGCGCGATTTGGCTGCCGCATTCGACCGCGGTGACATTCATGGGGCTCAGCGCATTGCCGTGCAGCTTGCTCCACTGGTCGAAGCAATGAACGGCAACGGTTTCCAGGCTGTTATGGCGAAGTCGTCGCTGAAGGTGCGTGGCATTCTCGATTCCACGACGATGCGTTTGCCGAACGTCGGTCCGGGTGAAGCTGAGATCAAGCGCGCGGAGGATGGCATGCGCGCTTCCGGCTTGCTGTGATTGCGACCATCGGTTTGCGATGAAGATTGCTGTGATTGCGATGATTGCCGTACCTGCAGTAGCTATGTCCATGGCACTGATGTGCAATGGCGATTACAGCAATCATGGCGATCAATCTCGACGATTACGGCAAGCATTGCGACTACCGGTTTGCCGTAATACGTTTGCCGTAATGCGGCAAACCTACTGAATTCCTCGTTTCCGCACAGGCGGAGACAATTAGTAATAGAAATCCAACTAGGAAATGGCTATAGAAGAAACCAAAACAGTAACTACGCACAAGCGCGGCAGCAAAGCTGCCAAGCGCACTGAAAACACGCAGACCGCGGATGTGCAATCCGTGAAGTCTGTGAGCTCTGAGAAGGTCAGCAAGGCTGAAACGACTTCCAAGAAGGCGAAGTCTTCTGGCCGTGGCAATCGTGCGGGCGATGCGTCCGGTTCCGTTCGTGGCGGTTCTCGCGGCAACGGCAGCGGCTCCTCCAAGGGCTCGAAGAGCACGAAAAACGTGAAGGCCGCAAAGAACACGAAGAACTCCAGAGGTTCCAAGAACTCCAGCGCGGCAAGCTCTTCTGCTGGAAGCCGTCGCAATTCCCGTCTTGCTCCGCAGACCACCGCGCCCCAGCAGGATGACGTGTTGATCGCTCCGCCGAAGTACCGTAAGGGCTCCATGCGCATCGTGCCGCTTGGTGGCCTGGGCGAAATCGGCCGTAACATGAACGTGATCGAATACAACGGCCACCTGCTGCTCATCGACTGCGGTGTGCTTTTCCCCGAAGAGGAGCAGCCGGGTGTCGATCTGATTCTGCCTGACTTCCACTACATCAAGGATCGTCTCGACAAGGTCGAGGCTCTGGTGCTTACCCACGGTCACGAGGATCATATCGGCGGCGTGCCGTATCTGCTGAAGCTCCGCCCCGACATTCCGCTGATTGGTTCCAAGCTCACGTTGCTTTCGTTGAAGCCAAGTGCAAGGAGCATCGTATCAATCCGCGACTGGTTGAGGTCAAGGGTCGTGACAAGCTGAAGGTCGGTCCGTTCAATCTTGAGTTCGTGAACGTCACGCATTCCATTCCGGACGCTCTGGCTGTGTTCGTGCAGACTCCGGCCGGAAGCCTCATCGATACCGGCGATATCAAGCTTGACCAGCTGCCGCTTGACCATCGCATCACTGATTTGGTGGAGTTCGGCAAGCTCGGAGAAAAGGGCGTGGATCTGCTGATGATGGATTCCACCAACGCTGAGGTTCCAGGCTTCGTCAAGCCGGAAACCACCATTGGCCCGGCGCTGGATCAGGCGTTCGCCCAGGCCACGCGCAAGATCATCGTGGCCAGCTTCTCCAGCCATGTGCACCGTGTGCAGCAGGTTGTCGACGCCGCCCACAAGTACGGTCGCAAGGTGGTGTTCGTGGGCCGTTCCATGGTTCGCAACATGTCCATCGCTGCGGATTTGGGCTACTTGAGACTTCCGGAAGACACGGTCATCGACCTGAAGAAGGCCCATGATGTGCAGGACGACAAGCTCGTCTACATGTGCACCGGTTCCCAAGGCGAGCCGATGGCCGCGCTTGGCCGTATCGCCGACGGCAATCATCGCGACATCACCATCAACGAATTCGACACTGTCATTCTTGCGAGCTCCCTGATTCCGGGCAACGAGCATGGCGTGTACAAGATCATCAACAAGCTGGTGCAGCTTGGCGCTCGTGTGGTCAATCGAGACAATGCCGCCGTGCATGTGTCCGGCCACTGCAATGAGGGCGAACTGCTGTACATGTACAACATCGTCAAGCCGAAGTGCGCCATGCCGATCCACGGCGAGAACCGTCACTTGGTGGCCAACGGCATGATCGCGGTCAAGACGGGCGTCGATCCGCAGAATGTGGTGCTTGCCGAAGACGGCGATGTGGTCGATTTGTACCACGGCCAAGCTGCTGTTGTCGGTTCCGTGCCATGCGGCTACGTGTACGTCGATGGCGATTCCGTTGGCGAACTTACCGAGGACGAGCTTGAGAAGCGTCGTATTCTTGGCACGGAAGGTTTCGTGTCGAGCTTCGTCGTCGTCGATACGGAAACGGCTGACGTTGTCGCAGGTCCGAAGATCTATCTCAACGCGGTGGCCGAAGACGAAAGCGAATTCGACAAGGTTCGTCATCAGATCGTCGAGCAATTGCAGGATGCGATGATGGCTGGCACGCACGATACATACAAGTTGCAGCAGATCATGCGTCGTACGTTGGGTAGCTGGGTCGCACGTCAGCTGCATCGCAAGCCGATGATCGTTCCGGTCGTTGCCGATATCGCACAGGATGTTGACGAAGCGATGGGATTGAACGCAGCGCAATGATGAATCGACAGATAGTCAATATTTTTCGCAATATCGCCGATTCCAGCGAAATCAATATTGGAATAATATTGAAATATCGACAGATCGTCAATAATTGTTGATTACATAATCAAAAGAAGGACGGCGTAACCGGCACAACCGGTTGCGCCGTCTCCTATTCAATAAATAGGAATCTCAACACAAATAAGGAGTGACATGCCAGGAGCAAATCTCACCCGAATCGAAGCGGAAGAACGCAAAAGCGTTATCGCAGCACCGGTTCATTACACGGTCAAACTTGATCTGACCCGTGGAGCCAAGAATTTCGGTTCCGAAACCACCATCACGTTCGACGCCGAGCCGGGAGCTACCAGCTTCCTTGACCTGATCGCCACCGAAGTGAGCGAAATCGTACTCAACGGCGAAACTCTCGATCCGGCCGAAGCGTTCGCCGACAGCCGTATCGAACTGAAGAACCTCGAAGCGCACAACGAAGTGACCGTCAAGGCACTGTGCCAGTATTCCAACACCGGTGAAGGCCTGCATCGTAGCGTCGACCCGTCCGACGGCAACATCTACCTGTACTCTCAGTTCGAAGTGCCGGATGCCCGCCGCGTGTATGCCGTGTTCGACCAGCCCGACATCAAGGCCGTGTTCGATTTCTCCGTGCTTGCAGCCAAGTCGTGGATCGTCACCTCCAACATGCCTGCCGCATCCGTGACCGACAATGAAACCGTTACCGAAGAGGGCACGCTCGGCACGCACGAAGCCGAAACCACCAAGCTGTGGGTGTTCGAATCCACGCCGACCATGAGCTCCTACCTCACCGCCATCTGCGCAGGACCGTACGCCGAATGGCACACCGAATACGCCAACGAAGACGGTCGCACCGTGCCGATGGCCATGTACTGCCGTCAGGCGCTCGCCGAAGCGTTCGCCAAGGATGTCGACTACCTGTTCGACATCACCAAGAAGGGTTTCGCCTTCTATGCGAAGACTTGGGGCGTGCCGTATCCGTACGCCAAGTACGACCAGATTTACGTGCCGGAATACAACGCCGGCGCTATGGAGAACATCGGCATGGTCACCATCCGCGACCAGTACGTGTTCGAATCGAAGGTCACCGACGCGTATGCCGAGCGCCGCGTGGTCACCGTGCTGCACGAGCTTGCACACATGTGTTCGGCGACTACGTGACCATGAAGTGGTGGAACGACCTGTGGCTCAACGAATCCTTCGCCGAGTTCACGTCCACTCTCGCCACTGCCGAAGCCACGGAATGGAAGGACGCTTGGGCCACATTCAGCTCCGGCGAGAAGAGCTGGGCACTGCGCCAGGACCAGCTGAGCACCACCCACCCGATCGTCGCGCCGATCAACGATCTGAACGACACGTACGTCAACTTCGACGGCATCACCTATGCCAAGGGCGCTTCCGTGTTGAAGCAGCTCGTGTTCTATGTGGGTCGTGAGAAGTTCTTCAAGGGCATCAACAATTATCTGAACAAGCATGCGTACTCCAACGCTACGCTCGCCGATCTGCTGGCTGAACTCGAGTTGCGTCCGGCCGCGATCTCAAGGCGTGGAGCGCCCAGTGGCTTGAACAGTCCGGCATCAACACCATCGCCACCGAAGTTGAGGAAAACGAGGATGGCACGATTCGCCAGCTTGCGTTGCGCCAGTCCGCTTCGGCTGAGCATCCGGTGCTGCGCGCGCATCGTCTGGCTGTCGGCTTCTACAATGAGGATCCGGAAACCGGCAAGATCGTGCGTACCGACCAGTTCGAACTTGATGTTGACGGCGAACTGACGATTGTCGAAGCGGCTGCCGGCAAGGCACGTCCGGCGCTGATTTTGGTGAATGACGACGATTTGACATACACGAAGCTGCGCTTCGACGAGAAGAGCCTCAAGTTCGCTGCGGAGAACCTGTATCGTTTCGACGATGCGTTGGCTCGTTCCGTGATTTGGCTTGCATTCTGGGATATGACCCGCGACGGCGAATTGCCGGCAAAGCAGTTCATCGAAACCTCTTTGGCTGCGCTTGCCACGGAACATGAGTCCACCACGTTCCGTTACGCTTTGGCGCAGGTCAGCACCACCGCATGGCATTACACCGCTCCGGCCGACCGTGCCGAAGTGGTGGAGCATGTGGCTGCCGAACTGTTCAAGCTGGCTCAGGCTGCCGAAGCCGGTTCCGACGAGCAGTTCCAGCTGATCACCGCCTACTTGGGTTATGGCGAGCCGGGCGATGCTGCGTTCGAAGCGAATGCGAAGGGTCTGCTCGATGGTTCCGTGAAGCTTGATGGCTTGGAGATCGACAATAATTTCCGTTGGACCATCATCAACGCGCTGAGCGCAATCAACGCCATCGGCCAGAGTGACATCGACGCGGAACTCGCCAAGCGTGAAACCACTGAGAACCGTGAGTTCGCATTGGGTGCGCGTGCGGTCGCAGGCATTGCGGAAGCAAGGAATGGGCTTGGAACGAGGCTTTGCACAACGACGAGCTGACCAACATGCAGTTGGAATCCGTGGCCCGTGGTTTCGCATCAACTCCACGTGCCGACTTGGCTGAACCGTACGCGGCCAAGTATTTCGAGGTTGCCGACTGGATTTGGAAGAACAAGACCTTCCACATGGCTGAGGCTCTGCTGGAAGGCCTGTACCCGAGCTATGCCGATCCGGCCACACTGGTGGATCTCGGTGATGCTTGGCTGGCTTCGCATGCCGACGCCGACAACGCGTTGCAGCGCATTGTGCGTGGCAATGTCGAATCGTCGCATCGCACGCTCAAGGTGCGTGATTTCAACGCGTCCCTCTGATGCCGTTCCTGGCACCACTACAGTAGCTGTTTTTGGCAGCTACTTCTGATATCACTTGTGATATTGCATCATAAGCCCGGACTGACGGCGTGACTTATCCCGCTGCCAGTCCCGGGCTTGTTTGCTTTCAGACAAGCCATCCCAAACAAAGTCCCATAACGGTTATGGACAATGGGTCTTTCGGACCCATAATGACCCAGCCGGTCGGAATCGGAGGATGGAAGTGAGATCGCAAGAAACTTGAGATTGCGGAAATCTCACGACGTTGCATACTGCGGTTTGCCTGACATCGCATACTGCAGTATGCAGGTATCGCAACATGCTGTTGACTATTTTGTTGAATGGTGAACCCGTTGAGTACGATGGTGCACGGCAATATAACTTGAGATAGCGAGGACTTGAGACTCATGCCACGTATGTTCGGAACAGACGGTGTTCGAGGATTGGCGAATAGGGCTTTGACCGCACAGCTTGCATTGGATTTGGGCGATGCTGCGGTGCGCGTGCTTGGCGATGATGGAGACAAAAGCGAATTCGACGGTCGTCGTCGCGCACTGGTCGGCCGTGATACCCGCGTTTCCGGCGATTTTCTCGCCGCAGCACTGTCTGCAGGCATGTCCGCAGGCGGTTTCGATGTGATCGACGCGGGCATATTCCAACCCCTGGCGTCGCATACCTGACCTCCGTGCTGAACGTGGAAATGGGTGCCGTGATCTCCGCATCCCACAATCCCATGCCCGACAACGGCATCAAATTCTTCGCACGCGGCGGATTCAAACTGCCTGACACCAAAGAAGACGAAATCGAAAACGTGCTCGGTCAGGATTGGGAACGCCCGACCGGTGCAGGCGTGGGACGTATCAGCCACGACACGGCAACCGCAACCAACCTGTACATCGACCATCTGGTATCCACAATCGCCCCCATCGGGCCTGACAAGTCCCAGCCGACACCGTTGAAAGGCTTGAAAGTCGTGGCTGACTGCGCCAACGGCGCCACCTCCGTGGTCGCGCCGGAAGCGTTGCGCCGCGCAGGAGCCGACGTGAGCGTGATCAACGCTTCGCCAGACGGCTACAACATCAACAAGAACGCCGGATCCACACACCCCGAACAGCTGCAGGCCATGGTCAAGGCATCCGGAGCCGACTTGGGCGTGGCATTCGACGGTGACGCCGACCGTTGCCTTGCCGTAGACGGCGAAGGCAATATGGTCAACGGCGATCAGATCATGGGCATTCTTGCACGTGCCAAGAAAAACGCGGGCAAACTCAACCACGACACCCTCGTGGTAACCGTGATGAGCAACCTCGGTCTGAAGCTCGCCCTGCGTTCCATGGGCATCAAAACCGTGCAAACCGGCGTGGGCGATCGTTACGTGCTTGAGGAAATGCTGCGCGGCGACTATTCGCTCGGCGGCGAACAGTCCGGCCACGTGATCAACCGCGAATTCGCCACCACCGGCGACGGTACACTCACCGCACTGACCTTGTGCAACGAAGTGGTCAACTCCGGCAAGAGTCTCAAAGAACTCGCATCCGACTTCCCGCAACTGCCGCAAACCCTCATCAACGTGCCAAACGTCGACAAGCTCGCAGCCAAAACCAACGCCAAAGTGCAGGCGGCCGTCGAACGCGAAGAGAAAATGCTCGGCGACACCGGCCGCGTGCTCTTGCGTCCCTCCGGCACCGAACCGCTCGTGCGCGTCATGGCTGAAGCGGAAACCCAGCAGCAGGCCGACGAGGTCTGCGACCGTCTCGCCAAAGTCGTGGCCGAAGAACTCGCCTTGTAATCACACCGCCGATACACAGTATTTGGCAATCCAAAATCCCGAACCAATCCGCGAAGGAACCTCATGTTTGGATGTAACTCGAAAGTCAACCTCGAGCTCAACCGCGAGGTCGAAAAACTCATCAAAACCGGCGGCAAGGAACAGCTGCTTCCCATCGTGCAGGCAGGTGAACCGGTACTGCGCCAGCAGACCGCAGCCTACGAAGGCCAACTGAGCCGCAAGACACTTGACAAGCTCATCGAAACCATGCGCGTCACCATGATCGAAGCGCCGGGCGTAGGTCTCGCCGCAACCCAGATCGGCCTCGGACTGGCGCTTGCCGTGGTGGAAGACCATGTGCGCGACGACGATGACGATGACCCGCGCGAAGCGGCCGAATTCCCATTCCACGTCATCATCAACCCCAGCTATGAGCCGATCGGCACCGAAACCCGCAGCTTCTACGAAGGCTGCCTGAGCTTCGACGGCTATCAGGCGGTACGCAAGCGCTGGCTCGACATCACCGCCCGCTGGCAGGATGAAGATGGCAAACAGCATGAGGAACATCTGCACGGCTGGCCGGCCCGCATCTTCCAGCACGAAACCGACCATCTGAGCGGCGAACTGTATATCGACAAGGCGGAAATCCGCAGCCTCGCCACCAACGAGAATCTTGAGGATTTCTGGTGCGACGATCCGGTTCCCACCGAAGCCGCCGCCGAACTCGGATTCGAACTGTAAACCAGGAGCGCACGCCGCAAATCGCATACATGCGCGGCGAAAAACGCTGCGGAATCCGATTGTCACGGAATCCTATCGTTGTGGAATCCGCGGAATATCCTGCAGGGGGAGAGGCCCACAGGCCTCTCCCTTTTTGTCATACCGTCATTTTTTTCGTCATACCACCATGCGCATAACCAGTGCAACGCGCGCACGCATCACACTCCCCACGGCAGACGCACGTATGAGCGTAACCATGTTTGCATTTCGCGGCATTATCGACAATATCGGCGTTCGCGTTGCGATGGAATGATTTCGTACGCGACGTCGTGCTCCGTCTGCAACGAGCATGATCGTATCCTGACGACGAATGCTTGGTGAACATAATCGTTTTTCGTAGCATTGTTCTTTCTCTTACCGAAAATCAACGAAATAAAACGAACCCAAGATAACCTTTCGAATCTCAAAAAACTTAAGATTGCGCTATCCGAGAAGCATCATGGTTTTTTGTACGCGCCGACGTGTACTGCGCCCCCTCTCGGCTACCATGCAAAGTATGAACGAAGCAAAGACGGGCCGTTCCTGGCTTACCGAAGCCAAACAAGACATCAGCCAATGGTCGCATCGATGCCGAAAAACGCCGACAATGAGCGCATCGACTGGCATTGGGTCATGTCTCTCGACTTGGAACACGGCATCGGAGCCGCCAAAAGCCAAGGCATCGACCTGATCGCCGTTCTGAATGCCGCGGATACCACGTTTTTCGTCGACCTCGGAGAAAACGGATCCCATGCAGGATTCGGTACCATCCGTCCAACAGTTGCATAATCTGCTGAAAAAGGATTTAGCGGTCCGTGACCGGCTCGAATCCATCATCGCGCAATGCAATACCACCTTCATGACGGATTTCGACCGTCTGATCGCTTCATACCGTTTGCCTCGCGCGCTCGCCTATGCGAACCGTAGGTTGTGCGACGAAATTGCCGTGTTGCGGCGCATTGGTGTTGCGATGGGATTGTGGACGATTGCCGAAGAGCGGCGGGAGCGGGTGATAGTGCCCGTGCTGCAGTCTGTTGCCGGAGCGGAAAGCCTCGTGAATCTTAACGATATTCAGGATCGTACCGCGCAGATCGTCAATGGCCGTGCCGAACGTCGTGCCGCGGAACGTGAGCAGAAGCGTGCCAGCGATTACGCCATGTCACGCGCGAATTTGAGCGGGGTGACGAGTCCGGGAGGCTCGAAGGTGTTCGACTATGGCTCCCTCGGATCCGCTGGCGGTTCCGCTGACTCGGCGGAAGCCGCGCAGGACCGACGTTTGGCGGATTACAAAAAGTCGGATTGGCGTGACGCCTACCTTCCCGGCCGTGACGTCGACACGGTGATGGGCATTGATATCGAAACTACGGGTACGGATCCGGCTCGCGTGTACATCATCGATGCCGGATTCGAATTCATGAACATGATCTCGCCTCGTCCTGCCGGCGAGCCGCGGGCTACCGCTACGAACAGGATTATTACGAGACCGGCGATGCATATGGCCAGGCACGTCTTTCCTTCGGCGTTCCCGCGCAGAATGCGCTGCTTGGCAATCCTCTGATTCTCGACCTTACCGGTATTGACGTGCGCGATCGCGCCAGCGCGGACTTTCGTCTGTTCGACGAATGGCCCGAAGCTCAGATCGGATTGCTGCAACGACTCGAACAGCAGCCATATGTTGCGCATAACGCCCGGTTCGAGCATAGCTTTTTCATGCTGAACGTCGCCGGATATGCGGAAAGCTATCGTGCCGGCAATATCACGATCATCGACACATTGCCGATGAGCCGTCGTTGGGATGAGGGGTCGATTCCCGATGATGAGCATCCGCACGGCAACAATACGTTGGATGCGTATGCCAAACGTCAGGGCGCGTTGGATGCATCCAAAAGCGAACGACATCTTGGCTTGGAAGATACGCACATCATGCTGGTCGCCATGAAGCATCATCTGGGTGTGCTGCATGCCGAGGGGCGCGGGCCGTGGGGCGCGGTGGCAGGCCCGGGCAATGGTGGCAAGCGCTGCGGCAAGCGCTGGTAGACGGAGTCGCTCGCAGGTTGTGTGGCAAGGCGTAAGTTGGTCGGACGAATTGACGTTGCTGGATGTGTGTCAGGCGTAGTCGTGTTGTGTCTGTTCCCGCTGGATGTTTTGCCCGCTGTTTGTCTTGTACCTTTCTGTCATTCGTTCGTCTCGTGTGCGACACGCCCGGATGTTGACCTGTCGCGAGGTATGTTGAGGTTTTTCCAGCGGGATTGTGCTGTGAAATGGTGCTCATCACTCGATTTTCCTGCGATTTCGACACGCCGAGAGATACGTTATTTTCAACGGTTTACACGATGTTTGCGGAAGGTCGATTTGCGTAGATCGGCAAGGACGTGTAAGTTACATCTCGCTGCTCAGCACGGCGGTTCCGCTCCTGAGGTTCGGGACGGTCTGCTGGTGTGGTGGTGGTTTGAGAACTCAAGAGCGTATTTGTACTACTTCTTTATAGTCAATGATTGCCAGTTCATCGTCCGCTCGTTCGCGAGTGGCCGGGAGGCCTTGAAGGACGGTGAGGTTTTCGTGCGATGCGCCTTTCCTTATAAGGCGATCGTCAATTTTCTTGTTTTTGAGAGTCACATGTTGGCTTTCTGCAAAGTTTTTTGTGGAGGGTTCGATTCTGGCTCAGGATGAACGCTGGCGGCGTGCTTAACACATGCAAGTCGAACGGGATCCATCAGGCTTTGCTTGGTGGTGAGAGTGGCGAACGGGTGAGTAATGCGTGACCGACCTGCCCCATACACCGGAATAGCTCCTGGAAACGGGTGGTAATGCCGGATGCTCCGACTCCTCGCATGGGGTGTCGGGAAAGATTTCATCGGTATGGGATGGGGTCGCGTCCTATCAGGTAGTCGGCGGGGTAACGGCCCACCGAGCCTACGACGGGTAGCCGGCCTGAGAGGGCGACCGGCCACATTGGGACTGAGATACGGCCCAGACTCCTACGGGAGGCAGCAGTGGGGAATATTGCACAATGGGCGCAAGCCTGATGCAGCGACGCCGCGTG
>ENA-OQBU01000278-OQBU01000278.1-human-gut-metagenome-genome-assembly--contig:-NODE-278-length-11814-cov-2.243946_pt1 | contig 11814 bp, 14 predicted proteins | sample MGYA00242492_ERZ504566 | MGnify/ENA primary metagenome ERZ504566 (study PRJEB26092, sample SAMD00036261) | human gut metagenome | host: Homo sapiens | study: EMG produced TPA metagenomics assembly of...
CAGATTTCCACATTCAATTTTCACTTTTGTGGTTTTGTAAAGGTGTTGTGCCTTACAAATAGAAAGGACCGATATGCAGAATTTTGCATACCGGTCCTTTTGATATTATGCACCGTTACCATTCACTTTTTTGTATAAGAGCGAATGATGTTGGTAATGGGGTTGTCCCTTTTCCAGCCTTTGCCCTTACCGCCCTTGGCCTGGTCCTGGATCTTGCCTGCACGAATGGTGACAAAGTCCGCCTTGTCAATCAGTTTTTCCATTGGCGGAATATCGTCAAAGTCGTAGTCGCCGGTAACAGTGTCCAGCAGGGGGTAGCCAGGGTGGTGTTGGCGTACTTCTTTACTGCTGTCATGGCCATAATGATCAGTCGATTGTCCTCCGGCAGGGTCAGGGTCTTGGCACCGCGAATGTCCAGTTCATACAGGTAGAACCAGGCTTTTTTTGGCGGCAATGTTGCCTCCGGGTGATGGCAGTGTGTGAATTCAAGGGCAATGTCCGCATCCTTAATGCGGGCGGTCTGCTTCAATCCAGCCATATCCCACAGAATGGCAGCTCTGCCATACTGTGAATAGTCAGGGTCTTGGTGCGCCGATCGGTGGCGAATTCCGCCTGCCGGTCACCGGCGGTGCTGGCTGCCAGAAAGTATAGCTTGGTGCAGCCCTTGGGCAGCTCCAAAGTCTCGCCGCGAGCCACAAGCAGGTCGTTGCCGTCGCTGATCTGCGGCAGCTTAAATGTAATGCCCTTATAAGTGGGTACCTGCGGTAGCAACTCTGCCGGCAACGAGAACCCGGCGCCTTGCAGGATGCAGTTGCGCATATCCTCGTCGGTCGTTAAGCCCTTGGTGTTCACAGGAAGCTCCATTTTTTTGAATTTCTCTCGAGGTAGCTTTTCTGCCTCAAAGGTGAGTAAAAAGGTTTTCACTTCAAAGGGCTTCAAATCAAAGGTCAGTTGACCGTTCTTGATCTCTATCGCTTGAATCGGTCGCTCGTCTGCGGTGCACAGGGTAGCACCGGCGATGGCCCGATAGACGGAGAAGGTTACAGCCTTTTGTGCTTGGCCTGCAGCTTCGCCAATGCGGACGATATAACCGCTGCCATCCTCGCTTTTCTTAAAGGCGCGGAGTAAGGCGTTCTCCGTATTTAATGCAGCCGCGGAAAATGCGCTACCCAGCTTGCCGTCCTTGCGGGCGGAGGTTTGGAATGCGACCAGCGGTTTGCTAAAGGCTTCTGCCGCTGTTTGCGTGCCGGTCTGCCAGCTGCCCTTGTGGCTGTAAATGCCAAAGCCGAAGCGGTTGCGCCCAAGGTCCATCAAATCCTGGCGCGCCTCTTTGATAAAAGCGCCGGCGGGCGTGTGCAGGCATGTGAGCCGCAGGGTGTGATCGTCCGGCTTGTCCCAGCCGTATTTGCTGTCGGAAAAGACGGACACGCCAAAGCCGCCGTCACTACCTGTCAGATCCGCCCACTTTTGGGCCGGCACTTCATATAGCTTTTCGTTATTATTTTCTCTGTGGATTACACCCAGTCCCAGGTCGTAGTCCGCGCCGTTTGCGGCGGCAACAAAGGGAAATTCAGCCTTGAGCATAGATCGGCGGCTGCACCAATCCACAGCGTTCTCCACCCGAATACAGCTGCTGCCGGCATCCAGGCTGATCACCTGTTCCACTTTAGACACGCCCAGTTGACGGCTGACTTTAATAGCCGCCTTGGCGGGGCCGCTCTCCAGCAGCTCGAACTTCGGTGTGTTGGCATAGAGATAAGGCGCTTTGTCAATATCGGCCTTGCGCATTTCCCACGCCGGGTAGTTTAGTTCGCCGGTGTCGTGGAGCACAGCCAACTTAATGGGTCTTTCCAAAATCTGGCGCCCCAGCTCTTTATCATACAAAAAGGCGATATCGCCGTTTTTGTTCAGCAGCAGACGGTACTTGCGGTTCTCCAGCATGTGCTCGCCGCAACGCAGGTCGGTCTTTACCGGGCAGGGGGCGTTTGCTGCCGTCACATCCAATACCAGGTAGCATAGGAGGCACGGTGGCCAGCACCGCCATGTGAAATGCCTTGCCTTCTTTGCGGATGACCTGGCTGGGCAGCTCATTACCGTCTCGATCCAGCACCCGCAGGTACTTGCCGTTGTGATTCAGTCGCACATGGGCTTCTACCGATTCTGTTCTGGCAAAGGGCAGGGGGTTGTGCACGATCAGGGCGCAGTCCGTTACCCATTGGGTATCCAGTTGGTTGGCAATGGCACCCACTGCACCGGTGTATTCCCCTTGCAGCTGTACCAGCGAAGTGTGGTAGTCGTTCCACCCGGTGTTATAAATGTCCATATTGGAGGTGCCGGGCAGATCGTCGTGAAACTGGTGCTGGATCAGTCGCTCCCAGGCCTTAGTCACCGTTTCCTGCGGGTAGGTATAGACCCCCAGCAGCTCCGCAGTGGAGAGGGTGCTCTCTGCCACATCGGCCAGCACCTCACATTGGCGGTTCAGTCGCTTGCCCATCGCCCGGGCAGTGTAACCGCCGGCACCGTGGCTGGTCATCAGCAGCTCGTTGTTCCACACGGGCAGGCGGTCCTTGTCGCTGTCCGGCAGCGCATCAATGTCCTTGAAGATTTGGTCGGAACGAGCGCTGATCACATCAAAGTCTTTTTGCTCATTTTCTGCCGCGCTGGCGCACACGCTTTGCACGCTCTCCTCTGTGGGAGCGCCGCCAACGTCGCCGGTGCCGTACAGGTGCTGGGCATAGGGGAGACCGCCTTCAAAGGCGTTCTTTGCCACATCGTCAATGACGGACACTTCGCCGCGCAGGTCGCCGCTGAATTTGGAACGGTAAGACCGGGCGTGGGGCACGCCAGCACACGGCTGCCGTCCACGCTTGCCAATAACCCAGGGTAAAGGGCACGCCGTAGGCACTGCCCCAACTGAGCTTTTGGGTAGTAAAGCCCAGCAGCCCGGCATACTTCATCACAGACGGCAGCGCCTGGCCGAAGCCAAAGCAGTCAGGCAGAAAAATGTCCTTAGACTGCACGCCGAACTTTTCCTGAAAATACCGATTGCCAAGGAGAATATTGCGAAAAAGTGCCTCCGGAGAGGGAATATTCACATCGCCGTTCTCATAGCAGGCGCCGGCGGGATACCAATTACCGTTCTTTACAAAATTCTGAATTTCCGCAAAGGCCAAAAGGATAATATTCCTCAATCAGCTGATAGCGAAAGGCACCTTCAAAATTGAAGCAGTAGTCGGGATAACGCTCGATCAGATCAAAGTTCTTACGCAAGGTATCCGGCAGGTATTCCTCAATGGTTTTGCGCAGATCCCAGCGCCACACCGTGTCCAGATGGGCGGTGGATACTGCATATACTTCTTCTTTTGCATACTTATTTTCTCAATAATCTCGTAGGTAAATTCGTACTGCTCTTGCAGAGCCTTTACCTTGTCCTCATTGTCCTCAATAAAGGTGGGGGTGTACACGCTCTTACCATCCTTGGAGTAGTCGGCTACAATTTGATTCAATGCCTGCCAGCTCGTCCTCTTTCTCTCTATAACCTCGGCAAATTTGATCAAAAACTCTCTGTGTTTGGGAAGTCTGACTTTCATACTGTTCTCCTGTTCCGGGCATAGCCCATAAAATATACTTTATTATAATATTAAAAAACATATTATTGCAAGAGCAGATCGGCTTTTTCTGCCAGCAGGGCGGCAGCGTGGGCAATGGCAGCCCGGGGCGGGGTGTCCTTATCTGTTAAGGTAATCACCTTGTCGCCCACCAGGGTGCCGTCCCCATCGCCGCTGATAACCACACAGCGCTTGCCCAGCTTTTTGGCGCGTTGCGCCACCTGAGAAGGCAGCTTGCCCATCAAGGTCTGCCGATCCGTGCGCCCCTCGCCGGTAATCACCAGGTCGGCCCCGGCAATGGCGCTGTCCAGATCGGCCAGCGCCGCCAGCAGATCAAAACCGCTTTGGGTGCTACCGCCCAGTACGCCGTACAGGCCGCCGCACAGTCCGCCGGCTGCACCGGCACCGGGCAAAGCACTGACAGCATTAGGCAACAGCGCCGCCAGGTGCGCCATACCGTTGTTCAGCAGTTGTACTTGCGCCGGAGTGGCGCCTTTTTGGGGACCGAACACCGCAGCGGCACCGTTTTCGCCTGTATAAGGATTGGTCACATCGCAGGCGTATGTAAAGTGCATACCCTTTACGCAATGTTGAAAATCCGACGGGATCTGCAACCGCTCGATCCGCTGAAGATCGCCGCCGGTCGGGTGGGGGATAGAAGTCCCGTTTCGGTCATAAAATGCCACGCCAAGAGCGGCCAACGCACCGGCGCCGCCGTCGCACATACCGCTGCCGCCAAGGCCAATGATAAAATGGTGAAAACCAAGGTCTATGGCGTTTTTCAGCTGCATACCGACGCCGTAGGAGGAGGCGGCCATAATGTCCTTTTTCGTCTGTAAAGCGCAGGTTGCGGCGCACTCGATCAGCGCCGTATCGCCCCAGGTGTACAGGGGTGCTTGTATTGTATTGCCATATAGGTCAACGGCATTTGTGTAAAGGATAGCGCCCTTACAGGCGTCAACGCAGCAGGTGCCAAATCCCTCGCCTCCGTCGGACAGGGGCAGGGTGGCTACCGTCACCCCCGGGTGGGTCAGCAACGCTTGCGCCAATATATCGCACACCTGGCGGGCGGTCAGAGAGCCTTTGTAACTATCCGGTGCAATGAGAATGTGCATCTTCAATCAACCTCCTGAGTGCCGCTTGAAAGTCTTTGTCCTGTTCTGCCGTGCGCTTGGACGGCCCTTTCAGCCGGTAGCCGCCTCGCCGGGCTTTCTTGGCTGCGTGGCGGGTGAGCAGTAGCGTGTCAATATTGGCGTCAGTGAGCCGCTTGCCGTTTTGGGTAATGGGATAGCCCCGCTTGGCCAGCACCATGGCTGCCAGTCCGTAATCCTGGGTCACCACGATGTCTCCCGGCTTCACCTGGCGGATTAGGGCAAAGTCTGCGCTGTCGCTGCCTTTATCCACGGTGACGACCCGGGCGTTTTTCTCTTTAAACTCATGGCTGGTGTCGCAAAAGAGTATGGCTTCCAGCCCATGTTCGGCTGCTGCTTGCAGAGTCAGATCCACCACCGGGCAGCCGTCAGCGTCAATTAAAATCTTCATAGCCATATTGTACCACATTTGAATTTTGGTTGCAATTCTGGTATACTGGCGTAAGAAAGGCGGGGACGATATGCGAATTTTAATTGTGCGTCATGGCGATCCGGACTATGAGAAGGACTCTTTGACCCCCAAGGGGTTCCGGGAGGCAGAGCTGTTGGCGGATCGACTGTGTCAATTGGATGTAAAGGCATTTTACTGTTCACCTTTGGGTCGAGCGCAGGACACGGCACGACCACTTTGCAGCGGTTGGGGCGCAGTGCGGAGACTCTGGATTGGCTGCAAGAATTCCGCGGCAAGGTGCGCCGGGGGGCTGAAAGTGGAGGGCTGTTGGGATCGGCTGCCTTCTTACTGGTGTAGGGAGGACAATTACTATTCGGCCGATGCGTGGTTGAACACGCGGCTGATGCAAAGCAAAAATGTGGAGAAAGAGTATCGCTATGTATGCCGCCATTTGGACGCCCTGCTGGCGCGGCACGGCTACCGGCATAACGGTCGAGTGTTTGATGTGGTAGACGGCAATCATGATACCATTGTTCTGTTTTGTCACTTTGGCGTAGAGGCGGTGCTGCTCAGCCACATGCTCTCTGTATCGCCGATGCCCCTTTGGCACAATTTTGTGGCGCTGCCCACCTCCGTTACCACAGTGGTGACCGAGGAGCGGGAGCAAGGAATTGCCACTTTCCGTGTGCAGCAGTTTGGCGATTTGTCCCACCTGTATGCGGCGGGGGAGCCGCCGGCGTTTGCCGCGCGGTTTTGCGAATGCTTTGCGGATGATACCCGCCATTAAAAAGAAGATAAAAAATGCACCTTGCCCGGGTTCCATCCCGGTAGGGTGCATTATTTTTGTTCTCGATGCGCGCGCAGTAGGCGGATGGGCACCGCCACCAGCACAGCGCCAAGCCCCATACCCGTGGCGATCTGTAAGGTTTGTGCAGCATAAGCAATGGCTTGATTCGGTTGACCCCACAACAGGTATTGCATGGCGTAGTAGATGGCGCTGCCGGGCAGCAGGGGCACGGTAGAGGGGTAGAGCAGTACGGTGGATGGGGTTTTCAGCACCCGCGCCAGCAGCTCTGCGTATAGGGCAACGGCCAGCATGCCCCATAGGGTGGCGCCAAAAAGCCCCCATGCCATTTTCTTCGGCAAACCGATATACAGTGCCGGACAGCAGACCGCCAAAGTTGTAAAGAAACAGCAGTCGCCGCGGCACCTGCATTAAACAGAAAAGCGAAAGTGCCAAGGCGCCGGAGAGGATCTCTCTCACCGCCCCACGCTCCCCGGCAGCCAAAGGGCAAAGGCACAGCCCAGGGCGATAGCCAGGGCACACAGCACTGCCTCTGCCAGTTGCAGCAGTCCGGCCAGCAGATCACCGTCAATCATATCTCGTAGCGCGTTGCCCACCGTCAGCCCGGGCACCAGCAACATAATGGTGCCGATGAGTATGTTGGCGCCTCGTAGGGGCAGTCCAAGTGCCTGCGGCGTAAACGCCAGTAGCCCGGCCACCGTGGCATCCAGCAGCACGGCAGTAAAGCCGGATTGCAGCGCAGGTCGATAGCCGGACACTAAAATGCCAAATCCGCCGCACAGCACCGCTTCTGCCCAAGTGCCGCCAAAAGTAAATGCAAAAGGCGGCAGTGGCCAAAAAGGTGCATAGCAGTCGGGTGCGCCTGCTGTATATCCGGCGTTTGGTGACAGTCCAGTCTACGGTCTCGCCCCTGCACAGGCGGCGGGACAGGGTGTTCAGCCGATCCAGTTCTGCCAGGTCAATTTCCTCCGGCTCCAGGCGCTTGGTGCAGGTGTGGGTGGTGTTATCTGCCATGGTCACCGTGGCAGTGAGAATGCCCGGCACAGCCCATACCTGGGCATCTGTGGCACCGACGGCATAATTGATCCGGGTGACTGTATCTTCTGTGCGGCGCACTTCGCCACCGCTTTCCATCATAGCCGCACCGGATCTCCAGGGATAGACGCAGCGCTTGCATTTTTTGCGATTCCATATTCTTAGTGTGCGCAAAGTGGGAAAAATATAAAAGCCCTCTTGGTGTATATTTTACATCAAGAGGGTTTTTTCTATTGACTGTCTTTACGGACTTGTGCGTCTTTGCTTGCGCTTTTTTATTTTTGGACCAGGTGGAGGGGGAGAGTGCAAACCAAAGCGGGAAGATTTCCAACCGCCCCAGCAGCATTGCCATGGACAGAACAAATTTGGACAAGTTCGAGTATCCGGTATAGCTTTGCACCGGACCCACCAGCCCCAGGCCGGGACCGATGTTGTTAAAGCAGGACACAGTGGCGGACAGGTTGCTCTCTATATTAAGTTCGGCTCCAACGAAGGATTAAAAAGATCCCGGCGATGAAGGCAAAATAAATGGGAAAGTAGGCACTGACGCCGTTTAAGGTAGCGTTGTCTACCCGCTTGCCTTCTAATTTGACCACGCCTACGGAGCGGGGGTGCAGCATGTGGCGCAGTTCCCGGCGTATGAGCTTAAACAGCAGCATGACGCGGGAGACCTTCAGTCCGCCGGCAGTAGAACCGGCACAGCCGCCCACAAACATCAGCAGGAATAAAATGGAACGGGACAGATCCGGCCACAGGTCGAAGTCTGCCGTAGAGTAGCCGGTGGTGGTCAGGATAGACGCCACTTGAAAGGTGGATAGCTGCAATGCCTTGCCCACGCTGTGGTACAGATTGTAAATATTGGCGGTGATCAGCGCCGTAGCCACACCGAAGATGCCCAGGTAGCACCACAATTCCTGACTTTTGAATAGGGAGCGGAAGTTGCGCAACAGCGCCAGATAATACAGGTTAAAGTTGACGCCGAACACCAGCATAAATATGGTAATGACCACCTGACAATAGGTGGAGTAGCTGCCGATACTGTCTGCCTTAATGCCAAAGCCGCCGGTGCCTGCGGTGCCAAAGGAATGCACCAGTGCGTCAAACAGGGGCATTTTGCCACATACCAGTAAGATGACTTCCACTGCGGTGAGAAAAACATAAATCAAATAGAGAATCCGCGCGGTCTGCTTGGCGCGGGGTACCAGCTTGCCCACAATGGGACCGGGCATTTCCGCGCGCAGGATGTGAATGGAGCGGTCCGTAACCGAGGGGATGATGGCCATAATAAAGACCAGCACACCCATACCACCTACCCAGTGGGTAAAGCTGCGCCACATCAGCACCCCGTGGGGCATGGATTCCACATCGGTCATTACCGAGGCGCCGGTGGTGGTGAAGCCGCTGACTGTCTCAAAAAAGCGTCAAAGAAGTTGGGCAGCGCGCCGCTGAGCACAAAGGGAATACAACCGATCAGGGACAGAGCAATCCAGGCAAAGGCCACGATTACAAAGCCCTCTTTTGGCGTAGATCACCCGGTTCTTGGGCTTGAAAATCAGCGACAGGGCGATACCCAGTACCAGGGCTATGCCGATGGTGATGAGAAAGGGCAGCGGCGTTTCTTTATAGAGGAGCGCCACCACCAGCGGCAACAGCAGCATGGCTGCCTCCGCACGAACGATCTTACCGATCATGTAAAATACCATTTTACGGTTCATGGTTTCTGTTCCCCTAATCCTTATTTAATAATATCCGTCAGGTCGTGCAAGCGGCGATTGGCAGCCAGCACCACGACTTTGTCTCCGGGCATAATCTTGTCCTCGCCGGTGGGGATAATGGTTTTTCTGCCACGAATGATTCCGGCGATCAGGGTGTTTGGCTTTAATGCCAGGTCTTTCAGCGCCGTTTGGGTTATGGCAGAGCTGCCGCAGACTTTGAACTCCAGTGCCTCCGCCTTGCCGTCCATAATTTTATACATCGTTCCATATTACTGTCCTGGGAATTGCGCAGGGCGCGGGCATAGCGAACCACCACATCGGAGGTGATGTCTTTAGGCGACACCAGGCAGTCCAGCCCCAGCTTTTCCGCCATATCGCCCAGTTCGTTGCGGTTGACCTTGGAGATCACCTTGGGTACATTCTGGGACGCAGCAAACAAAGACATTAAAATGTTTTCCTCATCAATGCCGGTGAGTGCTACAAAGGCGTCCATAGAACGCAGCCCCTCCTCCAACAGCAGCTCCTGCTGGGAGCCGTCACCGTTAATGATCACAGCGTTTGGCAGGGCCTCACAAAGATTCCGGCAGCGTGCCCGATTTTGGTCGATGATCTTAACATTGTTGCCGGTGTTGGAAAGCATTTTGGCCAAGTAAAAGGCGGTGCGGCTGCCACCCAGAATCATTACATCTCTGGCCTGCTTGCGCAGCACGCCCAGGCGTTTGAGCAGCTTTTGAATTTCAGCCGGAGAGGCGGTCAGGCTGATTTTGTCGCCCCCGCGGAGAATAAAGTTACCGTCAGGGATAAACGCTGTTCTCCCCGGCGCACGGCGCAGATCAGCACCCGGGGTATGGTACTTCTTTTGCAGGTCGATCAGGCGAATGCCGTCCAGTATAGAGTCTTCTCGCAGGCGCAACTCTGCCATTTCAAAATTTCGCCCGGAGAAGTATTCAATCTTCACCGCAGAGGGCACTTTGAGAATATTAAACAGCTCCTGTGCGGTAAGCAGCTCCGGGTTGATGGACATAGAAAGGTTCAGCTGCTGGCGCATAAAGCCAAGGGAACGGTCGTTGTACTCCGGGTTACGCACCCTGGCGATGGTGTGCTTGGCGCCCATTTGCGGGCAAAAAAAGCAGCACAGCATATTCATCTCGTCCGAGCCGGTGGCCGCCACCACCAGTTCCGCCTTGTCTACCGCTGCTTCCTCCAGGGTCTCACAGTCGGCGCCGTTGCCGCAGACACCCATCACATCATACATATTGGTGATCTGTTCCAGAACGTGGGCGTCCTTTTCCAGCGCCACCACATCGTGCCCCTCGGCAGACAGGCTCTCCACCAAGGTGGAGCCGATCTTACCACAGCCAACAACAATAATATTCATTCTTTTTCCCCATTTAATTAGATTTAGTAGAATTACAAACCTATACTGCCCCAAATCATACCACTTTCATACGGGATTTGCAATATACCTTTGCTAAAAAATAAAACGAAAAAGCCGTCTGCCCAAGGCAGACGGCTCTTGCTTATTGGTTTAAGGTGTTGCGGATCTCTTTGCGGGCGGCCCGTTCCAGGGTGCGGGCGTCTGTAATGACGGTTTTGTCGTAGCAGTAGCTGATGGATTGGGTCAGCCCCAGCAACAGGAACAAAAAGATCATCTGCTTGGGGGAGTTGAAGATAAAGTCCGACAGCCCAAAACCCAGGTACAGCACCAGGGAGGTGAACACGCAAAACACAAGGGTCAGCTTTCTGGAATTGTTGGTGTTGATTTCCAGCAGTTTGCCGGCGCTCCAGATTAGGAGAATGCCCAGCAGAATAATACCGACCACCCCAAGCTCTACCCAAAATTCAATAACAAAATTGTGGGCGTGGGGTTTGTCCAGATTATACATATACTTGAGAATGTTGCCGGTTTCCTCACATCCGAAGCCGGTGCCGATGAAAAAATGCCCGAGTGTGGGAGAGCACATAATCAATCAGACTTTCCCAAATATTAAAGTGCGCCACAGAGGACTTTTTGGCCTCGCCGTTGCCCCCGGAGGAGAAGATAATGCCGTACCGGGTGAGAATGGAGGGCACGATCACTGCAATGGTGGGCAGGAAGATGGTGAGCATCTGCTTCCAGTACCGGCGGCACAGTACAATGAACATAAAGACCCAGCCGGCCAAAGCAATCACGCAGCCGGCGCGGGTTAGGGTGGAACTGAGCCCGGCACTGATCAGCACATTGGCAAGAAAGCACAGCACTTTCTGCTTTTTTGTTTTGGCGTTTAAGAACAGGTAAATGGAAATGGGATAGGCGATCACCATATGGGTGGCCAGCAGATTGGGATTGGAAAAAGTGCCGCTGGCTCGGGAGTCAAAGGTTTTGGTGCTGATGGCAAAGGGCAGGTGAGTGTAAACGAACTTGTCCAGTCCCTTGTACAGCGGGGTTACCAGCACGGCGCCGTCCGGAATACAGTCGTAGCGGTTCAGGGTGTAGCCGCAGATCTGCAAGGTGCCGATCACGCCGTTGACGCAGGCGCTGGCGGTGCAGGTTTGCAGCAGCGCATCAATCTTGTCCCGGCTGCGGGCCAAGTTGTAGATCATCACCTGGAGCAGAAACATACCCCACCACAGCGCAGCGGTGGAAAAAGTGGAAAATGACGTGGGGGACCACAGGGTGCTGAGAAGGGCATAGCCCATAAACAGCATCATCATTTTGCCGATGGTGCCCACCTTGGCCTTTCGCCCCTCCCGGCTCCATTGCACCTTAAAGACGATAAAGCCCGCAAACAGAATAAAGGGACTTACATACTCCGGCAGCAGGGGAAGAGAAACAGGATGGCAAGGAGCCAACACCAGCCCGGTTGTGCGATATTCAAATTTTCAGCGCGGCAAGTTTTTCTTTCATATACACTCTCCGTGCAGGGGGGGCTGCACTTTTTCTTGGCGTTTTCTGCCCCTATATTACTACAAGACAGCGAATTTTGCAAGGGCGGGGGATTTACAGATTGTTTACACCTTCATCGGCAAAGAAAGGTTGCAACCGCAGTCTAAGTATAGTATAATTGATAAGACATTGAAACAAAGGAGCATTGTTCTATGGACGACGAGAAAAAATGGTCCGGTGATG
>ENA-OQBU01000279-OQBU01000279.1-human-gut-metagenome-genome-assembly--contig:-NODE-279-length-11725-cov-2.388774_pt1 | contig 11725 bp, 18 predicted proteins | sample MGYA00242492_ERZ504566 | MGnify/ENA primary metagenome ERZ504566 (study PRJEB26092, sample SAMD00036261) | human gut metagenome | host: Homo sapiens | study: EMG produced TPA metagenomics assembly of...
TTACTTTACGGATGCGCAGCGCCAGGCCACCAAGGATGCCCGGTAAGATCGCCGGTATGGAAGTAAAGCGAATCATCAACGAGCCCACTGCTGCGGCGCTGGCCTTTGGTATCGACCAGGAAAAAACGACCAGAAAGTGATGGTCTACGACCTGGGCGGCGGTACATTCGATGTATCCATCATTGAGATGGGCGACGGCGTACAGGAAGTACTGGCAACAGCCCGGTAACAACCACCTGGGCGGCGATGACTTTGATAAGAAGATCATGGACTGGCTGGTTGCCGAGTTTAAGAAAGAACAGGGCATTGACCTGTCCGGCGACAAAATGGCTATGCAGCGCATTAAGGAAGCCGCAGAGAAAGCCAAGATCGACCTGTCCGGTATGACCACGGCGCAGATTTCTCTGCCCTTCATCACCGCAGACGCTACCGGCCCCAAGCACATGGAGACCACCCTGTCCAGAGCCAAGTTTAACGAAATGACCGCAGACCTGGTAGAGGCTACCATGGGCCCGGTTCGTCAGGCCATGAGCGACTCCGGCCTGACCATGAACGACATTGACAAGATCCTGCTGGTAGGCGGTTCCACCCGTATTCCCGCCGTACAGGAAGCCATTAAGAAGTTCAGCGGCAAAGAGCCGTTTAAGGGCATTAACCCGGATGAGTGCGTAGCTATGGGCGCTGCCCTGCAAGGCGGCGTACTGGGCGGCGATGTAAAGGGTCTGCTGTTGCTGGATGTAACGCCCCTGTCCCTGGGCATTGAAACCATGGGCGGCGTGAACACCGTGATCATTGAGCGCAACACCACCATCCCCACCAAGAAGAGCCAGATCTTCTCCACCGCAGCCGACAACCAGACCTCCGTGGAGGTGCATGTGCTGCAAGGTGAGCGTGAGTTTGCCAAGGACAACAAGACCCTGGGTATGTTCCACCTGGACGGCATTATGCCCGCCCGCCGCGGTGTGCCCCAGATTGAAGTGACCTTTGATATTGACTCCAACGGCATTGTGCATGTAAGCGCCAAGGACCTGGGCACCGGCAAGGAGCAGCACATCAGCATTACCGCCTCCTCCAACATGAGCAAGGACGACATCGACAAGGCAGTGAAGGAAGCAGAGCAGTTCGCCGCCGAGGATAAGAAGAAGAGAGAGGCCGTAGACCTGCGCAACAACGCAGACCAGATGGTTTACCAGACCGAGAAGCTGCTCAGCGAGAACGGCGACAAGTTCAGTGATGACGACAAGAGCGCACTGAACACCAAGCTGGACGCGCTGAAGGAAGCACTGAAGGGCGACAACACAGACGCCATAAAGAGTGCCGAAGAGGACCTGACCAACAAGTTCTACGAGGTGTCTCAAAAGATCTATGAAGCCACCCAGGGTGCGCAGGGCCCTCAGCCCGGCGCAGCACCCGGTGCAGATACAGCACAGGGCGGCAATGACGCCGGTTACACCGACGCAGACTACACCGAGGTGGACGATAACTAATCCCCTCTCAGGAACGGCGGCAGGCGGTAATACTGGTGTATTACCGCCTGCCTATGCCGTTATCTATACTGAAATCTAAACGACGGAGGCTACTATGCCTGAAGAAAAACGAGATTACTACGAGGTGCTGGGCATAAGCAAAGCGCCTCGGAGGATGAGATCAAAAAGCATACCGCAAACCGCCAAGAAGTACCACCCGGACCTGCACCCGGACGACCCGGTGGCCGAGGCCAAGTTCAAGGAATGTAACGAGGCCTACGAGGTGCTGGGCGATCCCCAAAAGAAAGCCCGATACGACCAATTCGGCTTCGCCGGGGTTGACCCCAACTACGGCGCCGGACAGGGCGGCTACGGCGGCGGTGGCTTTGGCTTTGACGGCGGCGACATTGACCTGGGCGATATCTTCTCCTCCATCTTTGGCGGTGGAGGCGGCGGCTTCGGCTTTGGCGGGCGCAACCCCAATGCGCCGGTGCGCGGTCGGGATGTGCGGGCGTCTGTGACCCTGACCTTTGAAGAAGCAGCCAAGGGCTGCAAAAAGACCGTCAGCACCCAGCGGGTCGAGGATTGCTCTGCGTGCGGCGGCACCGGTGCGGCGAAAGGCACCAGTCCCAAGACCTGCCCGGACTGCCAAGGACGCGGCGTAGTCAATGTGCAGCAGCGCACCGCCTCGGTGTAATGAACAGCCAGCACACCTGCTCCCGCTGCGGCGGCCGTGGCAAAATCGTAGACGACCCCTGCAAAAAGTGCGGCGGCAAGGGCAAAGTGCGTGCCGCGCGGCAAATTGAAATCAACATTCCCGCCGGGGATTGATAACGGCCAGGTTGTGACCGTGCGCGGTAACGGCGACGCCGGGTATGAACGGGCGGTCCTGCCGGGCGATCTGCACATTGAAGTGCGGATCAAGAAGCACAAGGACTTTACCCGAGACGGCTATAATGTATGGTACAACAAGCATGTGAGTATTACCGAGGCCACCCTGGGCGCAGAATTACAGGTACCCACCCTGGACGGCAATGTGAAGTACAATATGCCTGCCGGTACACAGCCGGGCGCCGTGTTTAAGCTGAAGGGTAAAGGTATTCAGCGGCTGAACAGTGTGGGCAAAGGCGACGAATATGTACAGATCATTGTAGATATTCCCACCGGTCTGACTCACGAGCAAAAGGAACTGCTGCGTACCTTTGATAAAAGCTACACGCCCCCCAAGAACCCGCCTAAAGAAGGCTTTTTGACAAATTCAAGAAGAAATAAGTACAAAGAGAAAAGCGCATTGCAAGGCTTGCAATGCGCTTTTTTGCACTTTACAGATCGTCCGCATCCTGTACCGGCTCTGCGGGAATGTCCTCATAATAAGTTTCCCGAGGCACACCGGTGTAGCTGCCGTCCACATCTGCCTGCAACATCTCCGGGCTGATATAGGAGGTCAGGTCAATGACTTCCTTGCCCTTTCTCTGCCGTTTTTCCTTTTTGTTCTTTCTTCGCCATAAAAAATCACCCTGTGCAATCGGTGCCGCGGCACCGGTAATAGTTTGCACAGGGGCGCTGTATTTACTCACAGCTTGGCCACATCCACGGCGGCAATCTTTTCCATAAATCCTTCGGTGAAATCACCGTTCCCATATCCAAGAACTCGTCCATATTCATATTAAAATTTATTCACATACACCGGCACTTGCTTGTACTCAATATCAATATGCAATCGGGCAGCGTCCGCCTTCACCACAGCCGGGTCATAGCCGTTTGCATCATAATACCGGCTGACGATTACCTCGTTGTTCTTCACATACAGCAGCACCAGATTGCGCCCGGATTTGGAGATGCTCACATAGCTTTCGTCTGTCTTGGAGAGAGCTTGTCCCATTTTCATCTGTGCCACTGCCTTACAGGCGTCGGAATTCAGAAACAGCTCGTTGATAAAAATAGATTCCAGCGCGGTGGTATCGTCCGGCACCAGGATTGCCAAAATGTTTTTGGACAGCTTTTTGCCGTACATACTCTTGATGAATTCCTTAAATAATGCTGGGTCTCGCTGATCTTGGCGGCATAATGATGATAAAAAGGAATATTGGCCACCACCGGCGTGCCCGGCAGGGAGAAGGTCTTAAAATCGTCCGTGTCCCGATCCTTCACCAAAAATGTCCGAATTCGTAATGATCATAGGGATTGTTTTTGCCATAAAAAGGTCCCTCCGTGGCTCCTATTTTACTATAATGCCCGTGCCAAATCAATAAAAATCAAAAAATATAGTGAAATCCGACGGCAGTTATGGTAGAATAAGGTGACAACATTGTTGTGAGAGGAGGAGTTTTATGCATGATTCCGATGAGCTGGATGATATTCTGAACGAAATTCGGAACCGCCAAAACCCGCACACAGAGGATACGCCCCCGGAGCCGGAGCCACCTCAGACCGTAGATATGCCGCTGTTTGACCACGCAGACGCCCCCACGCCTGCGCCGAAGGATTTGCCGGAGAATCCCACTCTGCCCACAGAGGCAGCAGAGGAAACACCGACCGCCCCCCGCTATGCCGGAGGCACCACCCACCGCAGACGGCAGAGAAGATGTATATACCAATTGTATTTTCCGGCACGGAGGAGACCCGGGCAGAGGCAACCTACACGCCCCCGACCCGACCCCTTGGTGACGATGAATATCCGGAGGAAGAAATGAAGAAGAACGATAAGCAAAAGAAAATCATTATTGCCGTTGTGGCCGTTGTGGTTGTGATTGCCGTGGCCCTGGGCATTTACTTTGGCGTGGTGCGCGGCAAAAACGAGGAGCCAACCTCCGGCGTGACCAATGCCGCTACCGAAGCCGCCACTCAGGCACCGGTGGCCGTGGTGAACCCCTTTACCGGTGAGAACGACTACAATGAGGACGCGGTAGGCAAGCGCCCGGTGGCCCTGGTGGTAGAGAACGCCCAGGCTGCCCGTCCCCAGTGGGGGATCAATTCCCCGGACATTATCGTAGAGGGCGAAGTGGAAGGCGGCGAGACCCGTATGCTGTGGCTCTTTGCCGACTATACCTCTGTGCCGGACAAGATCGGTCCTATGCGCAGCGCCCGCCCGCCGTACATTCGCTTTTCCGAGATGTTTGACGCCGTCTTTATCCACTGGGGTCAGAGCAAGAGCAAAGGCAGCTATGTAGGCGCCAACACCGTGTTTGACCAGGACAATGTGGACCACATTAACCAGATGACTTACAGCGGCAAGGTGGATCTGTTTACCAGAGACCAAACCCGCAATGTAGCCAGCGAGCACACCGGTGTGCTGCGAGGCAAAAATGTCTCTGCCTCGAAAGAGCAGAAGATCCGCACCAAGGTCAACGAGGCCAAGTTTACCACCTTCGACTTTAACAAAAAGGCAACTGCCGTGGGCGATGATCCCTGCAACGCACTGGCGCTGACCTTCTCTAATCGCACCCGCACCCGCGACTGGACCTATAAAAGCGATGACAAAATGTACCACAGCACCGATTATGAAACAGATGTAAAGATGAAGAACCTGATCGTGCTGTTTGACAACACCTCTTACACCACTAAGGCCAATTACAAAGGCAGCGGTAAGGGCGAAACCTACTGCAACTACGATCTGGCCGGCGGCAAGGGTGTGTTGGCTTCTCAGGGCACCTATACCGAAATCAAGTGGAGCAAAAAGGACGGCAAGCTGTCCCTGACCACCACCGACGGTCAGCCCTTAAAACTGAACCCCGGTCGCAGCTGGATCGGCTACGCCTCTGCCAACAACGGCGGTAAAGTCGTGGAAAAGTAAAATCGGAATCCATAAAAGACCGTCTCGGATCATCCGGGGCGGTCTTTTGTATGTTGATCTGCATAAATACCGGCGGGAGCAAGTCCCCACCCTACAGGAATTTTATAACCGATGTAATATTATAAAAACGCCGCAAGCACATAAAAAAGGACCGATACACCGTGTATCGGTCCTTTGATTTACCAAACGATTACAGCAGGCCGGCCACCAAGTCGCCCATTTGGGCGGTGGTCACCGGACGGAAGCCCTCCTCGTAAATATCCGGGGTGCGAGCCTGGGTCAGTGCCTGATCCACTGCGTCCTCAATGGCCTGGGCAGCCTCCATCTCGCCAAAGGTGTAGCGCAGCATCATGGCGCCGGAACAAAATGGTTGCCAGCGGATTGGCCTTGCCCTGACCGGCAATATCCGGTGCGGAACCGTGGATAGGCTCATACAAGCCAAAGGTGCCCTCTGCCAGAGAAGCAGACGCCAGCATACCGATGGAGCCGGAGATCATAGACGCCTCGTCAGACAGAATATCGCCAAAGATATTGGAAGTGACAATCACATCAAACTGATTGGGATTGCGCACCAGCTGCATAGCGCAGTTGTCCACATACATATAGGACACCTCCACCTGGGGGTAATCCGCCTTGGTCTCTTCTACGATCTTACGCCACAGGCGGGAGCTGTCCAGTACATTGGCTTTGTCCACGCAGGTCAGCCGCTTGTCCCGCTTCATCGCGTACTCAAACCGGCCTTGACAATGCGCTTGATCTCCGGGTAAGTGTAGCGCTCCGTATCATACGCGCCCACCACGCCGTTCTCCTCATAGTGCCGCGGTCGCCGAAGTAAATGCCGCCGGTCAGCTCGCGTACAATAAGAATGTCCAACCCGTCGCCGATGATCTCCTCCTTAATGGGAGAAGCACTCTTCAGCGGGGCAAAGATCTTGGCCGGGCGCAGATTGGCAAACAGACCCAGGTCCTCACGAATGGCCAACAGACCCTTTTCCGGTCGATTGTTGCCCGGCTGGTCGTCCCACTTAGGACCGCCCACAGCGCCCAGCAGCACCGCGTCAGATGCCTTGCAGGCTGCCGCCGTCTCTGCCGGATAAGGCACGCCGGTGGCGTCAATGGCGCAGCCACCCAGCAACTGGTCATTGTAGTCAAAAGAGAAGCCAAACTTCTCCCCTGCCTTGTCCAGCACCTTGATACATTCGTTCACGATCTCCGGCCCAATGCCGTCACCGCGCAACACGGTGATTTTGTAATTTTCATGTTCTTGCCCTTTCTGTCTTAGCAAACCTCAAAAATGCCGGGCATGGTATCGTCCCGCATGGTGTCTGCCTGGTCCCGGTTGATGGCGCAGATAATGCCCTTCATGGACGCATAACCGATGTTGTGGCTGACGCCGATACCGAAAAATGTCCTTCCCCTGTGGGTTCTTTAAGTGAATATAGCTGATGGCCTTGGAGTCGGAGCCCACGGAGATGGCGTGCTCGCTGTAATCCACAAAACTGGTAGCTGGCCACCTCGGTTTGGTTCATAGCATCGCAGAACGCAGCCACCGGGCCGTTGCCGTTGCCCTCAATCTGCACCGGCGCATTGTCCTTGTATTTCAGCTCGCCGGAGAAATGCACATGAGTCAGATCGTCCTGCTCGTTCTTCTCCTCGCTGATCTTGTAATTCACCAGGCGGTAGGGGCCGCACACATTGCGATACTCCTGCTGGAACAGGTCAAAGACCTCCTCCGCTTTCAGTTCCTTACCCTTCTCGTCGCAGGCTTTTTGTACCACGGCGCTAAACTCCGGGTGCATGGACTTGGGCATCTTGATGCCATAGTTGTTGGCCAAAATAAAGGCAGTGCCGCCCTTGCCGGACTGAGAATTGATCCGGATGATGGGCTCATACTCTCGGCCCACATCTGCCGGGTCGATAGGCAGGTACGGGATCTCCCAATAAGGAGTGCCGCTTTCTTCCATATAGATCTTGCCCTTGTTGATGGCATCCTGATGAGAGCCGGAGAATGCGGTAAACACCAACTCGCCGGCATAAGGCTGGCGGGGCGGCACCTGCATCTTGGTGCAGCGCTCATACACTTCCTTGATTGCATTGATGTTGTGGAAATCCAGCTTGGGGTCCACGCCCTGGGTCCACATATTCAGCGCCAAGGTCACCACGTCCACATTGCCGGTACGCTCACCGTTGCCAAACAGGGTGCCTTCCACACGATCGGCACCGGCCATCAGCGCCAGCTCCGTAGCAGCCACGCCCTCGCCCCGGTCATTGTGGGGGTGCAGGGAGATAATGGCCGCGTCCCGGTTGGGCAGGTGACGGCAGAAATACTCGATCTGGTCTGCATAACCGTTGGGAGAGGAGCCCTCCACAGTGGAGGGCAGGTTCAGGATAATGGGGTTCTCCTTGGTAATATGCAGCTCCTCCATCACCCGGCGGCAGATCTCTACCGCATTGTCCATCTCCGTACCGGTAAAGGACTCCGGCGAATACTCAAAGCGAATGTTCATCTCCGGGTGACGCTTTTTCTCCTCCTCGGTGAGTTCATAGATCAAGCGGGCGCCGTCCACAGCGATCTGAATCACGCCGTCCATATCCGTCTTAAATACCACCTTGCGCTGCAAAGTGGAAGTGGAATTGTAAAAATGCACGATCACATTCTTGGCGCCGTCAATGGCCTCAAAGGTCTTTTTTGATCAGGTGAGGGCGCGCCTGCACCAGCACCTGAATGGTCACATCGTCCGGGATATAATGGCCGTCGATCAGGGTACGCAGGATCTCATACTCCGTCTCGCTGGCAGAGGGAAAAGCCCACCTCGATCTCCTTAAACCCAACTTCAATCAGGGTCTTAAAATATTCCAGCTTTTCCTCCAAATTCATCGGGTCCACCAGTGCCTGGTTGCCGTCACGCAGATCTACCGAGCACCAAATGGGCGCGTGGTCGATCACGCGGTTGGGCCACTGGCGGTCCGGCAAATCAATGGGGGTAAAGGGCTTATACTTCTTGTAGCCTTGGTTCATCATCACAGTTTCTCCTTTCTCTGTTGGGGAGGCACAAACAAAAACTGCGCCCCCAATGGATAGGGACGCAGTATCTATGCGTGGTACCACCCTACTTCAGCAGAAAAAATCTGCCCTTTTGGCATCAAGCAATGCCTCAACCGATAACGAGGTTAAACGGCTCTTCCTATTGATTTCTATTCAGAAGAGCAACTCCGCAGAGAGCTATGCACCTATGTTCCCTGTGCGGCTTGCACCGTCCGCCGCCTCTCTGTGCAGGAAAACGCAGGTCTTTTTTTCTGCTTCACAGTCTTTTTGTGGGTACTGTATATTCAGTAAGATTATTATAACACGCGCGCCGATTTGTCAACCCAATTTTACAGTTTGGAGTAGCCGTAGCCGTTCATAATGGCGTCTACCGGCTGACCGGCCTTGCACATGGGGCAGTCCTTGGCGGCTGTATAAGAATAATTGGGCAGATCCTCCGGGGTAAACAGGGTGTTGACCTCCAGCCCGCACAGTTCCTTGGCTGCGCTGAACACGGAAGAAACGCCAATCACATTGCCGCCGTAATACCGGGCGCTCTGTACCGCCCGCTCCACCGTGCGGCCGCTGGTGATACAGGAGATGAGCACCACCACATTCTTGCCCTGGATCATCCGGCGCAAATTGTCCCGAAAGATCATATTGCCCTGGGTGTCATACTCCGGACCCAGCACATAAACCTGTAAGTCCGGGTTGGGCGCCAGCATACTGGGGCTTGCCAGTTCCTGGGCCATATAAGCGCCCAGCGCCTGGGTCTCATACAGGCACAGCACCGTGTCCACATCCATATTCCGCACGCTGTAATACTCGGCCAGCAGCTTGGCAGCCTCCACAGACACCACTCGATTATGCTTAATGTCCGAGGTGCCCACATAGTAATTCAAGTGGGCGGAAGCGGTTACATAATGGCCGGGAATCGCGTGGATAAACACATCTTCATTTCTGTTACAAGGTATTGTATAAATCTGGCTCATTGGCACACATCCTTTCTATCCTTATTGTATCTGATTTTGCCCCGCCTTGCAAATAAAAAAATCAAAATACAGGGGAAGATTACAACTACAAAAGGTCAAATTGGCCGACATTTTATTTTTTCGTCAATTCAGTCAGCGCCGCATAATGAGTCACGGTAAACTGTGGCGGTGCGATCCGCTCCAGCAGCGCCCGGTGCTCTTGCTCCCAGGACTGTAAATCACCCGGAGTCAGGGAAGCCCCTACGCCGCGGCAGGCCCGCATACGGCCGTGCCAGCTCTCCCGAGTAAAAGGCACTTGTAGCCGCCAAGTACGCTGACAGGTACAAGTGAAATCCGTATTGTATGCTGGATTCGGCACAATGGGCTGCTCTTGCTCCCCGGCGCCACTCCAAGAAGGGTTGTACCGCAGCACCAGTTGCTCACTGGCATTGGCGATGGAGTCCTCAAAGGGCAGCCAGTTCATCACCAACAGCAACACCTTGCCCCCCGTAGGAAGAAACCGGGCAAACTGCCGAGCCGCCCGAGGCGGATCCAAATACCAATAGCATTGGCAGGCGGTGATCGCGTTAAAGCTGCCGTCCGGCGCGTCCACCGTCTCTGCGGCACATACCCGGTAGTCTATATTCATACCGGTTGACAGTCGCCGTGCCTCTGCAATCTGCTGCGGGGACGGATCCACACCCAGCCAATGAGCGCCGTGCTTATACAAATGGCGGGGCAGGACCCCGGTGCCGGTGCCAATATCCAGCACCTGCTGCCCGGCCAATCCTACGCCGCGATCCAAGATCGCACGGTAAAATTCCGGGGGATAAATATCTCGATACCGGGCGTAATCCGCTGCCGTGCGCCCCCAGTCAAAGGGTTTGCCGCCGTCTATACGGGCGCCTTGATCTCCATCGTATCACCTCTTGCCTAAAGTATAACATAAACGCGGTGGCGGTGGCAAGGGTGCGGAGATTTTGCAACCGATTTGGCTCCCTTACAAAGAGCAACTCTAATCTGTAGGATTCGATACCTACATCAGGCCGACATTTTTTTTACAAATAAAACAAACGGCAAGGACTCCCCTGCCGTTTTGTGTGATATTGATAAATTGGATCTTACCAAACCTGCCGGGCGACGGTGCGCACCAGGTCCAGCTTGGCCCACTGCTCATCATCCGTCAGCTTGTTGCCGATCTCGCAAGAGGCAAAGCCGCACTGGGGGCTTAGGCACAGGTTTTCCAGGGGCACCAGCTCCGCTGCCTGGGCGATCCGCGCTTTTACCGCTTCCGGATCCTCCAGCACCGGGGACTTGGTGGTCACCAGGCCCAGCACCACTTTTTTGCCCGGGGCAACAAACTGCAGCGGTGCAAAATCGCCGGAGCGGGCGTCATCGAATTCCAGATAAAAGCCGTCCACATGTTCCTTAGCAAACAGAATGGGTGCAATAGGCGCATAGCCGCCGGAGCTGGCCCAGGTGGAGTGATAATTGCCCCGGCACACATGGGTGGTCACCACCAGGTCCGCCGGCTTGCCCTCCAGGGCAGCGTTGTTGAGTTGCAGGTACTTCTCTGCCTGGTCCTCCAGTTTTGCGCCGGTACTTGCCAGGAACTGCTGATACCCGGCGTCACAGAACATACCCCCAGGTGCAGTCGTCCAACTGCACATTGCGGCAACCGGCGGCATACAGATCGGCGATCACCTGGCGATAAGCGGCGGCAATATCGGAAAGCAGCGCGTCATCGTCCGGATAAACCGCGCGGGTGGCCTTGCCGTTATCCTCCCGGAACAACTCTGCATACAACTGCGCCGGTGCGGGAATGGTCTGGCGGGCAACGGTGTTGTCATCTTCAAACTGCTTTACAAATTTAAAATGCTCCACAAAGGGGTGATTCTCGCCGCTGATCTTGCCCACCACCTGCACAGAGCCGGGGGTGGTCTCCTCCCCGTGGAAAATATAGCCGTGGTCCAGGGTGATCTCCTGCAGTCCCTGCAATCCCCACATAAAGTCCAGGTGCCAATAGCTGCGACGGAACTCGCCGTCGGTAATGGTGTGATACCCGGCGGCTTTTTGGCGAGAGATCAGCTTGCGGATTTCCCGGTCCTCCACTTCTTCAGCCCGGCAGCGTCCAGCTCACCGGCGGCGAAAGCGGCGCGGGCGGCCTTAATGGGTGCCGGGCGCAAAAAGCTGCCTACAAAATCATAGCGAAAAGGTGCGTTCTTGCTGTACATATTTTTGTCCTCCGTTTGGTTGTTGTTGCTTATAGTATAACGGAGGTTATCGCTATTGTAAAATACGGATATCCAGCTGTTTGTAATAGTTTTATTCTATGGGCACATACTGTTTCAAATTTTCAATATACGCCCGGCACAGGCTGCCCGGCTGCACGCCGGCCGGCAAAATATAGCCGATCTCCATGGGCGCCACGCCGGTGAGGGGCACGGGCTACAATATTCTCAGCCGTTAAG
>ENA-OQBU01000280-OQBU01000280.1-human-gut-metagenome-genome-assembly--contig:-NODE-280-length-11709-cov-4.996978_pt1 | contig 11709 bp, 14 predicted proteins | sample MGYA00242492_ERZ504566 | MGnify/ENA primary metagenome ERZ504566 (study PRJEB26092, sample SAMD00036261) | human gut metagenome | host: Homo sapiens | study: EMG produced TPA metagenomics assembly of...
CTTTAATGACTAGTCGTTTAAGAACGTCCCCAACGACTACTTTCCTAGAGCATATTCCTTACCATTAGTCAAGCACCATCTGTTTAAACGAAATAGCCTCAACCCGAGCACATTTGTGTCTGTTTAAAACCGGCAATAATGAACAGCGTGCTCAATTCGGTCATGTAAATAGATCAGCTATCAATCCTCAGCAGCAAATCAGCCAAAATACTGGAATGCAATCAGCTTGTAACAAAACAAGACGTTTAAACAAATAATGCTACCTTTTGCAGTTTTTCAAACAATTCTGCTGTATTTGCAGCTATACTCCATAACTGTCGTGTAGGAATTACGTAGACAAAAAGGAGGTTATGTGATGGTAAGTATTGTTCTTGCTAGCCATGGTGACTTGGCGGCTGGAATCAAGCAGACGGGCTCGATGGTCTTTGGCGATCAGCGTCTGTTGCCGTGGTCTCGCTCGAGCCGAGCATGGGCCCCGACGACTTCCGTGCCAAGGTCGAGGAGGCAATCGCTTCCTTCGAGGACCAGGAGCAGGTGCTCTTCCTCGTTGATCTGTGGGGCGGCACGCCGTTCAACCAGATCAGCGGGCTCATCGAGGGCCACGATTCCTGGGCTATCGTCACCGGTGTCAACCTGCCTATGCTCATCGAGGCATATTCGCAGCGCTTTGACGCAAAGACACTGCACATGCGATCGCAAAACATCTCGTGACTGAGGCTAAGGCCGGCGTGCGCGTCAAGCCCGAGTCTCTGGAGCCCGAGGAGAAGAAGCCGGCTGCGGCCGCCGCTGCTCCTGCGGGTGCCATTCCTCCGGGAACGGTGATCGGCGACGGGCACATCAAGATCGCCCACGTCCGTATCGACACGCGCCTGCTGCATGGTCAGGTGGCCACCACGTGGACCAAGCAGATCAACCCCAACCGCATCATCGTGGTCTCCGACGGCGTTGCTCACGACGAGCTCCGCAAGACCATGATCGAGCAGGCTGCCCCTCCGGGAGTCCACGCCAACGTCGTGCCTATCAAGAAGATGGCCGAGGTCGTCAAGGACACGCGCTTTGGCGACACCAAGGCGATGCTGCTGTTCGAGAACCCGCAGGATCTGCTCAGGGCCATCGAGGCCGGCGTCGACATCAAGGAAGCCAACATCGGTTCCATGGCCCACTCCAAGGGCAAGGTCGTCGTCACTAACGCTGTCGCTATGGGCGATGACGATGTCAAGACCATCGAGGCTCTCAAGGCCAAGGGCGTCAAGTTCGAGGTCCGCAAGGTTCCTTCGGATTCCTCCGAGGATCTCGACGCCATGTTGAAGAAAGCTAAGGCCGAACTGGCCGCTCAAGCATAGTAAAGGAGGGTCCGATACATGTCTGCAATCACTATTCTGCTTGTTGCGATTGTCGCGTTGCTTGCCGGTATGGAAGGCATTCTGGATGAGTTCCAGTTCCATCAGCCGCTCGTGGCATGCACGCTTATCGGTCTCGTAACCGGTCACCTTCAGGAGGGCATCCTCCTGGGCGGTTCGCTCCAGATGATGGCCCTTGGCTGGGCTAACGTCGGCGCCGCCGTCGCGCCTGACGCCGCTCTGGCCTCGGTCGCTTCTTCGATCATCATGGTGCTCGCCCTCAACGGCGGCGCCACCGATTCGGCCAAGGCCGTTACCGCCGCCATCGCCGTCGCCGTCCCGCTGTCGGTCGCTGGTCTGTTCCTGACCATGATCTGCCGTACCCTGGCTACCGCTATGGTTCACGGCATGGACGCCTGCGCCGAGAAGGGCGACTTCGCCGGCATCGAGCGTTGGCAGTACGCCGGCATCCTCATGCAGGGTGTTCGTATCGCCATCCCGGCAGTACTTCTGTGCATCATCCCGGCCGAGGCCGTTACCAACGCGCTTAACGCTATGCCCGATTGGCTGTCCGGCGGCATGGCTGTCGGCGGCGGCATGGTCGCTTCCGTCGGTTACGCCATGGTCATCAACATGATGGCCACCAAGGAGACCTGGCCGTTCTTCATCCTCGGCTTTGTCCTTGCTGCCATCCCTCAGCTCACGCTGATCGCCCTTGGCCTCATCGGCATCTCCCTTGCCCTCATCTACCTTGGCCTTAAGGATCTGGCCAAGCAGGGTGGCGGCATGGGCGGTGGCTCCGGTGACCCGCTCGGCGACATTCTGAACGATTACGAGTAGGAGGGGAGTGATACATATGGCAGAGAACAAGATTCAGCTCACCAAGGCTGACCGTAAGAAGGTTTGCTTCCGTCATCAGTTCCTTCAGGGCTCGTGGAACTACGAGCGTATGCAGAACGGCGGCTGGTGCTTCGCAATGATCCCTGCGATCAAGAAGCTCTACACCAGCAAGGATGACCAGATTGCCGCTCTTAAGCGCCACCTGGAGTTCTATAACACCCACCCCTATGTTTCCGCCCCCGTCATTGGCGTTACCCTCGCCCTCGAGGAGGAGCGCGCCAACGGTGCTCCGATTGACGACGTCGCCATTCAGGGCGTCAAGGTCGGTATGATGGGCCCGCTCGCCGCGTCGCGACCCCGCCTTCTGGTTCACCCTTCGCCCGATTCTGGGTGCACTGGGCGCTTCCCTGGCCCTGTCCGGCAGCATCGCCGGTCCGCTGCTGTTCTTCTTCGCGTGGAACATCATCCGTTACGCCTTCCTGTGGTACACGCAGGAGTTTGGCTACAAGGTCGGCTCCTCCATCGCCAAGGACCTCTCCGGCGGTCTGATGGGCAAGGTCACCGAGGGTGCTTCCATCCTGGGTATGTTCATCATCGGCGCCCTGGTCGAGCGCTGGGTGTCCATCTCCTTCACCCCGGTCGTCTCCAAGGTCACGCAGTCCGCTGGCGCCTATATCGACTGGGCCAACCTGCCCGCCGGTTCTGAGGGCATCAAGCAGGCATTGACGATGTACAGCTCTGTCGGTGCCAACGCACTCGACCCGGTGAAGGTCACCACGCTTCAGGCCAACCTCGATCAGCTCATCCCCGGCCTTGCCGCCGTGTGCCTGACCCTTCTGGTCTGCAAGCTCCTCAAGAAGAAGGTCAGCCCGATCGTCATCATCCTGGCTCTCTTCGCCGTCGGCATCATCGGTCGCGTCTGCGGCTTCATGTAAGCACGCTTCGGCTTAAGACCGAGAGTTGCTAGGCAAGGGCTTTTGAGCCATTGAAACGGACCGCACCCGGTGGGTACACTGGATGCGGTCCGATTGTTTTTATTGGAGGGCGAGGCGCGTATGGCGCAATCTCAGAACAGCACGGTCGATCTGGCAACGCCGGCAACCTGCCTGATGGGGCTTACCAGCACGGTAACGTGATGGTGGGCAATAAGGCGTTGAGTACTATAACGAGCGTAATCCCGAGGATTATATCCAAATCCCGTGGGACGAGGTCGACTATATTGCCGCCGAGGTTTTGCGCGGCACCAAGAAGATTACGCGTTTTTGCCATCTTTACCAAAGAGAATGGCCACTTTACGTTTTCGACGCGCAATGACAAGGAAACGCTTCGCGCGGTGCGTAAGTACATTGACGAGGACAAGCTCGTTCGTTCGCCCGACTTTATCGATGTGACGGCCAAGGGTGCCAAGAGCATCCCCTCCGTTATCAAAACCTTTTCCACAAAGGCAAGTAGTCATTAAAGAGCGCCCCCTCAAAGTGGGGCGCAGTCTCCCATGTGGCTCGATCGGGAAAGTGCATCCCAGTTCGAGCGTCGATTCCGGGATGTAGTTTCCGGAACGGGGTCGTTTGGGAAACCGTGTCCCGTTTCGAGCCGAAATTCTGGGTCACAGTTTCCCAGCGAGGTCTCATGGGGAAAGTCTGACCCAGAATTTGCCTGGATAGTGGGACGCACTTTCCGGAGGGCTGTTCCACCGCAACTTCGAAGAGTGGCTATACGTTGCATTACAGCGGCGTAAATCTGCTACACTAGTACAGCATGCCTCCGTAGCTCAGGGGATAGAGCACCGCTCTCCTAAAGCGGGTGTCGACGGTTCGAATCCGCCCGGGGGCACCAGAGATTTGTCGAGCCCGGTACACCGCCACGGTGCCGGGCTCTTCTGGTTCATGCCATGTCAAAACGAAGCGCCCGCTTGCTGGGGGAGCAAGCGCGCCTGTGAGCGAATATGTTTGCGGCGAGAGCGTAATGAGCGGTTGGGTTGCGACTAGTTGGTCGTACCGGAATCGTCGCCCGTGCTCGTGCCTGAACCCGAACCCGAGCCAGAAAGTGCAACCGTCAGCGTAATCGTGCTGTCGGTGGACTGTTTGCCGGTGGGGGAGACGCCCGTAACGGTGGCGTTTTCATTGCCGCTCACGGGGTTGCCGTTCTGATCGCAGAATGCGATGTTGTAGAACCCGGCGTTGTTGAGCGCGGTGACGGCCGCGGAGATGCTCTTGCCGTACAGGTTGCCCGGAACGCTGGCCTTGCCGGACTTCTTGGCAATGACGACGGTAATCGTGGCGCCAGGCTTCTGCTTGCCGCTGGGGTTCCAGCTAATCACGGTGCCCTCGGTAACCGAATCGTTCTCCTGGTAGCTCACGTCGACGCCAAAGCCTGCCATATCGAGGGCGTTGCGCGCCTGGGCCTCGGTCATGTCGGTCAGATCGGGGACGGAGGTGGTGTCAGGACCGCTGGAGACCTTGTACGAGATGGTCGTGCCCTTCTCGACTTCCTTACCGGCTTCGGTGCCCTGCTCAAAGACCTGGCCCTCATCGGCCTCGTTGGCCTCCTCGGAGGCGTTGCCCTTCAGGCCAACGCTTGCCAGCGCGGCTTCTGCCTGGTCCTTGGTCAGGCCGACCAGCCGGGGAACCTCGACCTTCTCGGAGGGCTTGGGGCCCTTGGAGATTACCAGGTTCACCTTGGTGCCCTTGGCCTTCTTGGTGTTGCCGTTGGGCGTCTGCTCGGCGACCTTGCCCTCGTCGACATCGTCGTTGTAGCTTTGGTCGATGGTGCCGACCTCGAGGCCGGCTTCCTTGATCTGCTCGACGGCAGTCTGCTGGTCCTTGCCTAGCACATCGGGCACGGTGACCTGCTCGCCGCCAAAGAGTCCTGTGGCAAAGGCCACCACGATACCGATGACGGCAACGGCTGCCACCACGGCGGCGATGATCTTGTTCTTGTTGGATTTGGGCTTTTCGACCTCGTAGGAGCCGGTGGAGCCCGAAACCGAGCTACGGGCGGTATTCTGGCCGCTCACGCCCGAGACGGGACGCACCATGGCGCGCGTCTGATCGGAAAGCTCGCGAGTCTTGGTGGCGCCCAGCTCACCGGGGGCACCGATGATGCGCGTGGGCTCCGAGATGTTGACGGCACGGCCCGACAGGTAGCTGTTGAGCACCTGACGCAGCTCGTCGGCGGTCTGGAAGCGGTTTGCCGGGTCCTTCTCCATGCACTTGAGGATGATGCGCTCAAGGTCGCGTCGACACCGGAGTTGATCTGGCTCGGCGGAATAGGCAGCTCGTTGACCTGCTTGAGTGCGACCGAGATAGCGTCGTCACCGTCAAAGGGAACGCGGCCGGTGGCGCACTCATACATCACGACGCCCAGCGAGTAGATATCCGAGGTGGGGCCGAGGTCCTGACCACGGGTCTGCTCGGGGCTGACGTAGTGGGCGGTTCCCAGCACGTTGTTGTCTTGCGTGAGGTGGCTGTTCTTGCGCGCGCGATGCCAAAGTCCATCACCTTGATGTTGCCGTCGGGCAGCACCATGATGTTCTGCGGCTTAATGTCGCGGTGGATGATCTCGTGCTTGTGAGCGACCGAAAGCGCGGAGCTGATCTGCGAGCCGATCTGGGCGACCTTCTTGGGGTCGAGGGCGCCGTGGCTCTTGATGCCGCTCTTAAGGTCGGTACCGCGCAGGTACTCCATGACGATGTAATAGGTGTCGCCGTCCTTGCCCCAATCGTAGACGCCCACGATATAGGGGGAGGAGAGACCGGCTGCTGCCTGGGCCTCCTGCTTAAAGCGTGCGGCGAAGGTTGCGTCGCCAGCATACTGCGGCAGCATGATCTTGACGGCTACCGTGCGGTCGAGGACCTGGTCCTGTGCACGGTAGACGGTCGCCATGCCGCCTGTCCCCACCTTATCCTTGAGGAGGTATCTTCCCCCGAGGACCCTCTGTTCCATTCCTGCTCCTAACATAACTATTCGCTCAACGATGTGTGTAGTACCTACGATGTGGCCGCTGGGGCCGTGTGGCGCGTTGCCGCTAACTCTTCGGCCGCGGCGCGCCTCGGGTGTCCGATTCGATCATGGGCATCACGCTCCCTGTGCGGCGAGCGCCGCGGTCAGGACGATGCCGGCAATCTTGGCCGCCTTGACGTCGTGTTTGTCGTAATCCTCCAAGGCCACCGAGATGGCGACCGTGGGTGAATCGTAAGGTGCAAAGCCAACGAACATCGAGTTGACGTTGGTGCCGCCGGTCTCGGCCGAGCCGGTCTTGCCGGCGACCTTGACGCCGGGGACCTGGGCATCGGTGCCGGTACCGGACTGGACGACGGCGAGCATGGCCTGCTTGACCTGGTCGGCCGTGGCGGAGCTGACGGCCTGACCCAGCGAGCGGGACTGCGTGGTCTTGACCACAGTTCCGTCCGGGGCGAGTACCTGGGCTACAAAGTACGGGTCCATGACCACGCCACTGTTAGCGATGGCGGCGGCAATCACGGCGTTTTGCATGACGGTGGTCTGCGGGCCGGGCGTGTGGTCCATGCCGACAGGCTGGCCGGCGCCGGCCCAGGCGGTCTCCCACTCGGTCATGAGCGACGGGTCGGCCATGATGGAGGCTGTGGAGGTCAGGTCCTGGCCGAGCTTTTTGGCCGTAGCCAAAGGCGTTGGCAAACTGCACGAGCGTGTTTGCGCCAACTTCGTTTGCCACCTGGCCAAAGACGACGTTGGAGGACACGGCAAAGGCCTGCTGCAGGCTGATGGTGCCGTAGCTCTCGTTGGCATAGTTGGTGACCGGCGCGTTGCCGATGTCCATGGAGCCGGGCGCCTGGTAGGTGCTGGTAAGGCTGGCGGTGCCGGTCTCGAGTGCCGCGGAAAGCGTAACGACCTTAAACGTGGAGCCCGGCGTGTACAGCGCGTCCATGGCGCGATTGTACATAGAGCCGTCCTCGCCGCCGCCCGTCTGCAGTAGGGCGTCGATGTTGGTGTTGTCGTAGGTGGGCGAGCTGGCACATGCGAGCACCGCGCCGGTACGCGGGTCGATGACCACTACAGCGCCCTTAAAGCCCTTGAGTGCCTGCTCGGCCGCCGTCTGGATGCGCGAGTCGATGGTGAGCTTGGCGGTGTTGCCCGGCTGGGTCTGGCCCGCGAGCGACGCGATGGCGTTGTTCCAGCTGGAGTAGTCCTTAGAACCGGTGAGCGTGTCGTTCATGACACTCTCGATGGCGGTGGTGCCATACTGCTGGCTCACGTAGCCAACCACGTGCGCTGCCAGGTTGCCGTTGGGGTAGGAGCGTACGTAGGTGCCGTCCTCCTGCTGCAGCGACTCGGCCAGCGTCACGCCGTCGGACGTGATGATGGAACCGCGCTGGATGTACTTGGAGCGGGCGATGGTGTGGTTGTTGGTCGGCATATCCTGATAGTCCTTGGCCTTGATGACCTGGACATAGGTGAGGTTGCCGATAAGGATGGCGAACAGCGCCGTAAAGGCGAGCACCGCACGGGTTAGACGGTTGGCGAGCGCAACGCGGCCGAGCACACCGGATTCAGGCGTGTCGAGCAGGCGACGGCGCATGCGCGAGCCGACGGAATGGCTGCCGCTGCCGTAGGAAGACGAGGTGGCAAAGCGCGTGCCCGTCGGGGCGGCGGCAGATGCGACCTGATCATCGGTGATGGCAGCCATGGTGCCGGTGCCGGTAAGCTCGGCCTCGCGTCCGGTCGCCTCGTCACCGGCGCGCAGCAGGAGCGCGACGATGATAAAGCTCGCCAGCAGCGAGGAACCGCCCTGGCTCATAAAGGGCAGGGTGACGCCGGTCAGCGGGATCAGGCGGGTAACGCCGCCCACGATCAAAAAGGCCTGGAAGCTGATGGCGGCCGTAAGGCCCGTGGCGCTAAAGGCGGCGAGGTCGGATTTAGCGCGGGCAGCCGTGGTGAGGCCACGCACGGCAAAGAGCATAAACAGGATGAGCACGCGCCGCCGCCCAAAAGGCCCATCTCCTCGCCGATGGCAGAGAAGATAAAGTCGGACTCGACGACAGGGATGTTGTTGGCCATGCCGTTGCCGATGCCAACACCGACCAGACCGCCATCGGCAAGCGAGAAGAGCGACTGGACGATCTGGTAGCCCTGGCCCTGGGCGCCTTAAACGGATCGACCCAAACTTGGAAGCGCACCTGAACGTGCGACAGGAACTTGTAGGCGCCCACGGCGCCGACGGCCAAGAGCGCAAGGCCGATAACGACATACGAGAATCGACCCGTGGCAACGTAGAGCATCAGCAAGAAGATGGTGTAGAACAGCACGGCCGAACCCAGGTCGCGTTCGAAGACGACAACGAGTAGGCACACGCCCCACACGGCAAACAGCGGCAGCAGCAGTCGCAGGCGAGGGATCTTAAAGCCTAGGATCTTGCGGTTGGAGATGGAGAGCAGCTCGCGGTTCTCGGCCAGGTACCCGGCCAGGAACAGCACGATAAAGACTTTGGCGAACTCGCCGGGCTGGATGGTAAAGCCCGCGATGCGAATCCACAGCTTGGAGCCCGAGATCGTGGTGCCGATAAAGATAGGCAGCATCAGCAGAATGATGCCGATAATGCCAAAGGTGTACTTGTAGCGCATGACTACGTCGAGGTTCTTAACCAACGCGAGCGTTCCCACCATGAGCGCCACCGAGACAAACAGGATGATGAGCTGTGAGATGGCGAGAGCGGGGGCGAGACGCGTCACGAACGTGATGCCGATGCCCGAAAGCACAAAGACAATGGGCAGGATAGCGGGGTCGGCACCGGGCGCAAGATGCGCACGGCAATGTGGGCCGCGGCAAAGGCGGCAAAGAGGCCGATCGGTACGGCGAGCGTCTCAAAGGAGATGGCAGCGCCCGCGGTGAGGACGTACATCGCATACAGTAGGATGACGGGGAACGCCGAGGCGATGAGCAAGAGCAGCTCGGTGTTGCGGCGACTCATAAGCGGCACTCCCTTTCTAGTTCTTTTCGGAGGCTTCGGCCTCGGCGGACTGTTCGGCGGTTTTCTCGGAATCTGATTCGGAGGTCGATCCCTGATTGGTGTTGTCGCGAATCGTTTGCGCGTCGATCACCTGGCGGGTCTGCTCCTCGTCGATCTGGTGGCGGTACTTGGATATCGTGTCCTGCGCATCGTCGACACTTGTTTGCGGAATGCCCGCCTTGAGGCGGTTTTGCGTGTCTTCGGGCAGGTCGGACAGCTTAATACTGGTTTCGCTTTCGAGCCAGTGAAGCTTGAGTCCGAGCGGCTTGCCGGGCAGGCCGCGCCAGACGGCGACATTGCCCTGGTGGGTACCCAGGTAGTACGAGCCGGTGACACCCGTGTAGGCCCAGATGCCAGCTGCCAGCACAAAGACGAGGGCCAGGATGGCGGCGATAGTAATGTTGCGGCGACGCACGCGTTGCGCCTCGCGCATAACGCCATCGTCAACCAGGTCAACGACTACTACGGTCACGTTGTCGTGGCCGCCGGCGGCAAGCGCCGCGTCCACTAGGTTGTCGACGCAGATTTGCGCGGTTGAGGACTGCGTGGCGATGTTCTCGATATCGCTATCGGGAATCATGCTCGAAAGGCCGTCAGAGCACAGGATCAGGCGGTCGCCTTCCTCGATATGCAGAGTGAAGTGGTCGGCATACATGGCGGGGTCTGAGCCCAGCGCACGGGTGATGACCGAACGGTTGGGGTGGACGCGAGCCTCGTCTGCCGTGATCTCGCCGGCGTCCACGAGCTCCTCCACGTAGGAGTGGTCGCGGGTCACGCGGATGAGCGTGCCCTCGTGGAGCAGGTAGGCGCGAGAGTCGCCCACGTGGGCGATGGCGAGCGTGTCGTTTTCGATATAGGCGCAAGTGGCTGTGCAGCCCATGCCGGGCTTGCCTAGGCCGTTCAGGGCCGCCTCGATTACGGCGGCGTTGGCTGCCTCGACGGCTGCCGCCAGGCGTGCTGCGTCGGCGGACTGCGGGGCCGTCTTGGCAATAGTCTCGACGGCGATGGAAGAGGCCACCTCGCCGGCAGCGTGACCACCCATGCCGTCGCATACGCAAAAGAGCGGCGACTGCACCAGGTAGGAATCCTCATTGTGCGGGCGTACGCAGCCAACGTCGGAGCGGGCGCCCCACATGAGTTGCGTGGTGGTGCCGGCATCATAGGTCGAGTCGGTCTCGATGCGCTCCTCGGTCAGGGGCTCAAAGCTCATGGTCGAGCCGGGGTCTTTGAGCTTGGCCTCAACGGCGGCAACGTCGATTTCGGCTGTGTCACCGGGAGAGACGGTGTCGGTCTCGGCGTTTGATTCGGAATCGCCGGTGTCCGGGGAGTCGGGCTCCTCGGACACGCGGGCGGTCGACTCGTCGTCTTGCGGGCTGACGTCTATAGGCTCGGGCGCCGGCGTAGACGCGGGCGCAACCTCGGATGCCGGGGCCATGGGAAACGCCGGCGCGGCGGGCTCGGGTGCCGCAAACACCGCAGCGCTCTCGTTAATTGCCGCGGCGACGGGCTCTGCAAAGTGAGCCGGCGCCGGGGCTGCTTCGGGCGCTGTGGGCTGTTCCGCAGCATGTGCGCCGATGGGCGCCGCTACGGCATCCTCTTCGTCCTCGTTATCGGCGAGATCCGAAATATCATGCGTTACATGCGAAAGAGGCAGGGAGAACACGGTGTCCTCGGGCTCCACGGGTGCGGAGCCCGCCGGAGCGGCGTGGGCCGGCGCAGCTGTGGCGGCGGCCGGTGCCTCGGTCATAGTTGCGGACTTGTTCTCCTCGTCGATCATCGACGGTTCACCTTCATGACCACATCGCCAATCTGGACTTCGTCGCCCTCGCGCAGCGTCGCGGGCTCCACGAGCTGGCGGCCGTTGACGAGCGTGCCGTTAAGCGAGTTGAGGTCCTCGATGATGAGCGCCGGGCCCTGCAGCGAAAAGCGCGCATGCGAGGCCGAGACGAACGGTTCGTTGATGCAGATGTCCGAAGATGGCGAGCGACCGACGATGACGGGGCCGAGCATGTCTACGTGGATGCCACGGATGCCGCGCGGGCCCTTGTCCACATCGATCGTCCAGATAGCCGAGTCGCGGCGCTGTCCGCGCACAAGTCCCACGCCGGTCTTCATGACGGCGAACAGGAAGATATAGAGCAGGGCGACCAGGACGATGCGGCCTGCAAAAAGGACGATATCGATGTTCATAAGCGACTATCCCCTAAATTCAAAGGTGCTCAGGCCAAACGTCAGCAGATCGCCGTTGCGCAGCGGGCAGCGCGTAATGCGGCGGTTGTTGACGAGCGTGCCGTTGGTGGAATTGAGGTCCTCGATCGACCAATCCGAGCCCGTAAAGGTGAGCTGGGCGTGGCGGCGCGACACGTTGGGGTCGCGCAGGGCAATATCGGAAACCGAGCGCTCGCGACCGATAGTCACCTGTGCGGAGGTGATGCTATGGCTCTCGCCGCTCACGACGCGACGAGCTGGGCGAGCGGGCGCTGCGGGGCGCGAGTGCTCGCCATGTTGGAGGCGATGCCGGCTGCGGCGCTAGGCCCACGGCGGCACC
>ENA-OQBU01000281-OQBU01000281.1-human-gut-metagenome-genome-assembly--contig:-NODE-281-length-11709-cov-2.876015_pt1 | contig 11709 bp, 11 predicted proteins | sample MGYA00242492_ERZ504566 | MGnify/ENA primary metagenome ERZ504566 (study PRJEB26092, sample SAMD00036261) | human gut metagenome | host: Homo sapiens | study: EMG produced TPA metagenomics assembly of...
AGAACGTGGTCTTTGCCAGCGGTTTCGGCAAAGACCTCGCGGCCGGCCGGGTCCTCGATCCAGTCCGGGGTATCCATCACGATACGGCCGTTGCGCTGGATGATCGGGCGGGTGGGCAGCTTCAGGTCGCGCCACCACTCGACGTCGGTTACATCACCGAACGTACAGCACATGGCGATACCGGCACCTTGTCCATTCGGCGGCCGGGTGCGCCAGAATCGGCACCTTGACCTTGAACAGAGGGGAGTAGACGTACTGGCCGAAGTACTGCTTGTAGCGTTCGTCGTTCGGGTTGGCGATCAGCGAGGTGCAGGCCGCCAGCAGTTCGGGGCGGGTGGTCTCGATGTAGATCGGGGTGCCGTCCTCAAAGCGGAAGGCCACCTTGTGGTAGAAGCCGGGGTATTCGCGCGATTCGAGCTCGGCCTGGGCCACGGCGGTCTGGAAGGTCACATCCCACAGGCCGGGGGCGTCCTGCTGGTAGGCCTCGCCACGGGCGAGGTTGCGCAGGAAGGCCTTCTGGGCCACACGCTGCGGGTGCTGACCGATGGTGTGGTAGGTCTGCGACCAGTCGATGGACAGACCCAGCTTGCGCCACAGGGCCTCAAACAGCTTCTCATCCTGAGCAGTCAGACGCTCGCACAGCTCGATGAAGTTCTTGCGGGAAATCGGCACCTGATCCTTGGCGTCAATCTTCTTGCCATCAGTGCCTTCAAACGGCGGCTTGAAGTCCGGGTCGTAAGGCAGAGACACGTCCACGCGCACGCCATAGTAGTTCTGCACGCGGCGCTCGGTAGGCAGGCCGTTGTCATCCCAACCCATCGGGTAGAACACGTCGTAGCCGCGCATGCGCTTGTAGCGCGCAATCACATCGGTGTGCGTGTAAGAGAACACGTGACCCACGTGCAGCGAACCGGAGACGGTGGGCGGCGGGGTGTCGATGGAGTAGACGGCCTTGCGGTCGCGGGTGTTGCGGAATTTGTAGGTGCCGTCTTCATCCCAGACGGCGCGCCACTTGTCCTCAAGTCCGTCCACGCCGACCTTGTCGGGCAGCGGGGTGAGGTTGGCGTTGATGATGGATTTGCCTTCAGTCATAAGGCCAAAGTTTATGCACGTTGCATGACAAGCCGAACTGTACAGTAAACAGCCCAGTAGGCTGTTCGCAGGCGAGGTACGAACGATCGAATGATAGTGAGCCAAGGACTATCGGGCGTAGCCCGTCCGTGACTGAAGGTTGCCTACTTCACCGTCAACCCGGCCAGCGGCATGCGGCGATTGATCATCGAGGTCGGGTAGCCGGAGACCTTGGTGGACGCCACAGTGAAGCATTTGCGGGTATACAGCCAATCACTGGCCGCATCCTCGCTGATCAGCCGGGCGTACGCCTTCATTCGTGCCTCATAATCGGCGTCATTAGTGGCGGCGCGAGCATCCGCATAGGCCTGTTGCGCTTCGGTATGGTCGTAATGGAACATGGAATCGGGGTCGGCGAATATGCCGGCATCATCCGTGCCGTCCATGCTCATCACGGTCAGTTCCCATTTGCCGTCCTTGATTCGTTTGGCATAATCCTCATCGGAGAGCACTTCAAGGTTCACCGTGGGGCGCGGCTGCCGCTCGATCTGCTGCTTGATGGTTTCGGCCAACGACCGGTATTCTTCGGGAACCACCAGATTCACCGTAGTCAGGTATTGCGCACCAAAGTAGGAGAACATCTGCCCAGCTTGGTTTTCGTCATGCGGGTACAGTCCGGTCAAATCTTCGTATCCGGGTTCCAGCAGGCTGATGGGGCCGCCCAATGCTCCGGCTGCGTCGGGTTGGGCGGAGGCGATGCCGGCTGCGTCGATTTGATAGCGGAAGGCTTTACGCGCCTGTTCGTCGGAGAGCAGCGAATCGGTGCCGTTGTTGTAGGCCAGCAGCACCTTATCCGTAGTGGCCCCCTCCTTGACGGTCAGGCCATCCTTGCCGTTCAAACCGGTGGCCGTCGAAGCCGAAACCGGTGCCGCCATATCGAGACTGCCGTCGGTCAGGGCCTTGCTGAGCGCATCGGCGTCGGAGTATTGCATAAATTCAACGACATTGCTGGCCGCTTTGGTGCCATGGTAGGTATCGCTGCGCGCCAGCTTCAGGGAATGGCCAGGCTGGAAATCGGCCACGGTGAATGGTCCGGAACCTATGGCCTTGCGTTGATAATCGGCACTGGACGACTCGGAATCGTAGACAATGCCGAGTCTGCCGGACAGCGCTCGCAGCAGCGTCGGATTGGGCTTGGCAAGCGTAATGACCACCGTGGTGGCGTTCGGATTGGCGACCGACGCCAGATCGCCCAATTCGTCGACGTCCGCCACCTTGTTGGTCACGTCTGTTGCAACGACCACACGGCGTCCGAGGCGTCCAACGTATGGCCGTTCGAGAAGGTGACGCCCGATTGCAGTGTCAGGGTGACGGTCAGTCCGTCATCGGAAGTCTTCCAGCTTGTCGCCAGTCCCGGCTGAAGCTTGTTGTCTTGATCGACGGTCACTAATGTCTCATACACATTGTCGACGAGCAGGCGTTCGGCTGCCGCAGAGGAATCGGACCGAATATCCAAGGATTGCGGCATATCGTCGATGCCAATGGTCACATCGGCATCGAGGGATGATCCCGGCTGGAACCGGTTTTGCATGAACGTCCATCCCACAACCACGAGTGCGCCGAGTGCCACGGCGACTCCGAGAAAAATCCCCCACTTGGACCATGTATTGTCCCGCTTGCTGTGCTGCATGGTTTTCAGTCTAGCGGTGGATTCAGCCTAGAATCCGCAATTCACCATGATGAGGTATGAGTTAGCGCTTGGACGTGCTCTTGCCGGCGGGCGGCGCATAGCTAGGGCAGGTGTCGGACAGCGGGCAGTTGGCGCAGTCAGGGGTACGTGCGTGGCAGGTGGCCCGGCCGAACAGAATCAGTCGGTGGCTGAGATTCGTCCACTCTTCGGGCGGAAAACAGGAGGTGATTTCCTTCTCGATTTTCACGGGATCGGGGTGTGCGGACCGCCAATCCGACCGCCAACGCAGTCGTCCGGTTACGCGCATCACATGCGTATCGACCGGGAATCCGGGGATATCGAACGCGTTGCCGAGCACGACGTTCGCGGTTTTGCGGCCGACCCCCGGCAAGCTGGTCAGTTCATCCATCGTGCGCGGCACCACGCCGCCGAATCGTTCGTCCAGTGCCGTGGCCAGTCCGATGAGATGCTGGGTTTTCGAACGATAGAACCCCAGCGGATGAATGATGTCTTCGACTTGGGCCGGGTTTGCGGCCGCCAAGTCACGGGCGGTGGGGTAGGTGGCGAACAGTTCCGGGGTGACCGTGTTGACACGCTTGTCGGTGGTCTGGGCGCTGAGCACGGTGGCGATCAGCAATTCGAGCGGATTCGAGAAATGCAGTGCGCAAGCGGGTGCCGGAATCACCTGGCGCAGAATGTCGTATTCGTCATGCATGCGCGTGAGACGCGCGGATTTGGTTTCTCTCATCGTATGGACCTAAGCGGCGTAATATCGATGATTATAGTTTGCAGCGCCGCTGGTCTGTCAGGCGACGGTGTTGAGATCGGGAGTATCGTCATCGGTGTCGATGGCGGCAGAGAATGCTTTGGCGGCCTGCTGTGCGGCGGCAGTTTCCTTATCCGTCTCCGGCGGGTCGAATCGGTAGCCCACGTTGCGCACGGTGCCGATGAGGTGTTCGTATTCGCCGCCGAGCTTGGCGCGCAGACGACGGATATGCACGTCGACCGTACGAGTGCCACCGTAGTAGTCGTAGCCCCATACTTCCTGCAGCAACTGGGCGCGCGTGAACACGCGGCCGGGGTGCTGGACCAAGTACTTGAGGAGTTCGAACTCCTTGTATGCCAGATCGATGGGGCGTCCATGCAGGGAGGCGGTATAGCGTTGGTGTCCACAATGAGGTCGCCGGAGCGAATCTGGCCATCTTCCACCGTGGTGGTGGATTCGGCGGGAGAACCGGCTGCTGCGGCTGCGGGAGCGTTGCCGCGCTCGGAGACCAATCGCAATCGGCCCTCGACTTCGGCCGGGGAAGCGGTGGCGACCACCACATCCGCAATGCCCCACTGGGAGTTGACCACGGTGAAGCCGCCTTCGGTCAGCACCAGCACGATTGGCGTGGACAGGCCGGAAGCGTGGATGAGGCGGCACAAGGTTTTGGCGGTCGCCAGATCATCGCGTGCATCCAGAAACAGAATGGTGTTCTCCGGCATCTTCACCAAGCTGGCTGCATCCATCGGCAGTACGCGGACGCGATGAGAAAGCAGGGCGAGTGATGGCAAAACGGTGGCGGGGTCGCTGGCGAAAGTCATCAACGTAAGATCCGTCACGCTAATCCCCCTTATCCTGCAATGTGTTACGCAATTGCTCGGTGTGGCTGTACGAGTCGTCAGCGGCGTTATGCCGCTTTCGCACGGTTTTCATTATTCTACGCGCTTGTAGTGGACACATAGGTTACAAGTTTGCGGAATATGGAACGGTGGACGTCCATCAACCGATGATACGGCCGAGCACCAGTGCGGTTGCGGCGATGGTCACGCCCATCAGCATTACCGGCATCAGGCCGGTACCGATCCACGGATAGCGGATATCCGGGTCCGGATCGGCGTCACGCACCCACAACGTGGAAGCCACGGCCAAAGCCAGTCCCAAAACGATGAGGATGATCAGGGCAACGGTTCCCGCAACGGTGCCCTTGGCGAGCATCGCGCCCAAATCAGGTAGGAAGCACCAGCCGGCCACGGCGAGAGCTGCCACACCGGAAGTCACGGCGTGAGAGAGTGCGCGGATAAGATGTTCGCGCTTCTCACGAGCCATCTGGCGTCCGAAGGAGAAGACCACCAGCACCACCAGCAGCAGGCCCATGGCCAGTGCCCATGAATACCAAGGAAGTACCGAGCCATCCGCAGCGGTCTGATCCGGCGGAACCTCGCTGGTCGGGAAAGGTACGATGACGAAATCAGAGAAATCGCGCCAAACACCAAAGTGACGATACGATCCAGTATGCTGCCGCGGAACGGCCAGAATACGACAAATGCGGCCAACGTCAGAGCGGCGATAATCAAAGGGATGATGGGGACGGTGCCAGGGGAGGGAATGACCGTGGCTGCGATGAACAGTACATAGGACGCAGTTGGGCCAACAACATGCTCAGAGCTTTGTTCTTCCAACCCTCCTGGGTGATCTCGGTCATGATACGCCTCTCAGATAATCGAATTTCTATCCCAATCCTACGTCGGGCATTGGAACGGGTGAAATCAAACAAAAATAGCCCCTTCTGGTGAAGGGGCTTATGGCACTAAATCAGAACGCGATAACGCCCAAATGCTCCAATAGCACTTTGATGCCGAGTAGAATCAGCACCACGCCGCCGGCGATCTGCGCCGGCTTCTGCCAGCGGGAACCGAACGCGCGGCCAATGTGCAGGCCCGCAGCGGAGAACAGTCCGGTGACCACACCGATGCTGAGGATGGCGAATGCCATATGGGCTTTGGTGAACATGAAGGCCAGGCTCTCGCCGCCCGACAGGCGAACGCATCGATGTGCAGGCCACGGCCAGGGGAAGCATATGCTCCAATCGAACTGGGCGGTCTCCTTGGAGTTTTCCTCATCTTCTTCGAAGGCTTCGTGAACCATGTTGCCGCCGATGAACACCAACAGGGCGAAGATGATCCAATGGTCGAATTGGGTTACGTATTTGCTGAATGTAGATGCCGCGAAATAGCCGAGAATAGGGAACAGCATCTGGAATCCGCCGAACCAGAGGGTGCTTTTCACGGCGTCTTGTACTCGTACGCGGGATACGGTCAGGCCTTTGCCAATGGATACGGCGAATGCATCCATAGCTACGGAAACAGAAATAAGCAGGATTTGAATGATTATCGAAATCATGGTGTGACAGAAGGTTCATCGCCGGATTACCGTGCGATGGGCCTCGACCAGCGTTCCTACACGCCGCCTACGCCTAGTTGAAAAGACAAAACATTACTGTATCACAAATACAAGCTCCCTCTGTTGGGGGAGCTGGCGCAGTGAAACTGCGACTGAGGGAGAGTAGAGCGGCTTGCCACAAATACAACAAAAAGGCCCCCGAAGGGGCCTCCTGTCAACGATTCAGAATCGAATCACTTCTCGGAATCGGCGAGACGCTGACGCGCGGCAATGATTTCCTTTTCGGCGGCGTCAGCACCAGTCCAGTAGTCGCCCGGCAGGACTTCCTTGCCCGGCTCCAGAGCCTTGTACTGCTCGAAGAAGTGCTTGATTTCGGCCTTGTGGTACTCGTTGACGTCGTCGATGTCCTTGATGTCATCGAAACGAACGTCGGCGGGCACGCACAGCACCTTGTCGTCGCCGCCGGCCTCGTCGACCATGTGGTACAGGCCCACGGCGCGGCACTCGACCACGCAGCCCGGGAACACGGAGTTCGGAATCATCACGAGAGCGTCCAGCGGATCGCCGTCCTCGCCCAGGGTGCCGTCGATGTAGCCGTAGTCATCCGGGTAACCCATTGCGGTGAACAGGGTACGGTCCAGGAAGACGCGACCGGTCTCGTGATCGACTTCGTACTTGTTCTTGGAGCCGCGCGGAATTTCCACAACGACGTTGAAGGTTTCTGCCATGTCATTTCTCCTTGAAAATCGACAGTTACGTTATCGTCTCACCACAATACCCCTGTTTACGCCTGCAAAAACAGGTGCGGAACTCAAGAAACCGTGCTGAGATTATGCCGACACTATGCCCAAACAGACGAAATCCTCCCCTTGAGGGGAGGATTTCTAGCGGTTTACGCGCACGATAAACCCATGCACGTCAACGGCATCACTGTTGCATTACCGTTGCAGTACCGCATCACTGCACGGACAGGATGTGGGCCACATCCGCCCAAGGAGCCAGAGACACGTAGTTGTCCCAACCCCACTGGAATTCGCGGCCGGTCAGCTCGTCGCGCACGTGAGCGGGCGGTCGGTGGGCAGACCCAGCTCGCTGAGTTCCAGGTGAATCATCGACTGGTGTGCGTTGTGTCCATCGAGGTTCACGACCACAATCAGCGTGTCCGCTTGGCCGGTACCGGTCAGTTCGGCCGGCGTGTGGCGTGCGAAAGCCAGAATATTCGGGTCGGACGTAGGCAGCACGGTGAGGTTGTGGTAGCTCAACGCGGCCGGGTGGGCGCGACGAATCTTGTTGAGTGCGGTGAGCATCTCGGCCACGCCGTACTGCTTGGCCTTGCTCCAATCGCGAACCTTGACCTCGTACTTCTCGTTGTCGATCTGCTCTTCGAAGCCGGGGCGCTGCTTGTTCTCGATGAGTTCGTAACCGTTGTAGATACCCCAGGACGGCGAGCCCATGGCTGCCAGCACCGCACGCACGCAGTGGCCGGCTACGCCGTTGTCTCGCACGTAAGCGGTGAGAATATCCGGCGTGGTGGGCCAGAAGGTGTTGTGCTGGTAGTAGCCGTCGTCGCCATTGGTGACCGGCAGATACTCTTCCAGTTCGTCCTTGGTGTTGCGCCACGGGAAGTAGCAGTGGGACTGGGTGAAGCCCACGTAGCTCAGGGCGCGCATCATGCCCGGGCGGGTGAATGCCTCGGCCAGGAACAGGATCTCCGGGTGCTTCTTGGTCACGGCGGCAATCACGTCCTGCCAGAAACGCACCGGCTTGGTGTGCGGGTTATCGATGCGGAAGATGGTGACGCCCGCCTCGATCCACAGATTCATGATGCGTTCGACTTCTTTTTCGATGCCGGGCATGTCGGCGTTGAAGTCGATCGGGTAGATGTCCTGATACTTCTTCGGCGGGTTCTCGGCGAAGGCGATGGAGCCGTCCGGCTTGTGGCGGAACCAGTTCGGGTGGGCCTTGACCCACGGGTGATCGGGCGAGCACTGCAGGGCGAAATCAAGCGCGATTTCCAGACCCAGTTCATGTGCACGCTGGCACAGGGCCTTGAAATCGTCCATGGTGCCGAGCAGTGGATCCACGGTGTCGTGGCCACCTAGCTCGGAGCCGATGCCGAACGGGGAGCCCGGGTCATCGGGGCCGGCGACCAGCGTGTTGTTGCGGCCCTTGCGGTTGGTCACGCCAATCGGGAAGACCGGCGGCAGGTAGACGATGTCGAAGCCCTCGGCAGCGGCGCGTTCGAGGCCGGCCATCGAAGTCTTCAGCGTACCCTGAATGATCTTGCCGGTGTTCGGATCGATGGTGGCGCCTTCGGAACGCGGGAAGAACTGGTACCAAGCCGCGAAGCTGGACTTCGGGCGTTCCACCTTGAAGCGCTGGGGCTGGCTGGGGGAGATGCCGTCGCGCAGCGGGTGAGTCTCGTGCAGGGCGGGCCGATGTGGGTCGGGTTGTCGCCGGCGGCGAGACGATCCTCGCGCTCAGCGTCTGATCGGCCATGGTCTCAGCGGCCTTCTCCAAGGTCTTGCGATCGCGTGCGGTCAGGCCGGTGTCCGGGGTTTCGGCCCAACGGGCCAGCAACTCGGCACCGGAATTGAGTGCGTTGTCCACGTCGTCCATCACACGCACCTTGATGCGGGCGTCGTGCAGCCAGGAGACGTACGCGTCTTCCCAACCTTCGATGGTCACGGTCCATTCGCCGAGCTGACGCTTGACGGCCGCGTAGCCATCCTCCCAAGGCTTCAGATCGCTGTGCTCGCCGCACTTGACCATCACGGTCCAACGATCGAGGCCGGGATTTACGCAGGTCATGGCCCGGCGCATGGTTTCCTTGCCGCGCGGGTTGCGCACGATGGCGGTGGCACCCACCTTGGTACGGCCTTCGATGAACACCTGGGCGGTCATCTCAAACGGTTCGCCGAGTTCCACACGGGCGGGGAAGATGCCGCGCTCCTCGGCGGGAGTGATGTCCATGACATTGATGCGGCCGAACTGGCCGGGCTCGTTTGCTTCGATGGACGGTGCGGGGGCTTCGACAGCCAGGCCTTTCAGCGCTGCTGCGGCGCGTGCCGTTTCGGCGCTGACTCTCTTGCGCTTGGTTGCGGGGCTCTTTCGGGCAGAAGTCGCCTTTGACTTCGTTTTCGTGGTGCTGTTATCGGTATTACTAGTGCGCGTGGTCGCGCGATGTTGTACTGCTGCCATAAGGCCCTATTCTAAGGGCTTTTGAACATATGTTGCGCATTGTGGATAACTATCAGGTAAACGTTCGGTCAACCGCATGAGGTGGATAACTCGGCGGAAGAGTTATCCACAACTCGCCGGCAAACGGCAAGCTCGGACCACATAGGTCGAAAAACCGGCTGTAGCGAATGAAAATCTGCCATGATCGTGGCCTACCCGCACACAGTGCAGTATGCGGGGAAACGTACCAGGAAAGGACGAATGATGATAACGACATGGCGGCAACGGGGCATGGCCATCGTAGCGATGCTGACCGGTCTGATAATAATGGTGGGAGTGGTGTTCGGCTCGGCGAATACGGCGTATGCCGCGACGTTGACGCCCCGCCGACGAAAGATATCACGTGGCGTTTCCATACAACGATATGGAATATTACGTCGGTGTCGCGGGGGCTGGACTGGCACAAGTACTACTGCATCGAAGCGGGGAAACTGAGCGACTATGTGATAGGCCCCACCACGGTGCTTGCCTCCGATGAGAACGCCCGGCGTATGGCATGGATCCTTGACCGGTACCGCGACACGGATGCCGCCACCCATGCGGCGATCGGCATCATCGTGCAGGATCACTTCGGGCGCGATCGGGACGAGTGGGCGAGACAGATGGCGGTCATTCAAGGCCGGTACCCCGAGATCGTGGCGAAGGCGGCCCGGATATGGGATCAATCGGCCGGCAAGACGCCTGCGGGCACGACGGTGGAACGCACCGATGCCGAGGCTTTGCGCAGCGGTTCCATCTCGGTGAAAGTGGTGAACCGCGCCGGTGACGCGATCGCGGGAGTGCCGTTCACCGTCACCTTGCAGGGGGCGGCGCGGTTCGTCCAAGGCGGCAACACGTTCTCGGGGGTGTCGACGAGCGCCGGGTCCTCGATCGCGTGGGAGGCGACCGGCGCCGGCGAGGTGACGGCGAACACCACATACGAGTATGGGCGGATGCACGTCATGGACAGCACTCAGGACATGCTGGCCTTTGACTCGATGGCTTCCACTGGCGGCGCGTCGACGACATTTCGGGTGCGTAAGGATTTTGTTCCGGCGGTATCCACCAAGGTCTCCGAGAAGGTGCTTGATGTGGCTTCTCCGGTGTTCGATGACGTGACCAGTGGCGTGGCGGATGCGGACAGTTATTGGGTGCCCGATTTGGAATTGCAGGCCCGCGGATACTATTTCGATGGTCTTGATACGGGCGATGTGGGCAATGTCATTACGCCGAATGCACAAGAGAGCGCCGATGCTTTTCTTGCGCGATTGGCGACTTGGGTTATGAGCCGGTGGCTATGGCGAAGGCCTCTTTCACCGGGGTGGGGCAGCAGGCACGTGTGCAGGCCATGACCAAGCCGGATGACGGTGCCGCTTACCGGACCAAGCAGAATAGCGGTTTTGGCACATGGGTATGGGTGTTTCGGCGGTCCGAGCAGAGCAAACAGGCGCAGGAATACCTTATAGGCGACTGGATAAGTCCGTTTATGGAGGCTACGGAAAGCAATACAAGTCGCAGGAAGCTAGAAGTCATGTCGACGGTCACTGAGCATTCGGCGGATATCGGTGCCGAGCTCAGCGACACCATTACCGTATCGGGATTCCCTGCGGATCATGGCCAGTATGCCGGCAACGAAGAGTATGAGTTCGCGGCGGATCGGCCGTATGCGACGGTGAGCGTATGGTGGTCCGGCGATCCCGACAACCCCTCCAACGATGAGGCGTACAAGCCATCCGGGGGAGAGGTTCCCACGGAAGACGACAACCACCGGTTGCTGGCCACCTGGGAGATTCCCGCGATGAACGGCACGTTCAAAATCGGCGCCGGGGCGTTGGACGCGCATGGCGCTCCTATGTATCTGACCGCCGAACGGCCTGGGTGGTACGTGTTCGTCTGGCGGTTCGAGGGGGATGACCGTGTTTCCCCGGCGTCCAGCCGGTATGACGATGCCTGGGAGCGTGTGCGGGTGTTGCCCCCATGTGAGTCGGAGAAACCGTGCGAACCGGAGAAACCCGAGACGCGCCGGCGCGGCGGAGGCAACCACGCCCAACCCTCGCCCGTCACTGCCCGTCACGGGTGGCGATGTGTCGCTTGCCTCGGTTCTGGCCGTGTCAGCTCTGGCGATAGGCGCCATACTGTCCATCGTCGTTCGGTGGCGTCGTCGCTATGACCGATTCAAGCACTGGACGATGCGCTGGCCGATACGTTGACCCGCTGCGGCATGATGCCGATGATGTCGGCTGGATGGTGAACCACACTCCGCTTCTGAGCAGAAGAACGGGAGCTGGGCACGAAGTCGATCGTAACATACGACTTGTGCCCGGCTTCCGCTTCGTTGAGAAACTTCACGCCTGTCGCCTCCCGTGGATTAGACAACTGAAGATCCGCGATGAAAATGACGAGACGTTTATGATCGCCGACTTCCCTGGGCACCGTAGCTGCCTGATCGCCTTTCATCCATATCGCCACGGTAAACGGAAAGGCCGCTGATTTCGGTACCGAAATCAGCGGCCATATAACCACGTTCGTAGCGGGGCATGGATTTGAACCATGGACCTCTGGG
>ENA-OQBU01000282-OQBU01000282.1-human-gut-metagenome-genome-assembly--contig:-NODE-282-length-11659-cov-2.793097_pt1 | contig 11659 bp, 18 predicted proteins | sample MGYA00242492_ERZ504566 | MGnify/ENA primary metagenome ERZ504566 (study PRJEB26092, sample SAMD00036261) | human gut metagenome | host: Homo sapiens | study: EMG produced TPA metagenomics assembly of...
GCGGCGAGCGGGGCATTTGCCTTTTGAAGCACGCTGCTTTTGATTACACTTTGCCGGAAAAGACGACCAAAAAGTCGCAATGCGCGCTCTGGGACAAAGCAATCAACCCGGCAAACTACAACGAAAAGAAAAAGAGACCACCACCAAATTTACCTACACCGGCACAGTGCCCAAGACCACAAAAAGTGTTCGCAAAAGCAGCGCCCAACAGGGAGTAAGTTTGCGTACACCGGCGGGATAAGCACCGGTGATACAGAGGAAGAACTGCCAGTACAAACCGGCGGCACAGCCGTGCGCACCGACGGTACATACACCGCAGCGGTGACACCTATGCACCGCTCTACCGTAGCGAATATTTTAATTTATCTTGCCATTGCCTTAGCCACAGCAGCCGTGATTGCATTGGTTGCAGGGATCATCAAATCCCGCAAAGCCAAACGGGAAGAAGCCCGGGAAAAACAGAGACAAGAGGAAGAACAGAAAATCGAAGAATACGACGAATAGCAAAGAAGAAAGCCACCGATCATCGGTGGCTTTTTGTTTTGAGAGTATGTATCAATCCCTCCGTCAATGTCTGGCGGCATCGCCACCTCCCTTTACAAGGGAGGCAAATCGGTTGAAATTGTAGAGCACGATACCCACAGTATGCCCCACAAGGTTTTGGTATCCGGATTTTACAAATCAAAATGCGCCTTGATCTGCGCGGCGGTAGCGGCGGCAGACAGGTGGGTGTTGTCGATCTTCATATAATTGGCAAAAGGCAGCTCGCCGGGGCGGCTGACCATTCGATGGTCGCGGTCGTCCCGGAGCAGCAGCCGGTTGGAGAGGGCGATATTTCGCTTAGACGGTTTGTGCCGCAGCCGGTTCTCCGTGGTGTTGCGCTGCAAGCGCACTTTCTGGGGCGCCACCAACTCCACATAATACACCTCTGCCCCATGCCGCTGAAACAAATCGGCGATCTGCGCCGTTTGTGCCCAGTCCTCTCGGCAGTCAAAGGCCCATATAAAGGTGAAGATCAGGCCATAGTGGTCTGTTTTTACAAATGACTCAAACACCGTTTGCCGCAGTTTTTCGATCACCGCCGGTTCGTATGTGCCAAAGATCTCCAGCACCGGCTCAATGGTCATGTGGTTGTGAAACAGGCGCAGGTCCGTGATCTTGGCCAGTTCTTGTCCCACGGTCATTTTGCCCACGGCGCAGTCGCCGAATAAAAGTACCAACTTCATACATTTCCTCCAAAAAAGAACCACGTTGATGATAGTTCATCAACGGGTTTTGCAGTTTAACAGATCGTCTACACCGAAAATGAACGTAGCAGAAGAAGCCCATACGCATAGCGCATCGGCTGATACAGTCTGCTTTGGTCAAAAGGCGGGTGTAAACATGATGGAACGGTCCTTTCCGGGTCACAGAGAGGACAGGGCGCTGAAAAGCGGCGGTGCCGACGAAGGCATAAAAACAGCGACATTGCCACTACGGAGATGACCCACATAATAATGTTGGCCCAAATAAAGTTCTTTTTGTTCTTATTGGTGTTGGGGCTGCACAGCCACACGATCCAGCAGATCAAATTCACCACCGGCAGGGCGGAGAGAATGAACATACCCACATACTGGCCAATGCTCATCACCTGGGTGGTGGGATCATAGGCCGGGGGCACCGGGTTGATAGGGCGGCTGATAGGGTTGTTGATAATTGCCTTGAGGGTTCGGGTTTTGCTGATTGTACTGGTCCATTTGGTACTTCCTCTTTTCTTAAAAAATGTGCACAACGCTGCACCCATAGCATACCATACTTGGCATTAGCTGTCAATTCTTGCCTTTGCCGGCAAATTTACGGCGCAGATCCCAACGGTAACCAGTGCGCCGGACAGCAGATAGCGCCAGGAGAAAGGCTCCCCCAGCAGCAGGCAGGAGAGCACCACCCCCAGTACCGGAATAAAGGCGTTATAAATGGCAATTTGCCCCACCGGGTGGTAGCGCAGCAGTTGGTTGTAAAACGAAAAACCCACGGCAGACACTGCCACCAGCGCCGCCAAGATCAGCAGTCCCTTGAGGTGTACACCCACCGGGTGGGCGCCCATCAGCAGCCCGGCAGGGATCAGCAGCGCGCCGCCCAGTGCCAGGGAATGGCCGGTAGCCACCAGCGGGTCCATTTTGCGGGTGACCACCCGGGTCAGCAGTCCGCCTGCCATGGCGCACACACTGCTGCACAGCAGCATACCGTCGCCGGAGAGGGTGAACTGCCCGGCGGTGCTGCCCAGGTTGATGAGCACAATGCCGGAGAACCCCAACAGGCAGCCAAAAATTGACCGTAGGGTGAGCTTTTCCCGGAACACCACCGCGGCTGCCAGGATCAGCAGAAAAGTGCCCAGGCTGTCTAGGATAGACGCCCGGCCGCCGGGGGAATTGGATACGCCCAGATAAAAGAAAAAGTAGTGCAGCGCCGTGTTGACCAGACCAAAGAGCACCAGCTGCCACCGTGTCTTGCCCCGGGGCACCGCAAAGCAGCGGCCGCCCAGCTTGGCTACCGCCAGCACCACCAGACCGGCCAGCAAGAACCGCGCTCCGGCGAACAGCGCCTTGCCGCCGGTGTCTGTGCCGGCAATGCCAAAGTCCGCCAAACCCAGCTTGATCAGGGGAAAGGCGCAGGCCCAGCTTAGCGCCGCGCTGCCGGCAAACAGGGGCACCCATTTTCGATTTTCAAACACAGAGGCTCGGCCCATTTTGTTCTCCGTTCTCGGCACACAGCCGCAGATCATCCTTTGTTTTTGCCGGATTATTGTATAATAGCCGCCGCCAAAAGTCAACAAACGCGCAGGGCAACGGCTCTGCGCGTTCTTGCTATATTTGCTTTACAGCCCGCTGTCATTGGGGTCGTCTTTATGGTTCTTATCGGAATAAATAACGGAAAGACATATTTGATATTCCTGACTCGTTAACCCCAACCGAATGATGGTTCTGCCTTTTTCCATTCTGAAAGATAAGTTACATATCCATACTCCAATGCATAGCTGCCGGCTGCATCAATTAAATCTTGATCTACATTATTGATCACAGTGCTGATATTGGGTTTGCCATATTTGGCTGTTAAGGATTTTTTAAAGTTGTCGTAATCCTTTTTCCACTGACCAAACGAAGCATGTTCTTTTTGACTACCATATTGCGCCATGTAAAGCTTATCATGACTGTCAAAGTAATAAAACAGATGCATTTCCTCAAGATCGACAGTTGCAGAATACATGAGCAAATGATCGTCCTCGGTTATCAGTTCCGCTTTTCTTCTTTTTTTCACTTTGGCTGCGCTGTCACCCCAGCATACATTCCTAAAATCCGTCTTGCGTTTTTGGTCGTTCGAGGTAGTTGTGGTGACCGTGGTGGTCTCTTTGCTTTTCGTCCCATTTGGCCGGTACAAGCGCACAAACCAAAGAGCAGACAGCCGCAAAGCAAAATCAATAGTCCTTTTTTCATTGTGCATTCTCCTTTTCCGATTTTTGTATAATTGCACCTATATAAGTGCATTTTAAGGATAGCACGCAGATACAATAAAGTCAACGGAAATTGTTCTTAAATAGGTGCAAGAGGTTGACGATGAATATTGAATTTGAAAAGCAAATGGGGCGGAATATCCGCCATATCCGGGAAGAAAAAGGCATGACCCAAGAGTTACTCTCTGCCAAGCTGCAGCTGGTCGGGTGCGACATTACTCGCAGCGCCGTTGCCAAGATCGAGGTGGGGCAGCGGCATATTTATCCGGACGAAATCCGCCACATTAGGCAGATTTTGGGCACTACCTATGAAGCGCTGTTTGAAGGCCGGTGGCAGTAGCCGCTTTTTATTGCATTTTCAGCCGGGGTATGGTAGAGTTATAATAGGTATATAAAAATAGACAGACGGCGCAGGCCGGGGGAAGGGGAATGGTATGAAAGGTATAATTTTGGCAGGGGGCAGCGGCACCCGGGTTGTATCCGCTGACCCAGATCACCTCCAAGCAGCTGCTGCCGGTGTATGATAAGCCTATGATCTACTATCCGCTGACCACGCTGATGCTGGCGGGGGTGCGGGATATTCTCATTATCAGCACGCCCCGGGATCTGCCCCGATTCCAGTCTCTCTTGGGGGACGGCGCGCGGTTTGGTCTGCATCTCAGCTACAAGGAGCAGCCCTCCCCGGACGGGCTGGCCCAGGCCTTTATCCTGGGTACGGACTTTATTGGCGACGACTGCTGCTGCATGGTGCTGGGGGACAATATCTTTTACGGCGCCGGGCTGCGGCGGCTGCTGCAAAGCGCGGTGGAGAACGCAGAGCAAAATCATCGCGCCACCGTGTTCGGCTATCATGTAGAGGACCCGGGGCGCTTTGGCATTGTGGAGTTTGACCGGGAGAACCGGGTGGTGTCGCTGGAGGAAAAGCCGGCGGTGCCCAAGAGCAATTATGCGGTCACCGGGCTGTATTTCTACGACAATCGGTGCGTGGACTACGCCGAAGGACTGACCCCCTCCGCCCGGGGCGAGCTGGAGATCACCGATCTGAACCGGCTGTACTTACAGGCGGGGGATCTGGATGTAAACTGCTGGGGCGGGGCTACGCCTGGCTGGATACCGGCACCACGGACAGCCTCTTAGAGGCCGGCAACTTTGTGCGTACGATTCAGCACCAGCAGGGGGTGGAGATCTCCTCCCCGGAGGAAGTGGCCTATATTAACGGCTGGATCACCGCCGATGATTTGGCGGCAGCGGCCAAGGCCTACGGCAAATCCGCATACGGCGCCTACTTGCAGGCGGTGGTGCGGGGCGAAATACAATACTGAGGTGCGAGGATGACTGTACTTGTGACCGGCGGTGCCGGATTTATCGGCGCCAACTTTATATTTTACCAACTGACCCACCACCCGGAGGATCGGGTGGTCTGCCTGGACAAGCTGACCTATGCGGGCAATTTGGAAACCCTGGCGGATGTGATGGAGAACCCCAACTTCCGCTTTGTGCAGGGGGATATTGCCGATGCGCAGGCGGTGGAGCGCCTGTTTTTGCAGGAGAAACCGGATTATGTAGTAAACTTTGCGGCAGAGAGCCATGTGGACCGCTCCATTACCCAGCCGGATCTGTTCTTAAAGACCAATGTGCTGGGTACCGGGGTATTGCTGGACGCCTGCCGCCGTCACGGGGTCACCCGGTATCACCAGGTGTCCACCGACGAGGTGTACGGCGATCTGCCCCTGGATCGGCCGGATCTGTTCTTTACGGAAGAAACGCCCATACACACCTCCAGCCCCTATTCTGCTTCCAAGGCGGGGGCGGATCTGCTGGTGCTGGCCTACGCTCGCACCTACGGGTTGCCGGTCACGGTAAGCCGGTGCTCCAACAACTACGGCCCCTACCACTTCCCGGAGAAGTTGATTCCCTTAATGATCACCCGGGCGCTGGCAGATCAAAGCCTGCGGTGTACGGCACCGGCGAGAATGTGCGAGACTGGCTGTATGTGGAGGATCACTGCGCCGCCATTGACCTGATTCTGCGCCGAGGCACGGCGGGAGAAGTGTATAACATCGGCGGGCATAATGAACGCACCAACTTGCAGGTGGTGCAGGCGGTGCTGGCCGCTTTGGGCAAGCCGGAAAGTCTGATCACTTTCGTCACCGACCGGCCGGGTCACGATCGGCGTTATGCCATTGATCCTACGAAAATTCACCGAGAGCTGGGCTGGCAGCCGGAGACGGATTTTGACACCGGGCTGCGCCGCACGGTGGAGTGGTATCTGACCCACCGAGAGTGGTGGAGCCACATTCTCAGCGGCGAATATCAAAATTATTTTCAGGCCATGTACAGAGAGCGGTTAGGCGAATAAATGCGAATTTTAGTAACAGGGGGCAGCGGCCAGCTGGGTACGGATGTGGCACAGGCAGCCGCGGCCAAGGGTTGGCAGGTATGGGCCCCCGATCATACAGAACTGGATATTACCCACCCGGCGCAGGTGGAGTCTGCCATCGGCGACTATCGCCCGGACTGGGTGGTGCACTGCGCGCCTACACGGCGGTGGATCTGGCAGAGACGGAAGAAAAAATGTGTATGGCTGTTAATGCAGCGGGCACGGAGTATGTGGCTCACGCCTGCGCGGCAGCAGGCTGCGGGCTGCTGTACCCGTCTACGGATTATGTGTTTGACGGCAGCGGCACGGCGCCCCATCCGGTGACGGAGTGCCCGGCGCCTGAATGTGTACGGTCGCAGCAAGCTGCTGGGCGAACAGGCGGCGCAGGCGGTGCCCCGCCACGCCATCTTGCGGATCAGCTGGGTGTTTGGCCTGCACGGCAACAATTTTGTAAAGACCATGCTGCGCCTGGCAGAGCGCCGCTCCCGCCTGTCGGTGGTGGACGACCAGATCGGCTGCCCCACCTATACGGTGGATTTGGCCCGGCTTATTTGCCAAATGGCAGAGCAAAACGCACAGGGTGTGTTTCACGCTGCCGGCAGCGGTCAACCGGTGAGCTGGTACGACTTTGCTCGGCGGATTTTTGACCTTGCCGGCAAAGAGATAGAATTGGAGCCGATCTCTACCGCAGCGTACCCCACGGCGGCTCGGCGACCGCTGACAGCCGGCTGGATTGCAGCGCCTTGGCGGCAGCGGGCCTCACTCCCTTGCCGGAGTGGCAAGACGCATTGGCGCGGTATTTACAGGCATTGGAGGAAGAAAAGGTATGATCCAAATGCAGGCACAGCAGAATGTGGGCGGCATTGCCGGGCTGGCAGTGCTCACCCCCACGGTGCACGGCGACGACCGTGGCTATTTTATGGAGACCTACAATCAGCGGGATATGGAGAGCCTGGGCTTTCATTATGATTTTGTCCAGGACAACCAGTCCGGCAGCACCTACGGCGTGCTGCGGGGGCTGCACCGCCAGCTGCGCTATCCCCAGACCAAGCTGGTGCGGGTGGTCAGCGGCACGGTATTTGATGTGGCGGTGGACCTGCGACCGGGCAGCGATACGTATTTGCGGTGGCACGGCGAGGTGCTCTCTGCGGAGAACAAAAGCAGTTTTTGATCCCTGCCGGGTTTGCCCACGGTTTTTGGTGCTGTCCCAGCGAGCGGAATTTTGCTACAAGGTAACGGACTTTTTTCACCCGGACGATGAGGGCGGCATTCCCTGGGACGATCCCAAGATCGGTGTGAAGTGGCCCATTCCCTCGGGTATGACCTTGCAGCTAAGCGAAAAAGACAAGCATTGGGAGTATTTGAAGTAATGGAATTTACCCACGCATTTTATGACGCTCTGCCCCCGGAGGCCGCGGCTATTCGCCAGGCGGTTTTTGTGGAGGAGCAGGGCTTTCAGGAGGAATTTGATGCCATTGACCGCCACGCGCTGCACCTGCTGCTGTTTGCAGACGGTCGGCCGGTGGGCACTCTGCGTGCCTTTTCGGAGGACGGCGGCACCCGCTGGCATATTGGCCGAGTGGCGGTGATCCAGTCTGCCCGCCAGCTGCACTTAGGGCGGCGAATGATGGACTTGGCAGAGGCGGAACTGCGCCATCGGGGCGCTGCGGGCATTGAGGTGTCCGCCCAGTGCCGAGTACAGCCTTTTTACGAAAAGTGCGGTTTTACCCCGGTGGGGGAGGTCTATCTGGACGAGTTTTGCCCCCACATTCGTATGGTTAAGGAACTGTAATAAAAATAATGCCGTCTGGCAATTACCGGCGGTTTTTTGAGGTGAACGGTATGAAAAAGACACTTGCACCCACCCCGCCTATGGGGTGGAACAGCTGGGACTGCTACGGCGCGGCGAACGGAGAAAGCATTGCGGGAGAACGCCCGCTTTATGGCGGCGCACCTGCTGCCCTATGGGTGGAACACCTGGTGTGCGACATTCAGTGGTACGAGCCGCAGGCAAAGGGCAATGAGTACAACAATTTTGCCTCGGTTTGTATGGACGAGTACGGTCGGCTGCTGCCGGCGGAGAACCGCTTTCCCAGCGCTGCCGGGGGCAAGGGTTTTGGCCCCATTGCGGACTATTGCCATTCTCTGGGTCTGCGTTTTGGTATTCATATTATGCGGGGCATTCCCCGCCAGGCGGTGCACCGGGATACGCCTATTTTGGGCACGGATTTTACTGCCCGGGACGCAGCCCATCACTTCTCCGTCTGCGCCTGGAACACGGATATGTACGGTATGCGGGATAATGCTGCCGCCCAAGCGTACTATGACTCCATTTGTCGGTTGTACGCCGACTGGGGCGTGGATTTTATTAAGTGCGACGATATTTGCGTCACGGAATTTCGCAAGTGGGACGATCCGTATACGCCCGGCATGAGATTGAAATGCTCCACCGCAGCTTGCAAAATTGCGGGCGGGAGATGGTGCTGTCCCTGTCTCCCCGGCCCGGCGGATATTGCCAATTTGCCCCACCTGCGCCGCCACGCCCAAATGTGGCGTATGACCGGCGATTTTTGGGACCGGTGGGACAAGCTGCACGATATGTTTGACCGGTGCAAGACCTGGGAGGGCGTGCCCGGCCCCGGCTGCTGGCCGGATTGCGATATGCTGCCGGTGGGCCGCCTGTGCAAGGACGCTCCCTACCATGGTGAGCAGAATCGTATGAGCAATTTCACCCCGGACGAGGTGCGCACCATGTTCACTTTGTGGGGCATTTTCCGCAGTCCGCTGTTTTTGGGCGGCGATCTGCCGGAGATGCCCGCCGATGTGCTGGCTATGCTGACCAATGAAGATTATCTGCAAATGCACGCCGCCTCTTACGGCGCCCGGGAATTGCTGCGGCGAGAAACCAACGGCCGCGGCACCATTCAGTGGGTGGCCTGCGGCCGGGGCTGCAAGTACGCCGCCCTGTTTAATACCAAGGACCGCCCGGCCCGCCAAACCCTGGACCTGACCGCCCTGCACCTGCCGGATACCTCCTGCGCCCTGACGGAGATTTGGTCCGGTCAGCAACTGGGTACCTTCAAAACCGCTTCTCCGCCACCGTCCCCGCCCACGGCGCCCTGCTGCTGCGCATAACGGCAGAATGATGGTATAAAGTACGATATATATAAAGAACAGGAACGCATAGATCTGCGTTCCTGTTCTTTTATGTTATGCGTTTTGCTTAATACTTCTTCAGCTGGTCCTCGTCGAAGTCCGCCAGGAATTCGTCGTAGGTGCCCTTGCGATCCAGCAGGGTATTGCCGCTGACCTCGATGATCCGGTCGGCAACGGTCTGCACGAACTGGTGGTCGTGGGAGGTAAAGAGAATGGTCTCCGGATAGCGGATCAGGCCGTCGTTCAATGCGGTGATGGACTCCAGGTCCAGGTGTTGGTAGGTTCGTCCAGCACCAGCACATTGGCGCCGGAGAGCATCATTTTGCACAGCATACACCGCACCCGCTCGCCGCCGGAGAGCACATTGGCTTTCTTTAACGCCTCGTCGCCGCTAAAGAGCATACGACCCAGCCAGGAGCGAATGTCCGTTTCCAGCGTTTGGGTGGTGTACTGGCGCAGCCAGTCGATCAGGGTCAGGTCCACGCCGTCAAAGTAGGCGCTGTTGTCGCTGGGGAAGTAGCTTTGGGTGGTGGTCACGCCCCACTTGAACTCGCCCTCGTCCGGCTCCATCTCGCCCATAATGATCTTAAACAGGGTGGTCTTGGCCATGGCATCTGCGCCCACAAAGGCCACCTTCTCTCGGGGGTGGATCACAAAGCTGATGTCGTCCAGCACCTTGCGGTCGCCGATGGTCTTGGTCAGGTGGTCTACCCGCAACAGGTCGTTGCCGCACTCCCGATCCGGCTTAAAGTCCACAAAGGGGAACCGGCGGGAGGACACGGGCATGTCGATCATCTCCAAAGCGTCCAGCTGCTTTTTACGGCTGGTGGCCTGCTTGCTCTTGGCCGCGTTGGCAGAGAAGCGGGCAATAAAGGCCTGGAGTTCCTTGATCTTCTGCTCGTTCTTCTTGTTCTGATCCCGAGCCTGGCGCTGGCGCATTGGGTGTACTCGTACCAAAAGTCGTAGTTGCCTACATACATTTGAATTTTGCCAAAGTCCACATCGCAGATATGGGTGCAGACCTTATTTAAGAAGTGACGGTCATGGGACACCACGATCACCGTGTTTTCAAAATCCAGCAGGAAGTTCTCCAGCCAGCGAATGGCGGACAGATCCAGGTGGTTGGTAGGCTCATCCAGCAGCAAAATGTCCGGATTGCCAAAGAGGGCCTGGGCCAGCAGCACCTTGACCTTTAAGTTGGCAGGCAGTTCCGCCATGGTCATATAGTGGTACTCGTCGGTGACACCCAGCTTGTTGAGCATAAACTCCGCATCGCTCTCTGCGTTCCAGCCGTCCATATCGGCAAATTCCGCTTCCAGCTCCCCGGCGCGCACGCCATCCGCCTCGCTAAAGTCCGGCTTGGCGTACAGGGCGTCCTTTTCTTCCATAATTTCAATGAGACGGGGGTTGCCCATCAGCACAGTGCGCACCACCTGGTACTGGTCGTAGGCAAAGTGGTCCTGTTTGAGCACGCTGAGCCGCTCGCCGGGGGTGATGACCACCTCGCCCTTTTGGGGCTCCAGCTCGCCGTCCAGCACTTTTAAGAAAGTGGACTTGCCTGCGCCGTTGGCACCGATGATGCCGTAGCAGTTGCCCTTGGAGAAGGTCACATTGACCCGCTCAAACAGCGCGCGACCGCCAAACTGCACGGTTACATTATTGGCTTGAATCATAGAGAAATCCTCCGTTACTGGCTTTGTTATCTATTGTATCTGAAAATCCGCAACTATTCTACACCACCCCCCGGCCAAAATACAAGGAGAATTTGGCCCGGCGGCGTTTATTGGCGCTTTTGCACAAAAAGGGGCGCCAGACGGCCAAAGATCGGGCGATAAAACCCTTGATAGGCGGCAAAATCCAGTGCCTGTCCGCCGGGCGTGAGCACATCCAGTGCCACGCCGCACAGCCGCACCGGTAAGTTGCAGGGGAGAAAGCCGTTTTTGGCATAGAAATCCAGCCGCCGTTGCCGCTGCCGGGCGTTGGGTGCCGTATGATCCGGCGGTTCCACCTCCAGCACCACCTGCCGATTGGGATAACGCTGCTGTAAGGCGGGCAGCGCCCGGGAGCCAAGTCCCATAGAGCGGCAGTCCGGCTCCACGGCAAAGTAGTTGAGCAGGGCGTAGCCGGGGGCAAAGGTGACGATCATCAGCCCGGCAAAGGCACCACCGGTGCGCAGCACCAAAATCTCCGCTTGCCCCTTTTTTGCAGGGCGAAGAAGCGGGAGAGGGGCATACGTTCCGCTACCGGGAACGCGCTGTGATACAGTGCCCGCAGCGCCGGGTATTCTTTTTGCAGATCGGGGAGAGTTCCATTTCAGTCGCCTCCTGTTTGTACTATTCTAACGAAAATCGGGTGCGCCGTCAAGGCATATTTCGTAGGCGTTGCTGTTGATTTTGTGCCCTTTTGGGCGTATAATAAGAGCACGAATGCAAACCGGCAGTTTTGCCGTTACCGAGAGGGGAATTCTGTATGGATATGAAGATTTCACCGTCTATGCTGGCCTGCGATTTTGCCAACATGGGCGCAGAGGCCAACAAATGCGCCGCCGGGGCGCTCATCTGCTGCACCTGGATGTAATGGGCGATCACCGCGCGCCAAAGAGATATTGGGCACAAAATGCCCGTCCATTACATCCA
>ENA-OQBU01000283-OQBU01000283.1-human-gut-metagenome-genome-assembly--contig:-NODE-283-length-11659-cov-1.302723_pt1 | contig 11659 bp, 20 predicted proteins | sample MGYA00242492_ERZ504566 | MGnify/ENA primary metagenome ERZ504566 (study PRJEB26092, sample SAMD00036261) | human gut metagenome | host: Homo sapiens | study: EMG produced TPA metagenomics assembly of...
TTCCCTTTTCAGGTGTCGAATGACTGCTCATGCAATATTCTGTGTATATCTTACACATATTTAGCGAGATTGTCAATACATTTTACATAACTTATTGGAAATATTTCACAAACTGCATAACATTGTTGAAAATATACAGGAAAATAGAGATAAATATTGAATTGTAGATCCCCGATGATATGGGAGGGGACTATGAAACCAAATCAAACCGGCAAGTATCGCTTATCGTGTTTATTGCTGTGATGGCCGTGTGTGTTGCAGGTGTGGCGATTTGGTGCTACGCTGTCGGGTATCAGGTGAAGGAGCACAGGCAAGGCGGCTCGGTGACCTGGGTAGAATACAACGGCAGTACCTACTATCGCATGGACGGTCTCACCGGTGAATACTGCAATTTTTTTAACCGATCATCGGGTCAGCTACAAGCCGCGGCCGGTGCTTTCTCGTGCCTATTATACGCTGCAGAATGACCCAAACGGCGACTATTTGTACAGTACCGCCTTTCGGGATCACATTCTGTACACGCGGCTTTCCGCTCGGCGCGTGGATCAAATGAGCCGAAATCAGATCACTTCCGTTCTGGTAAGCCCAAGTGGCGGAGAAAGTAGAGGGCAATTCATCAATGACCCGGAGGTTGTAGCTTACTGCGCCGCGTTGAAGGAGGAAAAATATCGCGCACAAGAGGCGAAGAACGAGGAACGCTCCAATATAGATTATGAGAATCCCATCGCCAAAAAGGAAGAAGACCCGGCGGCAAAGACTTTTCAGAAAAATACCAACAGTGGGTGGTACACACTGTATTTTGCCTATGATCACGCACCGATCTGTGGAACGGAATTTGTGATTGTTGCGGAATACGACGGCGTGTTTTATGTGGAAAAGGAAATTACGGACCGCACCTTTACCGGCACGCCTGTGGACTTCCCGCCGCTGGAAACGGCTTGCCGTTCCTTGCCGCATAACGCTGCGGATGGAAAGTAAAAATTACGCGGTGCAAGCAGGAATAAGAAAAGGACCCGGTGACAGCATTGATTGTCGCCGGGTCCTTTCGATTAAATTTGCTTACGGTGAATGGTACGAATTTTCGTAATATCGCCTAGATTGTTTTAAGTCCCAGCGCAATTTCCTGTATTCGCTTTTGGTTTCGCTGTCCTCAAATTCCGCCTCAATAATAACAAATGCGTCATTTTCGTACAGTTCTTTTGTTTCGATCAATTCCATCTCTTCCCGATCCTTTCTTTTGAATTTATATAAAACAAAATCTCATCATACATAGTAGTAAAAATGTGAATAGTTGTCAATAGATTCGACAAAAAAGTCCCACAATAATATTGCAAATTGTGATATTTCATCTGCTTAAATGATGACGAAAAAGAACATTTTTCATCTGATCCTGTGTCGATTATTCAGGGATAAGGCGGTGGATTTGGAATGAAGGAAACGCAAAGATCGTTAGATCAGGCGTAAAAAGTCAGATTATATACCGTCGCAGAGGTTCGTTGCTTTCGTGTTCACGTTTTGTATTTTTGATATTTTTGGTATTTATTTTGTAACCAAGTTCTGTTATAATAGTTCGGTAAGATATGCGGCGGCGCATATCGTCCAGTAAATCAGAAGCCCGGGAGGGCAGCGCGGTGAAAGCGATTAAAAATTTTTAATTCCGATGTTGTGCATTGCTCTGCTGTTTTCCGGTTGCGGCGGATTTCATTTGGCGTCTTCCATAGATGATCTTATTTCGCCTGTGGCGCCTGCCGGGGCGGACGCCAGCGTCCAAAGTGCTATGGACGCCTATTGTAAAGGCGGCTATTCTGTAAAGATCCCCCGCGGCAGGTAATTATACCACTTCTTATATTTTCTATGACTTTGACAATGACGGTCAAAAGGAGGCATTGGCATTTTTATGAGCCCAATGACGCCCTTGGCAAGATTGATATGGCCGTGTTGGAGCAAAGCGGGGAGAATTGGCAGGTAATTGCCAAATATTCAAGGCGAAGGCACGGATGTGTACAGTGTGGATTTTTTGTGATGTGAACGGCGACGGCAAAAAAACAGAATTTCTGATCTCCTGGAATATGATCAGTTACTCTACCAGCCACCTGATGTCTGTGTACAAAATGACCGGTTCGGGCCAGGAGTCGAAATTGACAGCTTTAGCCGAGCCGATGCAGTACAGTGCTTATATTCCTGCGGATCTGAACAATGACGGCGTGCAGGAGGTTCTGTTCTTCTCGGCGGATCAAATGAAGTCCCTTTCCGCCAGCGCGGCGCTGTACTCCTATAAAGGAGACAAGCAGACCTTGTTAGGCGAGACCCGCGTGGACGGGCATGTGAGCGCTTACCGCAAGCTACAGGTGGGCAAGGCAGACGGCAAGCCGGCGGTGTATGCGGACGCGGTAAAATCAGATGGGGCGTCTATGCTCACAGAGCTGATCTGTTGGAGCGATTATTATGACTCCATCGTTTCCCCGTTTTACAGCTACAACACAGGCCTGACGGCGGACACCGGCCGGGATGTGATGGTGCCTTGTGTGGATATGAACGGCGACGGTTTGCTGGAAATTCCTACGGACGCCAAATTGAAAGGTCTGCCGACGCAGGTGCGCGGCGTAGACTGGTGCAAATACAAAAGCTCCGTGCTGGTTCACACCGGGTACTCCCTGGCAGTACAGGAGGACGGCTATCAAATGGTGCTGCCGGATAAGCAATTTAAGTCCGTAACTGTCAGCTATGCTGACAAGAGCCACAGATTGACGGTGAAGTCCAAGACGGACAAAAAGACGGCCTTGAAGTGTTGCCGGTGCTTCAAACACAGTATGACGCCAACCCGGGCAACTATAAGGATTATACCGAATCTTGCGAGAGGGCGGTTATGTATATTTGGCAAAGTGCGGCAATTCTGCGGATTTGCCGTAACCGCAGACACACTGAAAGACTGGATCATTTACCTTTAACAGGAGGATGTATGAAGAAAGTACTGGTTTGCAGAGGACGAGGAGTCCATTCGCGAATTTATTGTAATCAATCTGACCCGCAGCGGTTATACTGTGGAACAGGCGGAGAACGGTGCCGTGGCGCTGGAAAAGTTTGCAAAGGATGAAAGCGGCTTTGATGTGGCGATCCTGGACATTATGATGCCTGAGGTGGACGGTTTGGCTGTGTGCAAGCAGCTACGCGCCAAATCCTCAGACTTGGGCATCATTATGCTTAGCGCCAAGACACAGGAGATGGACAAAATCACCGGGTTGATGTTCGGCGCCGATGATTATGTGACCAAGCCCTTTTCTCCCAGTGAGCTGATGGCGCGGGTAGATGCCGTTTATCGCCGGGTGGAGATGACCCGGGGCTTTCGCAAGAACGACACCACCGGGGACACGGTTGTGCTGGACGAGTTTGAGCTCAATCTACGCAATCGCACTCTGTCCAAGAACGGTACCAACATTGAGCTGACCCAGGTAGAGTTCCAAATTATTGAATATTTCTTTAAGAACCCCAACGCTGCGCTGACCCGCACGGATATTTCTCAAGACCGTATGGGGCAACAATTACTTTGGTGATGACAAGATTGTGGATGTGAACATTCGCCGTCTGCGCATGAAAGTGGAGGACGATCCCTCCAACCCGGTGTATCTGACCACCATTGGGGACTGGGTTACAAGTGGGTCACCAAAAATAACTAAGCAACGAGGACAAACAGCGCGATGGAAGAAAAATGGCTGAAAAAACTGCATACACCGGGAGACTGAAAGAACATGCGGGTGCAGGGTATCACAAAGCGGTGGGTGATCAATATTTAGGCTGTGATCGCTCTGTTCTTTGTGATCGTTTTTGTGGTTTCCGCTTTTACCATTCGCGCATACTATTATAATGCAGTTGAGAGTATCTTAAATTCCGGTGCGTCCACCACGGCGACCAATTACTTTTCCGGCCGACTGGACAGCGGCAGTTCCTTGGAGGCGTCGGCTGCGGATTTTATTGACAGCTTCAGCTACCGGGACAAGACCACCATTTGGATCATTAACAATGCCGGGCGGTGTAGTGACCTCCTCCAGCGGTTTTGCGGTAGAAAAAGTGCGTATGCCGGACTATGAGGAGGCCCTGGTTGCTGATACAGGGCGTGCCCGCTATGTGGGACACATTACCGAAGACGGCGAAAAATGCATGGCAGTCACACGCATTATTTACAGCGGCGACGGCGAGCCGATGGGTGCCGTGCGGGTCATCAGTTCTTTGGAGATGATCGACCGTCAGATCGGTACCATTGTGCTACTGATTTTTCTGGCGTTGGTGCTGATCTTTGCGGTGATTTTGTACTCCAACCTGTTCTTTATCCGTTCCATTATTATCCCGGTGCAGGAGATCAACCAAACCACTAAGAAGATCTCGCAAGGGACTACACCGTTCGTATTGAGAAGAAATATAATGATGAAATCGGCGATCTGGCGGACTCCATCAACCAAATGGCTGAGGATATTTCCGCTACGGATAAAATGAAAAATGAACTTTAATCTCCACCATTCTCACGAGCTGCGCACGCCGCTGACCTCCATTAAAGGCTGGGGCGAAACGCTGGCGTTTGCAGAGAATGATAATGAGGACGAGATCACCCGCAAGGGACTGCAAGTGATCGTCCATGAGGCCGGGCGACTGGAGGGATTTGTAGAGGAGTTGCTGGACTTTAGCCGTCTGCAAAGCGGGCGCATGAAGCTGCGCCTGGCGCTACGGATATCTTTGCCGAGTTGGACGAAACCGTTTTTACCTTCCGTGAGCGCGCCATGCGCGAAGGGATTGAGTTAAAATACAGCATTCCCGATCTGCCGGCTCCAGCCAATGCAGACGCCAATCGGTTAAAGCAAGTGTTCATGAACATTTTGGATAACGCTTTAAAGTATTCCAGAGCACCTGCTAAGATATTTGTAAAGGCGGAATTTGCCAAAAAAGGCGGTCAGGATTATGTGAAAATCGCCGTTGCGGATCAGGGGTGCGGCATTTCCAAGGAAAATCTGCCCCATGTGAAAGAAAAATTCTATAAGGCAAATATGTCCGTGCGTGGCTCCGGGATCGGACTGGCGGTCACCAATGAACTGGTGGAGCTGCACGGCGGCACCCTGGAGATCGACAGCGAGGAGGGCACCGGCACGCTGGTGACCATTTACCTGCCCATCAACAGTGCCCCCCAGCAAAAAGGACCTGGCTCAGCAGCCCCAAACGGCAGAGACCAGAGAAGTGGATCAAAGTATGGAATTGAGAGGAAACAACGCCAATGCAGGAGAAAAAAACGCATAAACATCGGTAGGCGGTCAGGCACTGATTGAGGGCATTATGATGCAAGGCCCCAAAGGTATGGCTACTGCCGTGCGCAAGCCGGACGGCGATATATTAACCGAATACCACGAATTCCACCGTCTGCGAGAGAAATATAAGTTTCTGGGTTGGCCGCTGGTACGCGGTGCCGTGAACTTTTTTGAATCTATGGTGATCGGATACAAGACCCTGATGTACTCCGCTGAGGTCTCCGGTATGGAGGAAGTGGAGGAGGAAGAAATGAGCAAGTTCGAGCGCTGGATGACTGACAAGTTGGGCGACAAACTGATGAAAGTGCTCACCGGTGTAGCGTCCGTGCTGGGCTTTGCACTGGCATTTTTGATCTTCTTCTATCTGCCGGTATTGCTGTTTAATGTGCTAAACAAACACTTTGACGGCACACTTACTCCGGCCCAAGGTACCATTGAGGGCGTAACAAAAATTATCATTTTGTTGTGTATATTGCGCTTGTCAGCCGAATGAAAGACATTCGCCGCACTTTTATGTACCACGGTGCAGAGCACAAAAGCATTGCCTGTTACGAGTCCGGGCTGGATCTGACGGTGGAGAATGTGAAGAAAATGACCCGCTTTCACCTCGTTGCGGCACTCGTTTATTTTGTAATGCTGATTTTCAGCGTGATTTTTTTTATTCTGTTTAGCCAAGTGTTTTCCGGTGATCGCTACCCAGCGAGTGCTGTGGATGCTGCTGAAATTGGTGTTTTTGCCGATTTAATGGGGCTTGGCTATGAATTTATCCGCTATGCCGGTAAGCACGATAATTTGTTCGTCAAGATTGTCAGCGCACCGGGCCTTTGGATGCAGCGACTGACCACGCGGGAGCCGGATGACTCTATGATGGAGGTGGCATCGCCGCACTTAAGGCTGTAATCACCGATAACCCGGAGGATGATGAAATCAAGTGACGGTTCAGGAAGCCTATAATTATAGTGTGTATTTTTAGGCGCCAACGGCGTAGATGAAGAAGAATTCAAGGCCAAGTGCCTGGTGTGTCATTTGGCAAAGATCGCCAACCGGGACTACCACAGCCACCTGGGCGACCTGGTGAGCCAAAAGAAGTTGGCGGACGGCCTGTGGCAACTGAAAAGCGGCACGCCGTTGCAATATGTGCTGGGGGAGTGGGACTTTTTAGACAGCACCTTTGCCGTGGGTCCCGGGGTACTGATCCCACGGCCGGAAACGGAAGAACTGGCGCAGTTGGCTATTGAACAGGTCAAACGCCGGGGCTGCTCCTGTTGTATGGGACCTTTGCGCCGGCAGCGGCTGCCTTGGCATCAGTATTGCCAAGGCCTGTCCCGGTGCCAGTGTCTACTGTGTGGAGAAGTCGATCGACGCCTTTGCTTATCTGCAAAAGAACGCGATGCCTGTTGCCAATGTGCGCCCGGTACTGGCAGATATCAGCGGCGATTTGACTGCGCTGCCCAAGCCGCAGGTGCTGGTATCCAACCCGCCGTACATTCCTGCTGCTGTGCTGCCTACCTTGCAGCCGGAGGTGCTAAAGGAACCGATGATGGCACTGGATGGCGGCACGGACGGACTGGACTTTTACCGCCTGATTGCTGAAAAGATCGTGCCAACACTTGCCGGCGGCACGCAGCTGCTTTTGGAGATCGGCGACGAGCAGGGCAGGGCGGTGCAAAACCTGTTTGCCACCTGCAAAAATGTGCAGGTTAGGCAGGACATTTACGGCAAAGATCGTATATTAATCGCCACCGTTGCGTAATTTTTCTTGACTATTGCGTAGGGATAATGGTATGCTATTCTTATCATTATAATATAAGGGTGCGCTTATGCTTTCTATTCTTTCTTATTTGCGTCAGGGTGAGTACCTGCTGGCGCTGATTTCTATTCTTTCCAGCTGCTTTGTGGTGTTTGCTGTTTGCCTGTGCACGAGTTGGCACACGGGTGGGTGGCATATAAGTTGGGAGATACCACCGCCAAGGATGAGGGCCGGTTGACCTTTAATCCTTTGGCGCACCTAAACCCCATCGGCACCATTATGATCTTTCTCTTTGGGATTGGTTATGCTCGCCCGGTGCCGGTAAATCCCAATCGTTTTAAGCATCCCAAAAGCGGTATGGCGCTGGTGTCCCTGGCCGGACCCATTTCTAATCTGCTGATGGGCTTTATCTTCAATTTTATTTATATCGCTATTTACAGCAAAGCACCCGGTGCCGATGGCTTTTTGGGTGCCGTAGAGTATTTTCTTTTATTTTGCGGCCTGGATCAATGTGTCTCTGGCAGTCTTTAATTTGATCCCCATTCCGCCTCTGGACGGTTCCAAAGTGCTGGCGGCTGTGCTGCCTTATAAGGCATACAACAAATATATGCGCTATGAGCAATATATCATGATCGCACTGATGATCCTGCTGTTTGTGGGCGCGCTGGACGGCGTGATCTCCACTTTAAGTACGGCGATGATGAAGTTTATTTCCATTATCCCCGGCGCTAATCTTTTTGAGGTAATATGGAAACAACCGAGTTATAAACTGGAGATTTTTGAGGGCCCGATGGATTTGCTCCTTCACTTGATCTCTAAGCATAAACTGAATATTTAACGACATTCCTATTATTGAGCTTGTAAATCAATATTTGGATTATGTGCGAAAATGCAGGAGGAGGATTTGACATCGCCGGTGAATTCTGGAGATGGCTGCCCGCCTGATTTATATCAAGACCGTATCTCTACTGCCCCGCCACGAGGAGGCGGAGACCTTAAAAAAAGAGCTGACCGGCGAACTGATTGAATACCGGGACTGCAAATTAATGGCGAAGGAACTAAGCACCCACACAGACGGTTTTGACCGCTATGTGCGCACACCCCAGGAGGGATATGTAAACTATGCCTACGAGCGATTCCACGAAGGGGAGGAGCTTTTGCAGGCGTATATCAACGCTGCCGGGCGCGCCCAGCGCAAGCTGCCGCCGCCGTTGGACAGCTTCAAGGTAATCGTGGCCCGCAAGTTTGTGAATGTGGCGTCTAAGGTACAGACGGTACTGCGCAAGCTGTGGAACGGCAAGAAGGTGCGCTTTTTGTCCCTCTTTCAGGACGCACAAACCCGCAGCGATATGGTCGCTACCTTTTTTAGCGGTGCTGGAACTGGCTAAAACCAAGAAGATCGCCATTGACGGGACCATGGATAACCCGAATGTGCAAATCGTAAATGAGGTAAATACCGTTGAGTGAGAAAAACAACACCATTGCCCAGTTAGAGGCCATGCTCTTCGCCGCCGGCGATCCGGTGGAGCCGGAAAAGTTGGCGGATGTGCTGGAACTGGATATTGAAAATGTGATCAAAATGCTGGGGTATTTGGAGGCCAAATAGACGAGAGCGCCAGCGGACTGCGGCTGATCCGAGTAGACGGCAAGTACCAAATCTGCACCAGAGAAGCCTATGCGGACGGCGTGCGTGCCCTACTGGAGATCAAAAAAATACGCCTCTCAGCCCGGCCGCATTTGAAGTTTTAGCCATTGTGGCGTATAATAAAGCGGTGACACGCTCCTTTGTGGAGCAGGTGCGCGGCGTGGATTGCTCCGGTCCCATCTCCGGTTTGGTGCAAAAGGGCTTGATCGAGGAGAAGGGGAGACTGGACCTGCCAGGCGCCCGCTGGTGTACGGCACCACAGATCGGTTTTTGCGCTGCTTTTCCCTGAATTCCCTGGATGATTTGCCGGATCTGCCATCTACAGAGGAAGTGGAGCAGATCGCCAAGGATAACGGCCAAACCTCCCTGTTTGAGAAAGAGGGCGGCAAGGACGACCCGCTGGCTGCAGCGGCAGACGCACTGGAAAGTGCCAATAATGACGATGAAAAAGAGATCTGAGCGGGAGAGGTGAGGATTTGAAAATCTTTTTTGATTATAGTGGGTGTGCTGGTGGTGCTCATCGCACTGCTGATGTCTATGTCTGCCACTCTGACCCTGATCTATGACGGCGGCTGGCATACCAGTGTACAAGTGTTGTTCATTAAGAAAGACATTGTGCTGTCCCAGATTCTTTCCTTTATCCTGTTCCCGGAAAATCCGCTGAGCAGGACGAAGAAAAAGGGCAAGGAGAAAAAAGAGAACAAGAAAGACACCACAGAGCCTACGCCGGAAAATACGCCCACGGAAGAGGAGAAACGACCCAGGCGATGCCAGAACAGTCGGAGAGCGAAAAAGCGCCCGCTAAGGCGGAAGAAAGCCCCAAAGCCCAACTACTTCCAGCAGCTTTGGGACAAGGACGGCGTGATCGGTTACTTGCTGTTGATCAGCAATTTGGTGGAAACTGCGTCTTCTGCGGTAACAACTTTATTTAGGGGCTTCCATATTTATTCATTATATGTTAAATGATTGTCGGCGGCGCTGATGCCGCAGATATAGCTGAGAAGTACGGCACCCTCTGTTCGTTCTATTATCCCGTTAAGGGCATGATCTTAAACGGCATGAAGGTGGACCAATACGATGATTACATACAGCCGGATTTTTATCGCGCCCCCGCTCGGAGTACGAGTTCCAGCTCATCGGCAGTCTCAGCGTCGGTCTTTTGGTGCGAATGCTCCTGCGGGCCGGTATCGTCTTTTTGAAAAATTTTATTAAGGATAAGTAAGGAGAAAGTGTTATGAAAGAAACTCCGGTAAACAAGATTATGGAAAACACGCTGGAAAAAATGCGTGAAATGGTAGATGTTTCTACCATCATCGGCGACCCGATGGTCACCGGCGACACCACGCTTATTCCGGTATCTAAAGTGACTTACGGCTTTACCAGCGGCGGTACGGATCTGCCCACCAAGCAGCAGAATCAAGAGCTGTTCGGCGGTGGCGGCGGCGGTGGCATCACCATTACCCCGGTGGCCTTTATCGTGATTGAAAAGGGCAAGTGCCGTATGATGCAGATCAACAATTACACTTCCTCTGCGGATCGTGCTGTGTCTATGATTCCGGAGTTGGTAGACAAACTCACCGAGCTGCTGAAAGCCAAGGACGGCAAAGCAGACGAGGCGGAGACCCCCGCGGCCGAATAATGATGTACGGATCACCCGCATATTATTTGTGTGGGTGATTCTTTTGTATGTAAAAAAGCGTATTTTTTGCCGTTCTCTTATGTTTGTTTTTGCTGGTGCCGATGCCGGCGCTGGCGTCCACCGGCGCCCAAAGCGCTGTTGTGATGGACGCTGCCGGACACACGGTGCTGTATGAACAAAATGCTTACGAAGAACGGCCCATGGCCTCGACCACCAAAATTATGACCGCCTACCTGGCTTGCGCAGCCGGGGGCTTGCAGCGAACGGTGCCTATAACAGCCGCTATGCTGAAAGACACAGAGGGCTCGTCCTTGGGATTGCATGTGGGGGATCGGATCACTTTGTACGATCTGGTGGTAGGCATGCTGTTGGTCAGCGGCAACGATGCTGCCAATGCGGCAGCCGTCTTCTTTCCGGCAGCACCAAGGCGTTTGCAGCCAGAATGAACAATGCGGCCAAGGAAATGGGTATGCACCACACCCGCTTTGTGACCCCCTCCGGGCTGGATCGGGGCGATCATCATTCCACCGCTTACGACATGGCGCTGCTGACGGCTCACGCCCTTCAGAATAAGACCTTTGCCAAAATCTGCGCCGCGCCCAGAGCCAAAGTGACCATCAACGGCAAAGCGCAAACGGTATACAATCACAATCGGCTGCTCACTTCGCTGGATGGTTGCGTAGGCGTAAAAACGGCTATACGGAACGGGCAGGGCGGTGCCTGGTGAGTGCTGTCAAGTATCAGGGGAACACGCTGATCTGCGTAACCCTATCCGATCCGGACGACTGGGTGGATCACCGCCGGGCTGCTGGACGCCTGCAAAAAGCAGTACACCACCTACAAGCTGGACCGCCATGTGCAGGTGCCGGTCGTGGGCGGCAGGGAGTCCTATGTGACCGCCGCGTTTCGGTACACCCAAACGTCGCTGAACGCCACTTATACCGTGCGCCTCTATTACTATCCTTTTGTTTATGCGCCGGTGAAAAAGGGCGATGTGATCGGCTACGCTTGTATCAATCAAATAATCGTGCCTATGCGGGCACAGGAGGATATTGAAATTTATGCCACAGAAGAATGAAGAACGACTGCAAAAGTACCTGGCCGAGTGCGGCGTGGCTTCTCGCCGAAAGAGCGAGGAGCTGATCGCTGCCGGTAAGGTGAAGGTCAATGGCCATGTGGCCCAAATCGGCGACAAGATCGACCCGCGCAGAGATCTGGTAACCGTGCGGGGGAAGAAAGTGCGCAAAACCCAGCGGAATTACTATATTTTACTGCACAAGCCCCGGGGCTAGTGTGACCACCGTGTCCGACGAATTGGGCCGTGAAAACGGTAGGAT
>ENA-OQBU01000284-OQBU01000284.1-human-gut-metagenome-genome-assembly--contig:-NODE-284-length-11636-cov-1.836128_pt1 | contig 11636 bp, 16 predicted proteins | sample MGYA00242492_ERZ504566 | MGnify/ENA primary metagenome ERZ504566 (study PRJEB26092, sample SAMD00036261) | human gut metagenome | host: Homo sapiens | study: EMG produced TPA metagenomics assembly of...
CAAGGAATGCTCCGTGGAATCGGCTCCACTTTCAATGGAAAAGGATATGCACACATATTTAAACCCGCTGAACACCACACAAAAAAGCGACCTCCCGAGGAAGTCGCTTTTCCTTATATATACATATTGTATCTATTTTCAGGCGCTTATTCTTTACCGGCGCGGCGCTGGGACAGGGCGGCAGAGATTTGCGCCTTCTTCTCGCCCACAATGTCGTACTTAAACATGGGGAAGATGGACAGCAGTGCCAGCACGCCCGGCAAGGCGGTATAAGCAAAAAAGATAATGTCCTTGGTCTTGGTGGTGAAAGTACCGGCGCCCAAAGCGTCATAATAACCGGACACCTGCACAAAGATCAGACCCACGGCGGTACCCAGTGCCAAACACACCTTAATGGTCAAGGTCAGAATGGAATAGGCGGCGCCCTCCATCCGCTTGCCGGTCTCATACTCGTAATAATCCACGCAATCGGCGGTCATGATCATGGGCATTAAGGTGACGGCACCGAACTGCAAGCCGATCAGGAACAGAGAGGCATAAAACAGCACGGTGAGCACCATATTGTCCGGTGACTGGAACCAGAAATGGCCGATCACAAAGGAGAAAACGGAAGCGGCAAAGCCGTAAACAGACAGAAGAATGTACGCCTTGCGCTCATCCAGCTTCTTAATCGAGCAGGGGGGCACAGCGCCATGCTGATCATGGAACCCACGGCGGTAACGATACCCAAAAAACAGCCACCAAGTATTGACTGCCCAGGATCACCGTTGCGGCCTGTACCTGGATACCCATAGCCATCTGACGGCCAAAGCCCAGGAAATAAGAAATAATCACCAGCATTAAGGGCTTGTTGTTCTTCAGCGCGCCCATCATATCCTTTAAAAGTGGTCTTTCGCCGGCTGGTAGGGCACCCGCTCCTTATTGAGCAGCGGAATCAGGGCAAAGAGCACACAACCAAAGATGGCGGTGAGCACTGCGGTCCAGAAGAACTCGGAAGCGATCATAGGCGTATCCGTCTCGCCGGACTTAACGAACACCTTGGACCCGCCGGGAATAATCAGGCAGGCAATAGGCACAATCACCACGCAGGCAGAAAAGCCGATCTGCTTAAAGGTATTGGAAATGGACACCACATTGGTGCGCTCCGTGGGATCCGGGGTCAGCACGGAAGCGATCCCCTGCGAGGGCACATCGCCCATGGTCATGGCAATGGACCAAACCAAATAGGTGAGGAAGATCCACACATACAGCCCGGTGCCGGAAAACGGTACTTTCACAAACACCACAGAGGTCATCACCAGCAGCGGCACCAGAGAGTACAGGATCATAGATTTGAACTTGCCCCGCTTGCTTTTGGACCGGTCGATCAGGTTGCCCACCACCGGGTCCGCCACAGCAGACACGATCTTGGCCACCAAAATTAAAATGGCCACCACAGACACATTGGCGCCCAAAATGGAACCGTCAAACTCGGCCTGGTAGGAGTTTAGCAAGCCTACGATGGCCTGGAACCCGAACAGTCCCAGGGAGTACGCCGCAATCTCCTTAAAATAATGTACTTTTTTTTCGTTGCCGTTACAGCATCTGCCATAAAAACCCTCCTTTTATTGCAAAAAAGCAGAAAGGGGCGCTAAGCCATTCCCTCATTGAAACGGCTGCGTCCCTTAAATGCTTAAAATTTACTCCGCCAGCTCGACGTCGTCCTTAAAAACTTCCTTAAACAGGTCAATGTCCGCCGCTTTCATCACAGCGCTGAACAGGCGAGAGCCGTTCACCGGCAGCAGCTTGCCAAACACGCTCATGGCGTGGGCGTCCACACCGTGGATCTGCAGTGCCTGCTTGTGCTCCATACCGAACATGATCATCTTCACCATCAGGTCGCAATCGGTAGAGATCATATTGATGACCTTCTCGCCCTTGCCGCCTGCGTTGGACTGGCCGCGGAAAATATCCGTCTTGGTAAAGCCGGGGCAAACCAGACCCACATAGCACTTGCCGCGGAACTCCTCACGCAGAGCCTCGGTAAAGCCCTTCAGTGCAGCCTTGGAAGCGCTGTACATGGAAGTACCGGCCAGGCTCATCAGCGCGGCAGAAGAGTCAATGTTAACAATGCCCGGATCCGTGCTCTTCAGCAGCATGGGCAGAAATGTCTTAACGGAATACACGCAGCTGTAGAAATTAATGTTGATGGCACGCTCAATTTCTTCATCGCTGTACCGGTCAAAGCGCTTAAACTTAGGCAGAATACCGGCATTATTTACCAGCACATCCACCTGCACGCCTTCCTCTACCAGCTCGTTATAGAAGTTCTCCCAATTCTCCTTAACAGACACATCAAACAGCTTGTAAGAGAACTGCTGGGCATAAGTGGGGCCAAGCTCCTCAATGAATTTGAGCATCTTGGGTTCTGACCGAGCCACGCCGATCACAGTGCAGCCGTGCTTCTTGATCAGGGTAGCCGCAATGCCTGCGCCCATACCGCCGGAAGCGCCGGTTACAACAACAGTTTTGCCGTCTAACCAACAATACATAGGTAAAATTCCTCCAATATGTAAAATTCTGTATCTATTATAGCTGAAAAAGCGGCGGAATACAACATTTTTTTTATGCAGGACAGCGGATTTTTCCGTTTTTATCCGTCACTATGGTGATTGTGCCGCTTTGATCCGTGCGATAGACGGTACACCCGGCGTCCCGCAGGCGGGAAAGCGTGCTCTCTGCCGGGTGGCCATAACGGTTGCCCGCGCCCACGGAGATCACCGCATACTTGGGCAATGCCTGGCGCAGAAACACATAGCCGGTGGCAGAGCCGCTGCCGTGGTGACCCACCGCCAACACATCACAACTTACATCTGCACCGCTTTGGATCAAGCTGCGCTCCTCCTCTGCCCCGGCGTCACCCATAAAAGAGAAAAGTCGCGCCGCCAAAGCGCACTTGCAGCACCAGACTGCTGTTGTTTAGATCGCTGCCGGCAGCGACGGGGCCCAGCACGGTACACTTCGCATCCCCCAAAGGAAACTGCATACCCACCTGCCCGGCCACCGGAGTCACACCCCGATCCGCCAGCGCATCTAAAAAATCTTGGTAATAATCGCTGTCCGCCGTCACCGGGCTGACAATGGCCTGGCCCACCGGCACCGCATCCACCACAGCGGCCAGGCCGCCCACATGGTCCTCATGGCCATGGGTATTCACCACATAGTCCAGCCGGTCTGTTACAGTCCGCACCGCTCGGGTAACCTTGGTGCCGTCTGCCACATTGCCGCCGTCGATGAGCAGACTCTTGCCCCCACAGGTGAGTAGCGCCGCATTGGCCTGACCTACATCCAGAAATTCCACCGTCAACACATCCTGCCGCCGGGTAGTCTCATTGCCGTTTGTACCAAAGACGGCAGCCCTGTTGACCGCACTGCAACCGCCAAAAAGCAGCAAAAGCGCCAGTACCAGCGGGACAATTTTTCGTGTTTTTGCACAAGTTTTCATGGTGTTTTCCAGCACTTCCTACAAATTCCGTGAAGTTGCTTGCAACCTTTCTTTCATTTATGGTATCATAGTATTTGCTATTGGACAGGTGTCCATTACAAAGCAATTTGAGGGGGATTTTTCTAAGAAATGGACAGACGGGTAAAGCGCACCAAGGCGGCGGTCTTTAACGCTATGATCGCGCTGATGATTGAAAAAGAAACGGACAAGATCACCGTATTGGAGCTGTGCAAAAAAGCAGACATTAACAAAAGCACCTTTTATCTGCACTTTAAGAGCATGGGCGCGTGCATTCAATTCTGCTTTGAGACCATCACCAACGGCATTGTGGAGATCGCCAAGGGCATCAACTACGATCAAATCCAGCGGGATCCCACGGATATAATTAACAGTATGCTCAACGAGATTGAGCGCAACAACAACATTGAGCGGCTGACCAAATTCAAAAAACAGCCCGTATGTGCGCCCCCCGCCCTGCGCATGCTCAAACAGCAGATGACCGAGGCCATTTGCTCCCACAACAACTTCACCATGGAGAAAAAATTATCACCAGGTAACCAATGTGATCTACGCCGTAGGCGGCTGTATTGATGTGATTCTGGAGCCGCTGCCCGCCTTTGACCGGGAAAAGCTGACTGCCGTGCTCACCGCGCAGCTGCGCAAAATACGGTAATCCATACGATGATTGATACGCACAAAGCCCCTGCAATGGCAGGGGCCTTATTTTTTTGTAAAGAATGATAAATCCAAACCGATTCTGTGAAAGTCTTACGCTTCCTCGATCAACAGGTCGATGCTCTCCTCCATCAAATCAAAGAAATGCTCTACGATTTTTGATCCCCAACACCAGCAGACAGCTGTCGGATAATGCACACTGTCTCGTAAGAATTATACCATATTTTTGCATTCCTGCATAGTGGGTTGCCAAAGAACGCGGAGTTTTTTTTAGGATGGAAACCGGCGGCGAGTTGCAGGGCGTGCAATCCCTCTACCTGCTCGCAGTGCGGGGAGCCACATTATCGCACCGCGGGCGGCAGATGCCGCCCCTACAAAGAAATAAAAGCCAAACGGATCTTATCCCTCACACACAAAAAACCGCCCGGGCCTTACGGTCCGGGCGGTTCCCTCTCTTACGGCAAGCGAAAGATCATTTGCCGATTTGATACAACGCAGAGGTATCTGCGGTGGTATTGTCTACATACCAGGTATGGCCGATCTGCACCACGGTCAGGTTGCAGGTGGCCAACTGGGTACCCTTAGCGTCCGTTACCTGCACGGTGCAGGTGGAAACGGCACTGATGTCGTCGGCGCTGACTTCATAATTCGCCAGCAGCTGGGTATTCATCTTGGCGGTATAAGCCTTTACATCCTCCACCGACTGCACATCGGTCACGGTGGTGGTCAGCTTGTAATCCTCGCCCAGTGCCTTTTGGTAGCGCCGATGGTCTTATCCGTCAGCTTCACCTTGGTGTTCTTGTCGTAGGTCTCTTCCGTACCGGTCAGACTCTCGCCGTAGGTCTTTACATTGGCCTCCAGCGCAGTGAAACATACCCTCGTCGTCCAGATACTGGTCGCCAAACACCTGCCCCCGCACCTGCTGGTACTTGGCAAAGTAATTGGTGAACATAGCGTCTGCATCGTCCCAGCCGTACTGACCCAGCAGCTCCACATAGTAGGGATACATGGCATCGGTCACCCGGCCGGTAAGCGTACCGTCGTCGTTCTAGTCTTATCGGACTTGTAGCTGTCGTCGTTCAAGCCCTTTAAGTTCTTGGTATCGTCGCGGGCTTGTAACCGGCGTCCTTATAGATCACCGGGTACATATATACTTGCGGATAAAATCGCCGTATTTCTCGCTTTTGCTCACCAGCGCATACTTGTTGGCATTGTAGCCGTCACCGGTCTGCGCAATGGTATCCGCATACGCCTGAGCGACCTTCTCCGGCTTAATGCAAGTATACTTGCTGCTAAAGGTGGCCACGGTGGACACAGCCAAAATGGCTGCAACCAACAAAAATACCACCAGCGCATACAACTTGGTATTAAAAGTCTTTTCCTGTTTTGCCATTCTCGTCGCCCCCTTACTCGGCTGCTGCCGCATCGGCAGTCTCTTCGCCCTCACCGGCAACCAAGCCGGCGGCCTCACGGCGCTCCATCAGCTCGCGGGTAATGCGCGCCTTCTTCTCACCGACCATATCGTAGAAGAAAATAGGCACCGCCTGGAGCACAACGAACACGGCGGGAATGATGGTGTAGATCATTAAGATCTTGTTCAAAGTAGAATCCGTCTGGGCGGCATAAGCCACATTGGCGTCACGAGATACGGCATAGCGGACCAGGTGTACAGCAGCCAGGGACCCAGCGCCTTGGTGAAGGCGGAAGCGATCTTGGAGAACAGGCCGTAACCGGCATACGCCAGACCGTCCTTGCGCTGGCCGGTTTTCCACTCGATCTCGTCCACGCAATCAGCGATCATAATATTGGGGGTTACATTGGTGTTGCCGTGCTGCAAACCGCAGAAGAAATTCAGGATCAGGAACGGCACAATCAGGGTGCTGTTAAAGCCGATACCCTTAGATACCAGGAACAGGATCGCCATGGAAGACGCACCGTACACGCAGAAAAGAATAAAGGTCTTTTTTGGTGGAGAACTTCTTCAGCACAAAGTTCACCAGCAAGGTGCCCACAGCGGTACCGATACCCATGGGCAGCAGCAGCGCCAGCTTCAGGTCCTTAGAGCCCAGCAGGTAAATGGCAATGTACAAAGACACAGTGCCGTACACGCCGCGGCCAAAGCCGCACAGCTTGGTCAAGGACACCATCAGCAGGTTCTTGTATGTAAAGACCACCTTGACGGCGTCTTTCAGGCTCACCTTCTCCTGCGTGAAAGGCACACGCTCTTTGTTATTGGTAAAGAAGATCATCACAAAGAGGATCAGACCCAGGGCGCACACCGCCGTGGAGATCACCAGGTCAAGGCCCTGGCCCTCGGCGTTCTTATATTGCTGCTTGCCCATCAAGGCCTTCATCACCAGGCCCACCACCATCACGACTACCATACCGCCGGACTGGCCCACGCTGCGCAGGAACGAAGCGATGGAGATGGCGGTGGAGCGCTCTGCCGGATTGGGCGAGCACAGGGAGCCGAAGCAGTTAGACGGGCTTTCTACCGCACAGCTAAAGGCGGTATACAAGGAGTAGATCACAAACATCCACACGATCGCCAAGGTTTGGTTGGAGGTGTTGGGTGCAATAAATACCAGCATAGCCACCACGGCCAGCGGCACCACGCCGAAGCCCACCCAGGGCTTTACCTTACCCAGCTTGGTGCGGGTGTTATCCACCAAATAGCCGATCACCAGCTCGCACACGGCGCCGATGATACCGGCCACCAAGAACACCATAGAGATGGCGTTTGCCATGGTGGCGGAGTCAAATCCCTTGCCTTTGAACGCGAAGTCAGCGAAGAAGGTAGCGGTGTAGTCCGGCATCCAGCCGGTCATCAGAGCCACGCCGAACAGACCGATACCAAAGGTAACGATCTCTGACTTCTTCATGTACTTTTTTCCGTTTTGTCAGACATGAAAATCCCCTTTTCCAGATTTAGTTTTGTTTTGCGTCCAGTATTATAACACGCAGCCGCACATTTGACAACTGTCCGGTTCTTTATTTGGCACATTTGAAAATCTGTACCGTCATTAATCGAAATATGCTCCATATTTTAGAAGAATCGGTTGGCGATTTGCCTTCCCTTATTGCAACCAAATACAAACACAAAACCGTCTGCGCAGAAATACGCAGACGGTTCATGGTTATATCAATATTATACGCACGCCGTTATGCCTTGGCGACCTCTTCGGTCTCGCTGCCTTTTTTTTTGCTCTTCACATAGCTCTTGGCACTGTTGACCACAATGGTCAAGCCCAGTACAATCAGCAGCACGGCGATGATCAGCTGCAAACCGTTGGCAATAAACACAGCGCCCCAGCTGGTCTGTCCGGCAGGGATCTCCACTGCGGCAGCCTGCTGAACGGCCTTGATCATGGCGATCAGCCGCTGCACCAATGCAGTAAAGGTAACGCACAGCATAATGATCATAGGCGGGAACAGGATCTTGTTCTTTCTGCCTGTAACCTTCAGGAACACGCACAGCGTAATCAGTACCAGTGCGCTGAGCAACTGGTTGGCAGAGCCAAACAGCGGCCAAATCTGCTGGTAGCCCACCTTGGTAAGCACATAGCCGCAAAGCAGGGTGATGATGGTAGCAAAATACGGATTGCACACCACCTTGCGCCACAGAGCTGCGTGCTTCATATCGTCTACGCTGAAGATCTCCTGGAAAGACATTTTACCGATCCGAGCCACAGCGTCCAGCGTGGTCAGCGCCAAAGCGGACACACACATAGTCATAAACACGGTGCTACCTGCACCGGCACGCCCATTTTCTCAAAGAACCCGGCAACGCCGCGGGAGAAGATCTGGAACGGGGTGCCCTCGGCAGCCACGCCGTTCTTGGCGGCGGCACCGGCCACGCACAGCGCCAATACAGCCAGCACGCTCTCCAAAATCATGGCGCCGTAGCCAACTTTCAGCATATCCTTCTCATTGGCGATGGTCTTAGACGAAGTGCCGGAGGACACCAGGCTATGGAACCCGGACACAGCGCCGCAGGCACGGTCACAAACAGAATGGGGAACATGGTGCCCAGCTTCTCGTTATTAAACCCGGTAAAGGCAGGCAGCTCCATGGTGGGGTGGCCGATCACCAAACCGATGATGGCACCGGCGATCATGCACACAAACATAATGGTGGTCATATAGTCCCGAGGCTGCTTCATCAGCCAAATGGGCATAATGGCCGCCAGGAAAATATAAGCGAACACCACGGCAGCCCATTGGGTCTTGCCCATGATGATGGGCACTTTAATGCCGACGGCAAAGGACGCAACGATAAAGATAACGCCCACAATAAACTCTTTCCACCCGGTCAGGTTCCACTTCTTCTGGATCAGCCGAACACCACGCAAACACCATAAACATAATAGACACCATACCGGCGGAGCCGTTGACCCCGGCAGTCGGCAGCTTTTGCAGAGTCTCCGCATCAAAGGCAGAGAATGTGCCGGTAACCATATCCGCAAATACGGCGATGATCAGCACGGAGAACAGCCAGCAAAAGATGGTAAACAATTTGCGGCCCAGCTTGCCGATGTACTTTTCAATGAGCATACCCATGCTCTTGCCCTCGTTCTTCACAGAAGCGTACAGGGCGCCGAAGTCCGTAACGGCGCCGAAGAAAACGCCGCCGATCAGGATCCACAGCAGCACCGGTACCCAGCCGAAAACCGCCGCCTGAATGGCGCCGGTAACCGGGCCTGCACCTGCGATAGAGGAAAATTGATGGCTGAACACCGTCCAGCCGTTGGTCGGTACAAAGTCTTTGCCGTCGTTGTACTTCACTGCGGGGTCTCGTGCCTTGGGATCAATACCCCAGGACTTGGCAATATGGCGACCATACAGCACATAGCCCGCACCTAACACAACAATGGCAATCAGTACAATAACCAATGTGTTCATTTGAAAGACTCCTTTCATTCTTCTTTTCCCAGTCAAATACAAAAACAAACAAATCCTTCCGTCCCGCACAGCCAATGCTGCTGTGCAAAGACGAAGGTAAAAATCAGAAACCCACGCGTTACCACTCTGCTTGCCGGCAAAGCTGCCGACCGCTCATGCGCTGCCCGCCAAGGCGGATAGCACGCTCCGATAACGGGGAGTACCGGCACCGATTACGAAGCCCGAGGGCCGCTCACAGGTGCTGCTTGCAGGGGATAACGAGGACCGCGCCTTGCTGCCGTCTTCCACAACCGACGGCTTTCTGTAAGCGGTGATGCGGTTCGTCCTGTCCTGTTCGTTGCATTTGACTGTTGAATTTGTACTACCAATATAGCACTTTTGCGCCATTTGTCAACACCGTTGGAACAAAAAAATGCCCAAAATCGCAATAACGGACAGGGGTTGGAAAATAACGCCCCGGCGGGACCGAAAACGATCTGCCGGGCGCAGTATATGCTTTTCCGTTTACAGCTGGTCTGCCAAGGAGAAAATCAGGTCCCGGGTCTTGTCCCAACCCAGGCAGGGGTCGGTGATGGACTTGCCGTAAATGCCGTCCTCCCACTTTTGGGCGCCGTCCTCAATGTAAGACTCAATCATAAAGCCCTTTACCAGCCGGCGAATATCCGCCGAGTGGCGCATGGAATGGAGCACCTCATTTGCAATACGCACCTGTTGCAGGTACTGCTTGGAGGAATTGGAGTGGTTGGTGTCAATAAGCACCGCCGGGTTGGCAATGCCGCTCTCCACATACAGATCGTGGAGAATACGCAAATTCTCGTAATGATAATTGGCGTGGTTGATGCCGTGGCGGTCCACACTGCCCCGCAAAATAGCGTGGGACAAGGGGTTGCCCTGGCTCTCTACCTCCCAGCCGCGATAAATAAAGGAATGATCGCCGTGGGCGGCCTTAATGGCATTGATCATCACAGACAGATCTCCGCTCATGGGATTCTTCATACCCACAGGAATATCCAGTCCACTGGAGATCAGCCGGTGCTCCTGGTTCTCTACGCTGCGGGCACCGACGGCCACATAGCTCAGCAGGTCGCTTAAATACCGGTGATTCTCCGGGTACAGCATCTCGTCTGCACAAGACAGCCCGGTCTCCTGCAAGGCACGCAGGTGAATATGGCGAATGGCGCGAATACCCTCGTACATATCCGGCTTTTTACCCGGGTCCGGCTGGTGGAGCATACCCTTATACCCGGGCGCCGGTGGTGCGGGGCTTGCCGGTATAAATGCGGGGAACGATCAAAATTTTTTTTGTCCGCCACCTGCTTTGCACCTCTGCCAGGCGGTGGATATAGTCAATCACCGCATCCTCCCGGTCCGCCGAGCAAGGGCCGATCACCAACAGCAGCTTGTCACTCTCGCTGCGGATAATGGCGGCGATCTCCTGATCCCGCTTGTCCTTGTAGGCAGCCAGCTCCGGCGTCAGGGGCATCTCTTTTTTCAGCTCCTGGGGAATGGGCAGCTTGCGAATAAAGTGCATATGATCCATTTTATCAAAATTCTGCATGGGCTTTACCTGATTTCTATACTGTGATACCTATTATATTATACTGCCCGGAATCACTTGTCAAGAAAGCGCTTTAAATTACCACAACAGTGGAATACCGGGGGAATTGTAAATTTTGGCCCGCTGCCCTTGACCCGCTCCCTGCTTTGTATTACTATTAAAAGGATCATTTACAGGTAAAGCGGAGCAAAGCATGGCAAACGAACGAAAAAACCTGCAAAAAAGAATACCCACAGTCGGTCAACCTCACGGCGGACAAGCACCCGTAAAAAAGCCACCCGCAAAAAGCCCGCCGGCACCACTCGGCGCAAGGGGCGGCGCAAAACCAACGGCCAATCTCTGTTTGCCAACCGGTGGGTGCAGGCGGCGCTGGCGCTGTTGATCGTGGGTGCGCTGGTTGCCACAGTGCTGGCACTGGGGAACCGCCATCAGCGGGTAACCTATGACTTTGGCACCGACGCCCCCTTTGTGGAGGGGGTAGACATCTCCGAACACAACGGCACCGTGGACTGGACTACCCTGGCAAAAAGCGCCAAATTTGCCTTTATCCGGGTAGGCTACCGGGGCTACAACGACGGTGCGCTCCATGCAGACAAAATGGCAAAAGAGAACTTAAAAGCTGCCCGCAAGGCCGGGATGCCGGTGGGTGTATATTTCTTCTCTCAAGCCACCACGGAGAAAGAAGCCCAAGAGGAAGCCCGCTTTGTGCTGGAAGCCGTGCGCTTTGCCAAAGTGGAGCTGCCGCTGATCATAGACTATGAATACGGCTACAACGCCGCCGGAGAGCACGCCGGTCGGCTGTATGACGCCAATGTGAGCAAAAGGACACCACCCGGATCCCCGCCGCCGAGGCGAAGGAAAAGCGCGACCACGCCCACGAGACGCCCGCCGCGCCAAGGCCGGTCTGCCGTCCCTCGAAGAGAGGAGCTGCAGAAGCCAAGAAGGCCGCGGAGGCGAAGGAAAAGAACGGCTTCCAGCGTCAGCAGCCAAGCCGCAAAAAGAAGAAGAAATAACATCA
>ENA-OQBU01000285-OQBU01000285.1-human-gut-metagenome-genome-assembly--contig:-NODE-285-length-11560-cov-3.397184_pt1 | contig 11560 bp, 16 predicted proteins | sample MGYA00242492_ERZ504566 | MGnify/ENA primary metagenome ERZ504566 (study PRJEB26092, sample SAMD00036261) | human gut metagenome | host: Homo sapiens | study: EMG produced TPA metagenomics assembly of...
GCCATTTTGGGATACCGCCCCCATGAGGGTTTTTACCCGCCCCCATGGGATTATTACCGCCCCCATGAGCAAGCCACCCCGCTATTTGCGCGCACTGACCAAGTAATTGAGCACCGATCCGACGGCCACCAGCAGCGCGCCACACCAAAACGGCAGCGACAGCGCCAAACCCAGCAACACCGCACTGGCCCCGGTGGACAGCACCGGCGTGGCATAGGACGCAATAGCAAGCCGCTCCATAGACCCATGCAGAATGCCATAGCCCCAGCAGGCATAACCACCGCCAATCGCCGCCGCGGCAATCAACACAAACAGCCATGCGACCAGACTCGGAGGCTCGGCCGGCCACCCCTGCCCGGACGCGAAGTGGATAATCCACAACGCCACGGCCACGCAGGGGAAGAACAATGAAGTGCCGTCCACCCCATGACTCATGGCTGGCGTGAACACCGCGTACACCGACCAAGCGAGCGCGCCCACGAACGCCAGCGCATAGGGCAAAGGGTTGGCGGCGATATGCTGCACGGCCGCATGCCAGTCGAGCCCGGAATTACCGCCGACCGCCAACACCACGCCGGCAGTGGCCACGATCGCGCCCGGCAGCACCTTGACGACCACGTGCTTGCGATGGGATACGCCCGCCGACAGCAGCACCATCATCGTGGGCCACAGATAGTTGACCAGGCTCACTTCCACCGAGGATGCGTCGGTAGAGGCCAGACCCAGCGAGAGGGATATCGACGATTCGTAAAATACGAACAACAGGCCGCCGATAATCAGGTATTTCTTGGGGAACTCGCGAATCGGGGCCGGGCGCCGGAACATCAGCAGCAGGATGCCGCCGACCGTGTAGATCAGGGCCGAGCCAAGCGTGGCGCCGAAGTTTTCGGAGACGATGCGCACGGTGCCGGCCATGAAGCTCCACAGCAGGATTGCCATCAGGCCGATGGTCGTGGCGCGCGCGGATACGACGTGGCCGCCGGAATGGCTTGCCGCCGGTGCCGGTGTGCCGCTTGCGTTCTGTGCGCCGTTCGCCATATGTCCGCCTCTTTCGCCTCGTTTCGAAGTCACTCTACCCATCGGATGTGTACAGCGGCAGAACGGCACGCGACCGCGCGCGAACAGGGGTGGGGTTTGGTGGGTGGAAACGCAACAATGCCGGGTAGGGTAAATCCTTACTCGGCATTTGCATTGGCTATGTTTCCCGCCGTCTGTCAGGTTAGTCGGCGTTGAAAGCATAGGATTATGCCCATAATTCCATGGCTCTCCCGCCATCTAAAGCGGGCCGGGCCACAAGGTGACCGCACGGTGAACAATGGGTGAAGAGCTACATCAGTACGCGGCGCAGGCAATCATGGGGTCGTCGTAGAAGCCGAGGATCTTTTCGAGGTAGGGCTTGTAAGTGCTGTTGGGCATGGAGAAGATTTCGTGGCGCGATTCGGGGAAGCGCACGATGTTCGCCTCGCCGCCGCCGTCCTTGACCAGTTGGACGAAGTGATTCTGCGGCTTATTGAGTACCCAGATGTCGCGTCCGGACTGGAAGAGCAGCACCGGCGTCTCCACTTCGGCGCAGGCGGACGGATTCAGTATGGCCCGGTTGAGCTTCAACGCCTGGCGCACCCATTCGAACGCCGCGCAGTAGGTCTGGTATTCGCTATTCTCGCAACGCAGCTTGAAGTACCAGCGTTCACGCGCCTCGGAAGCGCCCTCGTTGCCTTCCATCGAGAACTCCGGCGTGAAGTCCGACTGCCCGAACACACGCTTCTTGCCGAAGCCGAGTCCGCACAGCGCGCCGACCAGCACACGGGCCACGCCCAGCGGCATGCCGGTGGCGGGGGCGACCATCGGGGCGGAGAGCACCGCTTTGTCGAACAGGGTGGGGTATCGCTCCAACACGGCCGCGCCGATGCCGCCGCCCATCGAATGGCAGAACAGGTTCAGCGGCATGCCGGCCGCGTACTGCTGGCCGATGGTTTCGGCGAAGCCGGCCAGATCGGCCACGTAGCGCTGCCAGTCATCAATCCACACCATGCAGCGGTTGTCCACGTCGCGCGCGGACTTGCCGTGGCCGCGATGCTCGAGTACACACACCGAGTAGCCGGCAAGCAGGAAGTACCAGACGAGCTCGTCGTACTTTTCGGCGAACTCGGTGAAGCCGTGGCTGATGACGATGGCCCCGCGGAAGGTGGCGGTGGCGCCTTGCTCGCGAATCGCGTCGAATTTGGCGGAGTCGTAGCACAGGTAGTGCAGCTGGCCCGAGCGGCCGCCGGTGTCCATAATGCCGGACAGCGGCTCGATCCCGGCCGAACGTTCGGCGGCGGCGGATCGAACCAGCCCTCCTCGCAGCATTGTTCGAGCGCGGGCAGCACCACGTCGGTCATCGTTTCGGCGTACTTGTTTTCGTCGATCATCGTCACCTGCATGGCTCCCATCTTAGGACAAGCCTCACGCCCACACCTCGCACCCACACCACGACACATTCCCGGGAATGCGTCGCAAGCCTGCGCGCCACTGACCGCACAGCGCGTAGGTTGTGAGGTATGAGCGAAACCAATGATGTCAATGACGCAATCAAGCATTTCCCACGCCTCCGGGCGCGCACGCTGCGCTTCGGCTGCGGCGCACCGCGCTCCGCACAGACCGTGGGCGACGGCTCGCGGGCCCTGTTCCTGCGCTCCGACGGCCCCGAGGATCTGGTGACCGCACTGTGCTGAGCTGGTTCGACGAGTCCGGCGAACACCATGAGACCAAGCTGGCCGACCCGCGCGAACTGCTGGGCGCAACCGCCGACAGCGAGGACGTGCCGGCCGAGGAGAAGGCCCGCCGCGAGCGTGCGCGCGAAGGCGGCACCGGCATCGTCGGATACTCCGCAGATGACGACGGCAATCGCATCGTGTTCACCATCAACGGCCGCCTGTTCCTGACCGACATCGATTGGAATGACGAGACCGGCGCACCCGAGCCGCACACCCGTGAACTGGCCGGCGAATGGCTCGATGAGGACCCGGCGATGTACACGCCGGTGCTGAACCCGCGCATCGCCCCGGATGGCGAACATGTGCTGTACACCACGGGCAGCTACCTGATGCTGGTCGATATCGGCGGCGAGCTAGGTGACCGCATCACCGCGGTCTACGGCGTGAGCGTGGAGGATGAGGACGGCAATCCGGCCGAAAACACGTGGAAAATCGGTCTGGCCGAGTTCGTGGCCGGCGAAGAAATGGACCGGTACGACGGTTTCTGGTGGGCCCCGGATTCGCAGCATGTGCTGTTCGAGTCTTTCGACACCGCCGACGAGCCGACCTGGTACATCAGCGATCCGGCCGACCCCGAGAAGCCGGACGCCGGCCGCCGTTACCCGCGCGCGCTGACCCGCAACGCCGACGTGTATCTGACCGTGATCACGCTGGCGTTCGATGAGAACGACCGGTACGCGGGCATCACCGGCAACGCCGATGTGGATTGGGATCGCGAGGCGTACGAGTATGTGGCCGCCGTGAACTGGCGTCGCGGCCACGATCCGCTGGTGCTGGTGCAGAACCGCCGCCAGACCCGCGATCAGGTGCTTGAGGTGGCGGTCGAGGCGGATGGGGCCGCGCTGGGTGCACGCGTGTGCTTGAGGAGCACGCGAACGAGCAGTGGATCGACCTGGTTCACGGCACGCCCGCCTACACGCCGGATGGTCGTCTGGTGTGCTCGCTCAACGATATGGCCACGGACACCAACCGTCTGACAATGGACGGCCGCCCGTTCACGCCGGCTGGCTGGAACGTGCGCACGGTGCTCGCCGTGACCGACGAGGATGTGCTGGCCGTGGTGCAGCGCGCGCCCGAAATCGCGCCTGAGGTGCCGGACGCTTGGGCCGATGCGGCCGCCACCGAGTCCGTATTCGGCGACCACGACGCCCGCAGTTTCGACGTGGTGAGTATCGATTACAACGGCACGATCACGCCGGTCACGACCGATTCCGGCCAGTGGACCGCCTCGCGCGGCGAGCGCGGCATCGTGGTCTCCGGCCGCGATATGCGTTCCGCCCGCGCCCAGATGCGGCATATTCTGGGAGAACAGAGCGCCACTATCGCGTCCACGGCGGCCGAACCCGGCTTTACACCGAACGTCACGTTTACGCGACTGGGCGAGCACCAGCTGTACACGGCGATCATCGCGCGAGCCCGGAAAGCCCGTACGCGCACGCCGAGAAGCTGCCGGTGCTGATGAAGCCGTACGGCGGGCCCGGCTTCCAGCAGGTCATCGCCTCGCAGTCCTTCTACTGGGAGGGCCAGTGGTGGGCCGACCAAGGCTTCCTGGTGGTCACGGCAGACGGCCCGGGGCACCACCCGGCCGCGGCCCGGCATGGGACCGCGAGATCTTCGAGGATATGAAGGACGTAACGCTGGCCGATCAGGTCGAGGCCGTCAACGCCCTGCCCGAGGCCGTCGCCCGGCTCAACGCCGATGTGGAATCACGTGCGGCACAGCCGGCTGCGGGCGATCAGGCAGACGCCGAGAACCACCCACCGGCGCTTCGCGCCACCTCCCGCCAGCGGGAGGCGATTCCCCATGCCGGACCTCGACAAGGTGTGCATGATCGGCTGGTCGTACGGCGGCTTCCTGTCCGCACTGGCCGTGCTGGACGCGCCGAACGTGTTCAAGGCCGCATGCGCCGCGCCCCGCCCACCGACTGGACGCTGTACGACACGCACTACACCGAGCGCTATCTGGGCCTCGACCCGGATGTCTACTACCGAAACGGCATCGTGCAGGACGCACCGAAACTCGAGCGCCCGCTTATGCTGATCCACGGTTTCGCCGACGACAACGTCACCATCGCCCACAGCCTGCGCCTCTCGCAAGCCCTGATGGCGGCGGGTCGCCCGCACACCTTCCTGCCGTTGACGGGCATCACCCATATGACCAATGACGAGACCGTGGCCGAAAACCTGCTCACCCTCCAGCGCGATTTCCTGCGCGACGCGCTGGCCTGACAGATCGATAACACGCGCATCCCACCCGAGGTGCTCCACCGGTAAAGCACCTCGGTGGTGCGCCGCACCCATTTCCGCCCTGAATTTTTGGATATTTTGCACTCATCGTCACGTGAAAGACCGGTTTTTTGTCTCCATATTCCCATCACCGCGTAGGATGGGTGAAGATTAGAAAGGGAGGACTATGAGCGTTCTCGACCGTTTTGAAAAAAGCGTGGAGGGTGCAGTCAACGGAGTATTCGCCAAGTTTGGCTCCAAAGACCTGCAGCCTGTCGATCTTTCCAGCGCCTTGGAGCGCGAGATTGACGCCGAGGCCATGCCCGTGGGCCGTGACCGCACGGTGGCCCCGAATGAATACCGTTTCAAGCTCAGTACTCCTGACTTCGACCGTATCGAGGCATGGGGTAGCGAGACCCTGGCCAACGAACTGGCCGATAACCTCACCGAGTACGCGAAGAGCCAGCATTACGCCTTCGTGGGCCCGGTGATCGTGATCTTCGAGGAAGACCTTGACCTGTCCAAGGGCAACTTCAACCTCACCTCCGAATCCGTGCAGGGCAATGCCGTGCCGGTCACCACCGATGCGCAGACCGAGGATAGCCCGGTGCTCGAGGTGAACGGCAACCAGTACCTGCTCACCAAAGACAAGACGGTAATCGGCCGCGGTTCCGGTTGCGATATCGTCATCGACGATCCGGGCATCTCCCGCAAGCACCTGGAAATCGACATCACGGATAACGGCGTGATCGCCCGCGACCTGGGTTCGACCAACGGCACGTACGTGGAGGGCCACCAAGTGCCCGCCGCCACGCTGCTCGACGGCAACACCATCACCATCGGCCGTACCCGCATCCTGTACTGGGCCTCCGCCCAAGCCCAGGAGTAGTCGAGCACACGCCCGAAAGTCGTCCACTTATGACCGAACTGACATTCGCCCTGCTCAAGTATGGATTCCTGATCCTGCTGTGGATATTCATCTGGCTGGCCGTACGTTCGCTGCGCAAGGACATCGAGACGTTCAGTCCGCGACCTTCGCGCGCGCGTCGTCGCCGTGAGCGTGAAGTGCATAAGGCCAAGGCCGAAACGCCGCAGGCAGCTGCGCCGAGCCCGCATCGCCAGCCCAGCACTTCCGCGTCGTCCGCCGCCTCGGCGCAGCCTACCCTGTTGGTCATCATCGATGGTCCGCTTGCCGGCAGCTCCGTGCCGCTGGCCGAAGCCGACATCACGCTTGGCCGCGCCGCCTCGAATACCGTGGTGCTCGATGACGAATTCGTGTCTTCCCACCATGCCCGTGTCTACCGTGACACGCGCTCCGGGCAGTGGGCCATTGAAGACCTGAACTCCACCAATGGCACCGTGGTCAACCAGCAGCGCATCAGCCGCCCCACCATCCTGCCCGCTCGTATTCCTGTGCGCATCGGCGCCACCACCTTCGAACTGAGGTAGCCGCATGCCAAAATCCGCCGCTTCACAACCGCTGTTCCTGTATTCCACCACGGTGTCCGATGTGGGCACCGTGCGCGCGAACAATCAGGATTCCTCCTTCGCCGGCGAGCATCTCATCGCCATGTGCGACGGCATGGGCGGTCACGCCGGCGGCGATACGGCATCCTCCATCGCCATCCGGTCACTGGCCCACATCGAGCAGGACGACACCGGTGGCAACGTCGAGACGATCTCCCGCATGATGGAGACCTCCGTTATGGCCGCGCATGACGCCATCGTCGGCAAGGCCAAGCGCGAACGCAAGCTTGCCGGCATGGGCACCACCGTTACCGCAGTGGCATTGGTGGCCGGCTACTGGGTCATCGCCCATATCGGCGATTCGCGCGCCTACCTGCTGCGCGACGGACACCTGAGCCGCATCACGTGCGACCACAGCTACGTGCAGCACCTCATCAACACCGGTCGTATCACCCCGTCCGAAGCCAAGAACCACCCGCAGCGCAACGTCGTGATGCGCGTGCTTGGCGACTTTGACATTGACCCGCGCCCGGATATTTCGATTCGCCGAGCCCACCCCGCCGACCGTTGGCTGCTGTGCTCGGACGGTCTGTGCGGTGTGCTGGAAGATTCCACCATCGAAGAGACGATGACCACGCTGTCCGATCAGGGCGAATGCGCGCAGCGTCTGGTGCAGATGGCACTGCGGGCGGGCAGCACCGATAATGTCACGGCCGTTATTGCGGATGCCACGTTGGCGTTGGATGCCGATGCGTTCGATCTGCCGCACCAAACGCCGTTGGTCGGCGGTGCCGCCAGCCGTAATCTTGAGCCGATTGCCGACATCGTCAACGAGCCGGTGGCTACCGCGCCCGCACTGCGGGAGGATGATTCCCCCGCCCAGCGCGCCGCAGCATTGATTCAGCCCGCCAGCGCGCACGAGGCGGAGACCGCGCAAACCACGGCCAAACCGTCGTCCACACGCGTGGTGCAGCCGTCCACCGTCCGCGAGGAGACCGGTGAAACGAGCCAATCCCGATACCGGTGAGATTCCGGTGGTGCAAAAGCCGGATGGGCGCCTGTCCGCCGACCCCAACGACCCGGATGTGTCCAAAGCCATCCGCGATGAGCAGATCGAGCAGAAGAAGGCCACGCGCACCAAGAAGCGCCGCAATAAGCTTGCGGTGATTATTACCTGCATTCTTGCCGTGCTGGCCTTGGCCGGCGCTGGCTGGGGCGTGTACACGTGGAGCCAGACGCACTACTACGTGGGAGATAGCAACGGCACCGTGGCCATTTATCGTGGCGTGCCGACCAATCTCTTTGGACTTGAGCTTTCGCACGAAGTGCAGACCACCAATATCGCCACCGCGGACCTGCCTCAGACATGGCGTGACCAGCTGAGCCAAGGCATCACAGTCGGTTCGTTGGACGAAGCGCAGTCGCATGTGGGTATTATCCGCACCGAAATGCGCAAACTGGCCAAGCAGCAGGAAGCCGACGCCGCCAAGAAGGCCGAGGCGTCCAATTCCCCGGACAGTTCCAAAGACAGCTCCCAGAGCGATTCCAAGGACAGCACCGAGGATTCGTCCAGCCAGTCCGGCTCCTCGTCAGACAAGTCCGGTTCGTCAAGCTCATCCGATTCCTCGGATAAATCCGGTATCGGAGCGGCCGACAACGCGGCCACGGGAGATTCTCAATGATCGTTACCCGTCTACGTCAGATTTCTTTGTTGCTGATTGCCATGGCAATCAGTGCGTTGGCGTTCATCCAGATGTTCCAGCGCACCGCCGGCGAATTCCCTATGCAATACGCCGGCATGCTGGCATTGGCCGTAGTGCTGTTTCTGGTGCTGTGGGGGCTGATTGTGCGCTTCCAGCCGTACGCCAGCCAGTCGATTCTGCCTTGCGTGCTACTGCTGACCGCCACCGGCGTGACCATGATCGCTCGCATTGACCAGAGCGAAGGTTGGACGGTTGCCCAACGTCAGCTGATCTGGCTGTGCATCGCCATCGTGCTTTCCGCGCTGCTCATCATCTTCCTGAAGGACTACCGCGTGCTGCGGCGCTTCTCCTACGTGTCGATGGTGGTGGGCTTGGTGCTGCTGCTCGCCCCGATGCTGCCGTTTGTCGGCCAGGAAGTGAACGGCGCGCGCATTTGGATCAGGATTCCGGGACTGGGCCAGTTCCAGCCGGGCGAGTTCGCCAAGCTGTTCCTTGCGTTCTTCTTCGCCGCCTACCTGTTCGACCATCGCGACCAGCTGGCCGTGGGCGGTAAGAAGATGCTCGGTCTGCAGCTGCCGCGTATCAAGGATCTCGGCCCGATCATCGTGGTGTGGATCGCCTCGATGGGCGTGCTCATCATGCAGCATGATCTGGGCACCTCGCTTATGTTCTTCGCCATGTTCGTGGCCATGCTGTACACGGCCACCGGCCGTAAAAGCTGGATCATCATCGGTCTGATCGCGTTCGCCGCGGGTGCCGTGCTGGCCGCAGGCATGTTCAGCCACGTGGGTCAGCGAGTCGATGCCTGGCTGCACCCGTTCAGCAACGAGCAATACAACAAGACCCCCGGCGGCTCCTGGCAGCTGGTCACCGGCATTTTCGGCCTGGCATCAGGCGGCATGCTCGGCACCGGTCTCGGCCAAGGCCATCCTTCGCTCGTTACGTTTGCGAACTCCGATTCATCTACGCCTCTCTGGGCGAGGAACTCGGTCTGATGGGCGTCCTGGCCATTTTGATGCTCTACCTGCTCATCATTGCCTCCGGCTTTATCACCGCCATGAAAATCAAGGATGGCTTCGGCAAGCTGCTCGCTTCCGGACTGGTGTTCACCATGGCCTTCCAGGTGTTCACCGTGGTCGGCGGCATCACGCTGGTGATTCCTCTGACCGGTCTGACCCTGCCCTATATGGCGGCCGGCGGCTCCAGTCTGATCGCCAACTATATTCTCGCGACCCTGCTCATCATCATCTCGAACTCGGCCAATGCGCCCGAGCCGGAGCTGACCTCGGATACGTTCCAGTACGAGGCTTTGGCCGTGCTGCGCAACAAGGAACTTGAGGCCCGGGCCCGCGCCACTGAGCCGATCGTTCAGCCTCGCAGCGCGTCGGCTACGGCGTCGCAGTCCGAGTCGGGAATCGTTTGACGACCCCATCGTGGATACCACCACTCCGTCGTATGCCGAAGCCGATGAACCGTACACGCCTACCGGCACGATTCCCCCGCTTCCTCCCGTTAACGGAGGCACTCGCGTATGAACAAATATCTTCGTCAGCTTTTCACCGCCGTGGTAGCGCTGTTCGTGATTCTCGGCCTGTCGTCCACCATCATCATGGCGGTACGGGCCAACGCGCTGAACAACGATCCGCGCAACGCCCGTTCGCTGTACCACCAGCTCGGTGCCTACCGCGGTGCCATCCTGGCCTCGGACGGCACGGTCATGGCCAAATCCGAGCCGGTCAACGACGCATTCAAATACCTGCGTACCTATTCCAACGGTCCGCTGTATGCTCCGGTCACCGGCTTCTTCTCCATCAACCAGACCGCCGATCGCGGCCTGGAAGCCTCCCGCAGCATGCTGCTCAACGGTGAGGCCGATTCATTGATCTGGCAGCGGGCCAAGGCCATGCTCACCGGCGCTACGAATCAGGGCGCGTCCATCGAAACCTCCATCGACCCCAAGCTGCAGCAGGTTGCCTACGATCAGCTCGGTACGCGCGATGGTGCGGCGGTGGCCATCGAAGTCAGCACCGGTCGTATCCTCGCCATGGTGAGCACGCCCAGTTATGATCCGAACAAACTGGCGACCCATGACACCAAAGCCGCGTCTCAGGCCTACAACGACTTCTGCGGGCCAAAATAGCCCTCTAATCAACCGCGCCACCTCGCAGCTGTACCCACCAGGGTCCACGTTCAAGACCATCGTCGCCTCGGCTGCGCTGGAAACCGGCGAATATCAGACGGACACGAAGATTCCTGCAGGCTCCAGCTATACCTTGCCGGGAACCGCCACACAGTTGCCGAACGACGAGGCACAGGCCGATGGCATCAACGGGCAGATCTCCCTGCAAGAGGCCGTCGCGTGGTCGTCCAACACCGCGTTCGCCCAGCTTGGCGTGAAACTCGGCGCGAGCAAGGTTTCGGACATGGCCACCAAGCTCGGGTTCGGCAGCACCATCACCATTGACGGCACCGAATCCACGGGCACCCCGATGACGGCCACCGCGTCCACATTCCCCTCTGATCCGACCGACGACAAGCTTGCGCTGGCGTCCATCGGCCAAGGCGACACCACGGCCACGCCGTTGCAGATGGCGATGGTCGCGCAGGCAATCGCCAACAATGGCAAACTGATGCAGCCCACGCTGGTCGATCGTGTGCGCGCCGCCGATCTCACCGTACTTTCGCAGACCAAACCGCAAACCATGGCCAATGCGTTCAACAAGGATTCCGCAGACAAGCTCACCACGATGATGGAAAGCGTGGTGACCGAGGCCAATCCGCAGCTGGCCATCGACGGCATCAAGGTGGCGGCCAAAACCGGTACCGCACAAATCGGTACCGACAACTCTGCCATCGACGGCTGGGGGATCGGTTTCGCGCCGGCGGACGATCCGCAGATCGCCGTCGCGGTGTTGGTGCATAACACAGATGTACACGGTTCGCTCGCCGCTGGCCCGATCATGCGCGCGATGATGCAGGAGGCTTTGCAGCAGTGAAACTTATCGAAGGACAGCTTATTCACCGCCGATATCGTCTTGATTCGCGTCTTGCGCAAGGCGGTATGGGCGAGGTCTGGAAAGGCTACGATATTCAGCTCGGCCGTGAAGTGGCCATCAAGGCGCTGCGCTCGGACATGACCAACGCCGAGGCCAAGCTACGCCGTCTGCGTGCCGAAGCCCATAATTCCGCCAATCTGGCGCATCCGAATATCGCTGCGTTGTTCGAATACTACGAGCATGACGGCATCGGCTTTCTGATTATGGAATACGTCCCCTCGAAATCGTTGGCGGACCTGTTCCACAGCAAGGGCGCGATGGATCCCATCGAACTGCTGCCCATCCTGATTCAGACCGCGCGAGCCTGTTCGTGGCCCACTCGCACGGCGTGATTCATCGTGACGTCAAGCCGG
>ENA-OQBU01000286-OQBU01000286.1-human-gut-metagenome-genome-assembly--contig:-NODE-286-length-11543-cov-3.845743_pt1 | contig 11543 bp, 13 predicted proteins | sample MGYA00242492_ERZ504566 | MGnify/ENA primary metagenome ERZ504566 (study PRJEB26092, sample SAMD00036261) | human gut metagenome | host: Homo sapiens | study: EMG produced TPA metagenomics assembly of...
ACACCCGGCAGTTGGGGACGTTCCTTTCTGCCGGCAGAAGGGACTGCTCCCACTGCGGGAGTGACCGTTTAGCGGTGCGGCGGCTGAATGGGCAGGCTGAGCTGGTATCCTTATGCGAAACTGTCTCAACTCGATAGGATTTCATGTGAAACCTTCCGCCGTCCTTCGCTTGGCTCTATATCGCACCCTGGCCGTCGCGCTTGCCGCGCTCGCCATACTGAGCGCCGTCATGCCCGCCCCCGCCTTTGCCGCCGACTCCGACCAGCAGGTCAAGACGGTCCGCGTTGGCTGGCTCGTCAACAACAAAGGCTTCCAGGAAGGCATGCCGGGCGAGCGACTCTCGGGGTGGGGCTACGAGTACCTCCAGACCCTCTCGTATTACACAAAGGGCTGGCAATACGAATACGTTAGCGGCACCTTCTCCGAGCTTATGGACATGCTCGAAGCAGGCGAAATCGACCTCATGCCCAACATCTCGTATTCGGCAGAACGCGAGCAGAAGCTGCTCTTTTCCTCGAACCCCGAGGGCACCGAGCGCTACTACATCTACGCCAGGCCCGACCGCGACGATCTGGCCAAGGGTGACCCCCAGGCGCTCCAAGGCCTCACCATCGGCTGCAACTCTGGCGTTATGCAAACTATCGTCGGCCAGCAGTGGCTCGCCGACGAAGGCGTCACCTGCACCTATAAAGAAATCGACACCGGCAGCGCCCTCTTTGAGGCGCTTGCAGACGGCGAGGTCGACGCCGTCATCATGAACGATACCATTTCGTCGCCCGATGCGTCACCCATGTTCTACGTAGGCTCGAGCGACTACTATTTGCCGTTCCCAAAAGCCGCCCTGATCTGATGAACGACATCAACGCCGCCATGACGACCATCGCCCGCGATAACCCGCGCTATAACGAGGAAGTCAAATCGAGTTACTCGACCCAAAACAGTGGCTCGTCATCGCTCACCGGCCCCGAGACCACCTGGCTCAAAGAAAACGGCAATACCATCACGATCGGCTATCTTAAAAACCAACTTCCCTACTGTACGCAAAATGACGACGGCGAGATGGAAGGATCGCTCGCCTCGCTTGCAACGACGTTGCACGACAAGTTTGGTATTACGGTCAAAACAATCGCACTCTCGAACAACAAGCAAATGATCAAAGCCCTTTCCAACGGAACCATCGATGTCGCCCTGCCATTGTTTCGCGACTACTGGCTCGCCGAGCAGACAGGGGTCATCCAGTCAAACTCGATGGGAACGGTTTCGCTGACCGCCATTCACAGTGGCAAAAACCTGAACAGCGACCTTAAGAACATCGCTTGTACAAAGAGCACAATCGTTAACCGTTTTGAGCTCGAAAGTCTCTTCCCGAACGCAACAGTAACCGAGTACTCGAATGACGGCGAGGTGCTCAAAGCCCTCAATGAGGGGAAGGCACGTTGCATCATTGTCCCCAGCACGCGCCTGGAAACTCTCCGCGACACCTACGACATCGAGGATTTCGAAACACAGGAACTCACCAACACGGCGCAGCTATCGTGTTTAATTTCGCGCGGCAAGCCCGAGCTGCTGGGAATCATCAATAAGGGCATCGTCAATGCAGGTGAATCGCTCTCTGCAAACAGCTATTTCCCCACATCGTACTCGGCGCAAGAATCGGACACGTTCCAGTTTTTCTATCGCAACCGCACCGCCATTGCGACTGTTATCATCTGCATCTTGCTCACCAGCATCGCCATCCTTGTCTGGTCGCTTTACCGCGCACAGGAGGAACGGCAGAAAGCTGATGCCGCCAACACCGCCAAAACCGCTTTCCTCACGCGCATGAGCCACGACATCCGCACGCCACTCAACGGCATCCTGGGCCTTATCGAAATTGAGGAATTGAGAGAAGGCGACATGCAGGTCGCCCGCGAAAGCCGCGCCAAGGCGCGCGTTGCCGCCAATCACCTGCTGTCACTGATTAACGACATCCTCGAGATGGGCAGGATCGAGGAGTGCAAAGTGACGCTCGAGCACGAATCATTCAACCTTAAAGAGCTGTGCGACAATGCGCTCGTACTGTGCAAGCTCCGCGCATCGGACCGCGGCATAACCATGCTCGACACCAGCGAGCCCTACGCTGTCGATCAATATATGATCGGCAGCCCCACCCATATTCGGCAGATCCTTGTCAACCTGCTCGACAACAGCATCAAGTACAACAAGCACGGAGGCACCGTCACGTTCTCATCGACCATCAAACCGGTCGACGACGAGCACGCCGTGTTTTGCTTTAGCGTCTCGGATACCGGCATTGGTATGACGCCCGAGTTTTTGACGCACATTTACGAGCCGTTTGCCCAGGAAGGCGACGATGCGCGCAGCAAGTTCCAAGGAACCGGCATTGGCATGTCTATCGTCAAATCGCTCATCGATATGATGGGCGGCACGATTGAGATTTCGAGTGAGGTTGGCGTGGGGAGTACGTTTGACGTCCGGATTCCGCTCGATATCGACAAGAACCCTCAGATAAAAAGAATGTGCAGACACGCAGGTAAGCAGCTGCTCACTCGCCGGCATGAACGTCCTTTTGGCAGAAGATAACGAACTCAATGCCGAGATTGCCCAAGCTCTGCTCGAAAGCGAAGGCATCGTCGTGACTCGCGCCGCCGACGGCAACGAAACGGTCGATCTATATGTTGGTCGTCCCGCCGGCAGCTTCGATGCAATCCTGATGGACATCATGATGCCGGGCATGGACGGCTACGAGGCAACCCGGGCGATCCGCCTGAGCGAAAAGGCCGATGCGGCCGACATCCCCATCATCGCGCTCACCGCCACGCCTTTGCCGAAGACGCCAAGGCGGCACACGACGCCGGCATGAACGCCCATCTGCCCAAACCGCTCGACTTTAGCAAGCTCAAAAACATACTCGCCTGTATCAAGAAAAATGGGGCTGTTTCGCTATAGTTTGTGCTCAACCACCATGCGCAGTAGAAAGGAAGCCAACGATGTTTAGGCCCTTACGTCGAAAGAAACGCGCCATCACTGACGAGGAAGCGCGCGAACTGCTCGCTACCTGCAAGCGCGGCGTCTTTGCCGTCAACGGCGACGATGGCTACCCGTACGCCATTCCCGTCAACTACTTCTTTGACGCCGAGCACGACAAGATCTATTTCCATGGCGCCAAAGCCGGCCACAAGGTCGACGCACTCAAGCGCGATGACAAGGTCTGCTTTACCGTATATGGCAACGAGTGGTACCAGGACGGTGACTGGGCTCCCCACGTTATGAGCACCGTCGTCTTTGGCCGTTGTCGCCTGGCGAATGACACCCCCGCGTTTATCGAGGACAAAGTCCGCCAGCTCGCCCTTAAGTACTACCCTTCTGCCGAAGAAGTCGAAGAGGAAATCGCCAAGGACATCAAGGCGTCCAGCTCTACGAGATTTCGATTGAGCATCTCTGCGGCAAGCAGATTCAGGAAAAGTAAGCCCCTCAGCAGGCCTCATCAATAACAATATGGCCTGGTTCCAACCCACCTTGGAACCAGGCCATATGCTTATAGAGCGTCGGCGGCTATGTGCGCAAGCGCCTCAATGAGCTCCTGCGAGCTCACGGGTTTACTCAGGTGCGCGTTCATGCCCGCCTCACGCGAAAGCCTGCGGTCGTCGGCAAAGGCGTTGGCGCTCACGGCGATAATCGGCGTGGTCGCGGCATCCTCGCGATCGAGTGCTCGAATCTGACGTGTGGCCTCAAGGCCATCGATGCCCGGCATCATGATGTCCATCAACACCACGTCGTACTCGTGCGGCACGCTCGCGGCAAACATCTCGACGGCAGACTCACCATCCCTAGCGTGTGTCACGACGGCACCGGCACGGCTGAGCGTAAACTGCGCGATCTCGGCATTCAGATCGTTATCCTCTACGAGCAAAACGCGCAAGCCCTGGAGTGCATCGCCGTCTCCCGCGTCCACGCGAACTGCCTGAGGAATCTCGGAGCGTTTGCATTTCTCGAACGGCAGGCGGATGGTAAACGTCGTCCCCTGCCCCAAGACGCTCGTAAAACTCATGGTTCCGCCCATAAGCTCGACCAGCTGTTTTGCGATAGGCGCGCCCAGGCCAGTTCCCGACGAAGCGCCTTCCACCTGCTGCTCCTCGCGGCAAAACGGCTCGTAGAGGTGCTTTTGGAACTCCTCGCTCATGCCAATACCGTTGTCGGCGATCGTGTATTCATAGACGGGGACGCCATCCGCTGGCTCCACCTCGCGGCACACCAGGCGGACATAGCCGCCCTGGCGGTTGTACTTGACGGCATTGCCGGCAATATTGAGCAACAAACGCTTGAGGTGCGTCACGCTCACCCGCGCATAGGGATGATTAAGCGTCTGCTGGTCGGAGATAATTTTCACCAGACGCTCCTCGGCCTGGCGCTCCAGAATATCGCGCACTTCACAGTTGAGGGCCACCAAATTTATGGGCACGAGGTTCAGGTCGACCTGCCCGCTCTCCAGGCGACTCATATCGAGCGCCTCGTTGGCAAGGTCGAGCAGCAGTCCCGATGCCGTCCAGATTTTTGAGCGGCACTCAGTCTGCTTTTGCAGATCGTCCGCATTGGCATCGCCAACCTCGACCATGCCGCGAATGCCGTTGATGGGCGTGCGCAAATCGTGGCTCATGCGACGCAGAAACTCCGTCTTTGCCGAGTTGGCAGACGAGGCCTCACGCGCCGCCTTTGCCAGCTTGTCGCCATAGTCGCGCTCCTGCTGCAGCAAGTCCGTCAAACGTCGACGATCAGCGCGGCGACGCACCGTCACAACAACGGCTATAACACCGCCGTAGAGTACCAGCACGCCGGCGGCAACAGCCGCGGCGACCTCAAAGTAGCGCTGCGCCGAGGCATAGGTGTACACATAGAATTTGTGCGCTTTTCCAAATGTGCCCAAATACCACTCGCCGTCGGCGTTAACCAATCTGACCTTACCAGCCAGGCATCGATCCTTAATACCGTCGACAATAAAGACATCCGTCGCAGGCAGATCGAACACGCCCAATACGGTGGGTTCAACGGCATTGGTCGCAACGACCTTGCCGTCGCTTTCGATCACGATATTGCCGCTATCGATGGTTTCATAGCCATCAAGCAAGCTCTGCAGTTTGAGTGTATTGCTTGCAACCGCTTTCGCGCTCTGATGCCTTACCGCGATAACGATGCCCTCGCCATCCTGCCGAGCCACGCAGCCAATGTCTGCGACCGAATCATCCGCAAGCGTGATGCGGGCGGTATAGGACTTAAGCGGATGAGTTGCCACCTCCAGCACGGGTGATTCTTTGAGATACGTAGCGAGCGACCCGTAGTCCACATCGCCCGTCGAGGACTCGGACACCAAATTGCCCGATGCGTCCGTCACGATCAGCGCGCTCACGTTGAACTGGTCGGCGTATTGCTCCAGCATGGCGTTATCCACCGAACCGTCGCGCTCCATATCGCGGGCAGCCTCTCCGGCGATTTCCATAACGCGTATCAGGTTTTTGGTCGTATAGGCGCTGTTGAATGCATCGTAGGAAAGGCTCTGCGTCGCCACGTAATCGACAACGTCGGCAAAGCGCTGCTCGGCTTGGGCCGTCGTGTAATCGTAGCTCATCATGCCGGCAACAACCGAGAGCGCTATCCCCAGCAGAGCGACAAGGAGCCATGCCCCTGTCGAACGATTGTCCCGCTCCTGAGCGGCGTGGTCGGGCGCATCGATCATGACAGGCCCTCCATATTCAAAAATGGCGAAGGGTCATCGAAGTACTTTGACACCAGGCGTTCCATGGTGCCATCGGCAAGCATTTCTTGGTAGGCATGAGTGAGCTTGACGTCGATGCCACGCGTATCGTTGATATCGAAAGCGGTGCCCAAACCGACCTCTAGCAGCGGCTCATCCAAAATGCGATATGCCACACCATAGTCTTTTTCGTAGGTGAGGAACGAGGACTCATGCGCGGCGATAGCGTCGACCAGGCCCTCGACGAGCGCCGGGTTCAGGTATGAACCGTCCGAAAAGCTGTAGAGTTCTTGATCTGCGGAACGTTTTTCATTTATGCGATTGAGCAAAATGTCCTCGGGCTTGGTGGTGGACTGAACCGCCACGATCTTATCCTCAAGATCGGCAAGCGTGTAGATATCGCTCTGGGGATCGACCGCGACCACCTGGCGGCTCGCAAGGTACGGGCCGGCCCAACGATATTCGTTTTCGCGACCCGTCATACTAAAGCTGCCCATGACACAATCGAGTTCGCCGCTCGCCAGCAGCTCCTTCTTCTTTTCCCAGTCGATCAGCTGGTATTTTGGCTTGTAACCAATGCGAGTCAAAGCCTCGGTCAATATCTCGACATCCAGGCCAACGATATCGCCGTACTCGTCGGTATACACAAACGGTGGATAGAGGTCGCTGCCGACGTTGAGCGTCTTAAGGTTGTCGTCTTTGGCCTGCGAGGCATCCAGGCCTTCTAATGCAGACGTCGAGGCTCTGCCATTCGACCCGGAACAGCCGGCTATCGCTACGACAAAGGCGCACGCTACCGCAAGCGCAACAAACAACGAAATGGCAACCGAGCGACGGGACCTTTTCATCGAGCTCCATACGATCCTGTTTACAGACTGAAATGGTAAAAAATAATAGCAAACAAAACCACACGAGTGCCCAATGGCTACAGACGTTACCATGCGGCCGTTCCAGCCGACTTGGCAGAAGGCCCCGCATGCAGTGCTCACTTACCGTGCATTAAAAACGTAGCGGTCCAGGCGGTCGCACGCTTCCTTTACGCGCGAAAGCGGCAGCGCCAGATTCACGCGAATGTGGCAGGGCCCGTGGAACGGGCGGCCGTCCTGATATCCCACGCCCACGCGCGCCCCCTCGTCGAGCAGCCACTGAATATCGCGGCCATGCTCGCGACACCACTCGGTGCAGTCCAGAAACACCATGTACGTGCCCTGCGGACGCGAATAGGACACGCCCTCAAAATGCCCGTCCACGTAATCGCAGAAGTACTCGATATTGCCGGCAAGCACCTGGTTGAGCTCGTCCACCCACTCGTAGCCCTGCGGCTGGTAGGCACCGATAAGCGCATGCATGGAGAGGACATTCATCTCGTTGTAGTGGGTCTTGTTGGACACGGCGCAGATGCGGTCACGCAGTGTCTCGTTGTAGACAATGTGGTAGCTGCCGACAAGGCCCGCCAGGTTAAACGTCTTGCTCGGCGCATAGAGGGCAACCGTGCGCATGCGGGCATCCTCGCTCACCGACTGCGTCGGGATGTGCTTGTGCCCCGGCAGGATGATATCGGACCAAATCTCGTCCGATATCACCACGCAATCGTGCTGGCGATAGATGTCCATGGCGCGCTCGATTTCGTCGCCGCTCCCATACCGCGGCCGCAGGGGATTGTGCGGACGAGCCAGAACGACCGCGGATGGATGTGGTTTTGGGCGAGTTTGCACTCCATGTCCTCAAAGTCCATGCGCCACACGCCCTGATCGTCGAGCTTAAGCGGGCTATGGACAATACGATAGCCCGCGGCCTCAATGGACTTGGTAAAGCCGATGTAGGTGGGGCTGTGGACCAGCACCGCATCGCCCGGCTGGACATACGCGCGCAGCGTCGACACGACACCGCCCAGCACGCCGTTTTCGTAACCGATATGTTCAGGGCGCAGGCCCTCGACGCCATTGCGGCGGCTCTGCCATTCGATGATGCGGTCGAAATACTCGGAGCGCGGATTGAAATAGCCAAACATGGGGTGCTGGGCGCGCTGAATGATGTGTTCCTGGACCGTGGGCACCGTGGCAAAGTTCATGTCGGCCACCCACATGGGAATGCGGTCGAAGCCCTCGTCGGGTGCGTTCGGGGCCATACCGGGGATCTCACCCCAAGAGTCAACGGCGATGGCGTCCATGCCGTGGCGGTCGATGATTGAAGTGAAGTCGTATTTCATGCTGGACTCCCGTGCAAAGTTGATTGTTTTGGTAGGCGTTATTGTCCACCAGCGTGGGCGGTTTTGGCGCGGGGTTTGGCGCTTAATTTGACGGGTGCGGACGAATGGCTGGTTAGTCTTGCGCGTCGTTGACGGCAACTACGGTTAGCTGGGTTTCATCGACCGTAAACGATATGTCGAGCCCGGCGTAAGCCAGATGATAGACGCGGTGTGGCTCGTGCTTGCTGCCCGCGCGGCGCGGGTCTGGCGAAGGACCTCGACCAAGCCGAGGAGCTTTGCGGGCGGGACCATATCCTGCAGTGCTTGCGGAAACTCAACATCGAGCTCTTGCCACGGAGCATCCTCGATCCAGCCTCCGGTCGCATCCGGGTGGCAGTCCGCAAACGGAATGTAGGGCTTGATGTCGTAGATGGGCGTGCCGTCACGCAGGTCGGCCCCCAGCACATGGATGATGGGGCCATCGTCGGTGAGCTCGACACGATCAAGCTTGACGCAGGTGAGCCCGATGGGATTAGGGCGAAACGGACTGCGCGTGGCAAACACTCCCACACGTTCGGCTCCGCCCAGACGCGGCGGGCGCACGGTTTTCGACCATTTTGCGTTGGTGCCGGACCTGTCCTGCGTTTTAGCGTCGACGGCAATATCCTTAGCCGTGCCGCCGGGCGTCCGTTTTCGAAGCGCCACAGTAGCCACAGGTGAGAGAAGGAATCCAGGCCCTCAACCGCTGCATTGGAGGCAAATTCCGGCTCAAAAACGATGCGTCCCTGCAGATGAGGCGCCAAAAAGCTGTTGCGCGGAATGCCGAACTTCTGCGGCAGGTCGGTATGTATGTGTGCAATAGGTTCCATGCCGGTCATTGTACGGCATGGAGGCGTGGGGCGTTGCGCGCAATTCTTCGCCGCGGTCCCCCCGTCGTGCAACCAACGGTTGCTTGGAAGGCGCCTGCCGCCGCGTATACTTAAGCCATCAACCAGCAGAAAGGAGCCGCTATGGCCTTTGCAGAAAAGCTCATTGCTGTCCGTCGCGCCCATCACCTTACCCAAGAGCAGCTTGCCGCTAAGCTCTTCGTCACACGCCAGGCCATCAGCCGGTGGGAGCGCGGCGAGGTCACACCGGGCATCGACATGATGAAGCTCATCGCCGCCGTAACCGGAGAACCGCTGTCCCACCTGCTCGAAATGCCTGAGCACTATTGCCAGAGCTGCGGCATGATACTCACGCCCGACGACTGCGGCACCGATGCCACGGGCACCGCGACCGATCATTACTGCAAGTGGTGCTACGACCACGGCAAGTACACCTATGACACCACCATGGAGGCAATGATTGAGGATTGTGCCCCGCGCCTGGCACAAAACACCGGCATGTCGCTCGACGAAGCGTCTCGCTCATGGGCGCCGTCCTGCCGCAACTGGAGCGCTGGCGCACCATGCAGGAAAACGAGGCGCGCTACGGTGCCGAGGCGCGGGCGCGCTACGGCGATGAGGCTATCGATGCAGCAAACGAAGCGTTGCTGGACATGGACCCCGAGACATGGAACGACATGAAGGAACTTGAACGCGCTATTCTGGGCCAGCTCTCAATTGCCATGGGCATTGGCGACCCAGAGAGCAACGAGGCTCGTAAGCTTGTCGCGATGCATCGTCGCTGGATTGCTCTCAACTGGGGATGCGAGCCCCAAGACGAGGCGTACCTGGGCCTCGCCCACGGTTATCTTGCCGACCAGCGCTTTGTTGACTACTACGACAAGCCCTGCGCCACCGGAGCCACGGCGTTTCTGGTCCAGGCCATCGAGTCTTCGTTGACGCGCGCATAGACCGCGGCGGCTTTGGGTATTTCAATCAAAACCTCAACCGATTGGAGACCTATGGCTACTAATCACGAGCTCGCGCTGTACGTTATGACCGGCTGCCCGTATTGCTTAAAGGTCAAGCACTTTTTGGCCGATAACGGCGTGACCATTCCCGAGCGCAATATCTCGACCGATTCCGATGCCGAACAGACACTCATCGCCGTCGGCGGAAAAACGCCAGGTTCCCTGCCTGTTCATCGACGGCAAACCACTCTACGAATCGAGCGACATCATCGCGTGGGTGCAGGAAAACCTGCTCTAGTACGCACGCTCTGTCCGTCCAGGGCCCCAACCCATACGACCCAAACATGTACACCAGCATCCAAAGTCGACATTTTTCGACATCTTTGGATGCTGGCGTACAGCTTTTTTGGTAGTCATGGACGCTCTTGGCCGGCTAATTGTTTGAGGAGACCTTTGGATTATGGCTGTTTGACGCCTCTGGAAAGGTTTCCGAGAGGGCTGTGGTCAAAAAGGGCAAATATGAGTACTGCTACCTGTTTAGTAGCAGCGATTTTGATCACTTCAGGAACTATTCAACGTTTCCACTCGTCCGCAGACGACGTATTTCTCCTCATATGTTCAATAAAAAGTAGCTCTTAATGGGAACAAATCTCATCAGGAGCTACAATTTATAGCAAATAAATGCAACCATAATGGCAACAGTACTCATATTTGCCCTTTTTTGACCACGACCCTCCAGAATAGTCGCTGAGAGCGACACTAAATGACAAAATCCGACACTTGAACGTTTCTTATATGAGTAGCCATTGAAGGACACCTAAACGACTACTCCCATTCGCGACACACTGTGTCGCGAATTTAAGCTGGCCCCATTACCGAAGACCAGTGAGAGCTCCTGCCCAGAATCTCAATAGCTTAATAAAGGGCTCCCCTCCGGAAGTTCAATGAGCATCCAAATTCCAAGCTGAAAAGCAAAGGAGTATCGAAGCCGTCAATGCTCATTTCCTATCGAACAGGCAGGTCAAAACAAGCTAATTAGCCCGATGAACTGCTTGTATTTTTGTCTACAAAATTGTATACAAAAAGAGAATCCGAGAACCGGCGCTCGACATTATGTCGATCGATAGGAGGCGCCATGGATGCTAAGCAGCTCGAAAAGATGATGGGGTTTGCTCCCGGAGAGTTGAAGAAAGCCGCGGAAGCCTACGAAAAAGATGAGTGGCCGAAAGGTCACACCATCAAGTTGGGAAGGCCACCAATCTCCGATGAGCCGAGCGTCGTTATATCAGCACGTGTGGGCGAATCGATTCTTGAGGCGTTTGACGAAAAAAGCCAAACGCCATGGGCAAACACGCACGGAGCGGCTCAGAGAGCTCATTACACTTGATGCACTGATTGCCTAGGCCCGCTCCCCCGTCGACCCAAACATGTACACCAGCATCCAAAGTCGACATTTTTTCGACATCTTTGGATGCTGGTGTACATGTTTTGCTACATAGTCGTTGGGGGACGTCCTTAAATGACCAGTCGTTAAAGAACGCCCCCGATGACTAGTTAGCCGTGGAAGCGAGCTGTGGGTGCAAGCGGCTGTTCACGAAAGACGCGCTCGACGCAGCGCGGTATTCGTCGACCTTTTTGGTCTTGCGTACGATCTTGTGGACGGTAGCGGGGATCAGCGAAAGCGCACTTGGCGGTAGAACCACCACTCCTTCATGCGGAAGACCGGCATTGCCGCCAATCTCTTCTGCATATGCCGCAAACAGCCTGTG
>ENA-OQBU01000288-OQBU01000288.1-human-gut-metagenome-genome-assembly--contig:-NODE-288-length-11508-cov-3.049644_pt1 | contig 11508 bp, 16 predicted proteins | sample MGYA00242492_ERZ504566 | MGnify/ENA primary metagenome ERZ504566 (study PRJEB26092, sample SAMD00036261) | human gut metagenome | host: Homo sapiens | study: EMG produced TPA metagenomics assembly of...
ATCAGGCGATGATGAGGACCATCACGCCCGATGGCCGCGGACAGACCGCCGTTGAACTGCTGCACGCCGGCCTTGTACAGGTAGGTGTTCAGGAATTCGGTGGAACGGCCAGGGCCGCCGCCTGTGGTCTGGATGACGATATCGAAGGTCTTCAGCGAGCCGACGATGCCAAGCAGGATAAGCGTGTTGGTGGTGCCGGACAGGTTCGGAATGGTGATGCGGAAGAGGGTGTTCCAGAATCCGCAGCCGTCGATCTTGGCGGCTTCGTAGATGTCATCGGAGATAGACATCAGACCGGCGTAGTAGATGATCATCGAGAAGCCATCCATTCAAAGATGTTGATGGCACAGATCGAGTAGAGGGCGATGTGCGGATCGCCAAGCCAGCTTTGGGCCAGGAGTCCAAGTGCAGGAAGCGCAGGGCCTCGTTGATGGCACCGACGTTCGGATCCATGATGATGCGGAAGATGGCGGCGATGATGACCGGGGCCATGGCGATGGGCATGAAGAAGATCGCCTTGAAGAAGCTGGAACCGCGCAGGCGCTCCTTGAGGATCACCGCGAGCAGCAGTCCGAGCCCGGCCTGGATGACCACGGTGACGACCATGAAGATGATGTTATTCATCAAGGCCGTCCAGAACACGGAGCCGGGAGCGAGCAGCTTGGTGTAGTTCTTCAGGCCGATGAAGTCCATCTCACTGGAGATGCCGTCCCAGTCGGTGAAGGATGTGGCCACGGTGAAGCCGATGCAGTAGTAGATGAAGACGCCGGAGAGAATGACCAGCGGGGCGATGAACAGGTAGGGGCGCAGCTTGCTTTGCCATGAGTTCTGCGATGCGCCGCTGTGCTTGCGGGCACGAACACGTTTGCCGGCTGCCGCAGCCGCGTTGCTCACCTCTCCCCCACGGCTTTGCGCTGCCCCCGCTGCGGCGGGAACGGCTTCCTGAATTGCCGTCATGATGACCTCCCTTGGACCTCATCTTCTTTTTCTGTAACATTTCAGAAACTGGCCATAGAAAATACTCGGGCATGCTTTGCCGGAGCGGAAAACCAGTCAACCGACGCTGCTGTGCGCCGGTTTTTCTAGAACGTTTCAGATTTCTTCGTTGGCAACAATTCTATAACGTTTCAGAAGTTTGTCAAAACAGACATCAAATGGTTGATATAAACATTGCAAATACTTGCGACACACCGGAATGCAATGCCGATACAATCGGCCTATTTCTACTCCCCCAAACGCTGGCGCACGAAACCGTCCAGCGCGGCCGCATCGATACCGTCATACGATTCGATGGACGCGAACTGGCCCAGGCCGGAAGTATCCGTGCGAATCCAGCCAGTCTGCGCGATCAGAGTCGCGCCCGATGCCGCACCGGCCTGAAGTCCAACCGAGGAATCCTCGAGCACCACGCACTTGGCCATGTCTTCACGGGCGATGCCAAGCTTGTCGGCTGCGGCCAGATAGGGCGCAGGGTTCGGCTTGTGTTCGTACGGATCGTCGCCACAGACGTAGCCGGCGAACAGTCCCTCGGACTGCTTCATGATGTTCTCCGCCATACGGCGCGGCGACGTGGTGACCAGCATGGACGGAATGCCGGTCTCCTTGAGCGAGTGCAGCACGTCCAATACGCCGGGAATCCACGGCAGACGTTCGACCTCCGCCTTGAACACATAATCCTTGAGCTGTTTGTCGATTTCGGGAACGCTCAATGTGCAGCCATGCGCAATCATGACCTCTGCCACGTGTGGCACCGGAGTGCCGGAGCACTCCCAACCGAGGTCCTCGTTCCACTCGCCGTCATTGTTGTGCGCGATCTCAATCTCACCGTCATGCCAGAGCGGCTCAGAATCGATGAGAGTACCGTCCAAATCCCAGAACACGGCTTTGAGCAGCATAGTTACCTCCGTCCACATGCCCGCACGCCAATTGGCGCCTTTACTCTTGCTGCATTCCATTGCACCAATCGGATGCGACAACCATAGCGCGTCAGCACACCGCCCCTGCGCCTCAGCGCATGGTCAGCCCACCATCGACGTGCAGACATTGTCCGGTAATGAAGCCGGCCATGTCGGACGCCAACAACGCGACCCCTCCGGCGATGTCATCGGGACGGGCAAGGCGGCCAAGAGGCGTCATGGCAATGATTCGTTCACGAACATCCTCGGTGGTGGCTGCGCTGGATGCGGTTCCGGCCGTCAAACCTGCGGCAATGGCATTAACGGTAATGCCGAAGCCGCCCAGCTCCTGGGCCAGAGAGCGGGTCATGCCGACCAAGCCGCCTTTGGCAGTGATATACGATGGTAGGGCACGATGGGCGAATCGACCAGATTGCTGGAGATGTTGATGATACGCCCGGAGGTCTGGGCTCGCATCAGCGGCACCACATGTGAGCACATCAGATATGCACCATGCAGGCATCCCTCGATCTGTGCGCTAAACTCATCCCAATCGCCTCCAGCAAAAGTGGAACGGCGACGCGGGTCAAAGGAGAAGCGTCCGAAAGCATTATTCACTAAGATGTCCACGCCGCCGAATGAGTCGACAGCGGTACCCACTAGCTTGGAAGATTGCGATTCATCGCAAACATCCGCCTGTACAGCTATAGCCAAGCCTCCCAGCGAGTGGATGTCTTCAACGGTGCGCTGCGCGCTGGCGGCGTCATGTACGTAATTGATGACGACAGCGGCTCCGTGCGATGCCAGGCATTTCGCCACAGCCGCTCCTATGCCCTTGCCGGAACCGGTGATGATCGCTGTTCTGCCATCCAGATTCACCATTGGACGCCGTGCCATATCGCTTTGCTCTGTCATTACCCTTGCCTTTCGCCCTGCTACCAGCCTCTGCTGCCCGCAACAGCACAGGCCTATTCCATATCCATATCGAACGAATCGTTGTACGCGTCGCTGCCGCGTTCGACATCCACCGCGCGCAACAGATCGATGAGGTTGAAGCCCCCCATCATGATGCCAGCCGGATTTCGCCCGATCCATCTCACCGAGCGGACAGATGCGATTCACACCGACCTCGGCCAATGTATCTGCAAGACCAAACAGTCTGGTTGAATCCACAGCGACACCGCAGCTCTGCAGCCAGCCACGGCAGGAAGTCAGTCTTCTGGCAGCGTCCAACAAATCTGGCACCGCCACCACGTTGACGGTGCGGTTCAACGGCGACATCAGCGAAGCAACATCCTCGTCGGCACCGCTACCGTCAAGTTCTCGATACAGCACCGACCATGCCGTGCTATGGCCACTGGCGAACACCGCGGCCTTCCCGCCCATCAAGGCTCTCATCTCAGCGTCGGTGCGCGCCCGCTGAATGGCCACGTTCTCGGCGTCACTCAATACGGAGCGCGGATATTTGCGCTGCTGATTCTCAAGCTCGCCACCGAGCAGCTGAGCCACTTCACGAGGGGTGAGGGCTCCATCAGTCTCCACGAACACGGTCTGCGGAGCCAGGCAGCTTTGCTGGTCATATGTGGCGATGTCAACAGCCACACGATGCACGGTATCGGCATAGGTATCAGGACGCAAAGCCTCTCGGCCAATGAACGCCAACCCGACTTTTGCTCCGTAACCTAGACAGGGCTTGGACCCGGCGATTTGCCCGCAATCAATTTGGTAGTCTGCGAAGAACCGTAAACAATCACGGCATCGGCCGCATCGATGGCTGAATCCTCGAGCTGCTGCGAGCCGCCCTTCCATGGAACCACCGCAATGGCATCAGCGAGGTCGGAATGACCATCGCAATGCTGCGAGCAAAGAACGCAGGCATCACCGGCTCGGAAAATGAAGATTTGCCAAGAATCGCGCCTTTTGACCAGCAGGGTCATCGCCATGCTCCACACGGGAATCCCCGGCACATTGCTGGAGAACACCTGATAGGTGAGCGCTGGGCCCACATATTTAGAGTATCCCCCGCCTTGTCGGCCGGAATTCGTCGAGCATAGACGGCTGACCGATTTCGGAGTCAAGGAACCGGAGCAGTTCACGACGCTGAACTGGACGGCATCTACGTTACGTGAGCTCAATCCGCACCATGTCAGGCTCATATCCGGTGATTGCGGGAATCAGCAGTTCAGCCTGACGCCGCAGCTCAAAATCCGGATCGGCCCATAGTTGGGCCGCGTCGGCCACGATGTCGAGAATATCGTTGACACTCATCGCGGCAAGCGTGCGGTTGCGAACATCGACAAGCTGCTTGGCAAGGGAAGTCACCTTTGAGCCATCCAGTCGCGGATAGCGCAAACGCTTCACCCCATCCGATGTGGCGACCTCATAGATTTCGTAATCCGAAACATCCACTCCCGAGGGCAGGTGGAAGACATCAATGGCCTGACTCACGGATCATCAACGGTTGGCACTGATGACCTCGTCTACCGCGATTGAGCACCCACGAGCCTCGGCTCCCTTCGCCCTGCCCTGCAGCAGGAATCCGTCCGGGGTCCGATGGCCGAGGTCCTCGGTCAGAATACCGATGCATGAATTCCAATTGGCAAGGTCGTAATGGGCTATCACACCGGTCTCACCATCCTTGACGGGAGTCAGCGTTTCCGGATCGAGGAAGACCGTGCGCACCCAGGCGGGGTTCGCCTTGAGATAGTTGCTGGTGCCATCCGTATACCACGACAGAATATTTTGGTCATAGATCTGCGAGCTCAACTCGGTCATGCCATACATGTTGACGCAGTGGTGGCGCGGCACCCCCAGTGTCTGTTCCAGCTCATCAAGCATCTGGTCTTCGGTGATGTCGCGCTTAGTGCTCTTGAAGCCGCCAGTGTCGAACAACCGGCTATCGGGGGCCAGCGCGAACGTCAGATCATGCTCATGCAGGTAATCGAACAGATACAGATAGGACGACGAGACACCCATCAGCATCACCGGTTCACCGTCAGACACCGCACGGGTTAAGGAAGGCGATGATTTCATCGAACTTGAGTCCATGCTCGTCGAAGAACACACCGCTGCCTTCGCTGCCGCAGCACTCCACGGCCTTGGTAAGGTAGCGCGACAGGGAGGAGTTCTGGTTCATGTCCCATGCCGGCGAAATCACGGCGATGCGGATACGCTCTCGATCCGGCATGATGAAATGACGGAACGGCACAATCATTGATTCATCCCACACCTCAAGATCGGGGTGGAAGTTGCGCCCACGCATCTTGCCGCCATGCGTGGTTCCGCTCGTCATGAATACGGCTTCGCACTGCTCGGTCGGTATGGTCGAAAGGTCAAGGTGCTTGAACCCGTCCACCGGCATCGGCGGAATCTCCCGCCAATCCTTGAGCGTTGCGGGGGTGACGCGTTTAGCCGCGCAGTAACGACGGTACGGCAGATCATACGTGTACTGATAGATGAACACGTCGCGCGCCAACGCACCAAACGCCTCTTCCGGGGCCTGCTCACAGCCATAGGTATGGATAAAATCCAGAATCCCGCGCTTGATACGACGCGCGTCATCCATCACATCAGTCATTGCATCGCTCCTGTCAATATCCAATATCAACCAGCATTATCGTTCATCGTACGCCGCAGTGCCAGTCCCATCCGCCGGATCGGCTGCTGGAACATCCACGGACGCCGGCGCACGATGCTTCGCCACCAAATCCGGAAGAGCGACGAAAAGCGCATTGAGAATGATGGCGCTGAATACACCGACCATGATGTTGTTGCCAAAGAACACGCTTGCGCCGCCGGTCAGGCCGGAGAGCGCCTTGGGCAGGGCGATGCCGAGCAACAGAGACATGCCGATGACCGTTTGACGGCGCTCGTCATCAGCGACCTTGCGCAGGGCGCGCAGGCCGGTCACGATTAGGCTGGCCGCAGCCGGCAGGAAAATGCCTCCGACGACTGCCGAGGGAATGACGGACAGCAACGCGCCCGCCTTTGGCACGAAGCCCAGAATCAGCAACAGCACAGCGGCGATGATCACAGGCGTGCGCGTGCGCAACTTGCCTTCGCCGGTCAGGTTGAGCAGGCCGACATTTTGCGGGTAGGCGGTGGTGGTGAATCCACCAATCAGCGAGGAAATGGCTGAACCGGCCGCCTCGCCGGCAAGACCGTAGCGCACCTGCTTGCGTTCGAGGGGCGTGCCCTGAATCTCAGAAGCCGCCTGATAGACGCCGAGAGCTCCATGACGGCAACCATGTAGGCGATGAAGAACGGGATGAAGATCTTCCAGTCAAATGTGAACGGACCGTAGGGCAGGAAGGTCGGCAGGCCCAACCATCCCTTGGATGCCACAGGAGAGAAGTCCACCATGCCAAACGCTGCGGCGACCACGGTGCCGACGACGAGCGCGATGAGGAATGAGAACGACTTGAGCAGGCCCTTGCCGAGCAACGACAGGACAAGCACAATCGCCGTGGTCAGAATCGACACGGTCAGGATGTGCGGATCGGCGAACGTCTTGTCGCCGGGAGCCCCGCCTAGAAACTCGCTCAGCGTGAATCCAGACAGCGAGACACCGACCATAAAAGATGACCACGCCCGAAATCATCGGAGAGAACAGGAACCGCATCCGCTCTATCACACCGGTCAGGCACAGCAACAGGAACACAAGCGAAGCGATGAGAATGGACGAACTCGCCGCCCCCAGCATGCCGGCCGTACCTGCCGCGATCATCAACGCGTCAAACGCAGCTGACGGCCCCTGCACCACCGGCAGGCGAACCAGCCGAGTGGCCTGAACCAAAGTAACCAGACCAGAGACGATGAAGATGGCGTTAATCATGTTCGACGACAGGGCAATAGGTAAGCCGATTGCTCCGGCCACAAACACCGGATCAAGCCAGACGTGGAACAAGCACATGCTGGAAACCCAGCAGTACGTTCTGGGCGGTCAGCTCCTTGCGTATTGACATACGCTTCCTCTCTCTCAACGCGCATATGGGATGCCGAGCCGAACAGAGGAGTTCAACCGTCGCATTCCCTACGCGAGTGTTAGCTCACAGGTTCGAAGGGTTCGGCACATACCGTCTCAGCCTAAAGCACCCCTTACGAATCGGTTTTCGCACGTCACCGTAACAAACCTTGACATCTCCGTCAAGAAGATTCGTGCTTTTCGGCAGCTGCCCGATGTGAGATAACAAACAGTTTTACGAATGGAGAAGGAATCGAAGCAATGCGGCCAGACTCACCAACCCCACAGGACCATGGACTTGGAGTCGGCGGGAGTGTAGTTGGAGTCGCCGGTGGCGCCGGCAGCGATATCGGCGGCAGTATCGCGGCCGGGCAGTTCGCGGGTTTCGCGGCGGATGGCGTTGCGCCAGAGGCGGGCGCGGTTGGAGCGTTGTATCTCCACGATATTGCCGTCACGGCCTGCGGCGAAAACGCTCTCCTGGTCGCCGGTTTGCATGCGTTTGACTTCGCGGCGCAGTTGGCGATTCTCTTCTTCGAGGACCAAAAATGCGCGCGATACCGGAAAGGTTGATGCCCTCATCCTGGCTCAGGCGCTGAGCTCGGGTCAGGCGGGCAATGTCGCGCAGGCAGTAGCGGCGTGCGCCGCCATCGGTGCGCTGCGGACGAACCAAACCGAGGCGGTCGTACTGACGGAGAGTCTGGGGGTGAATGTTGGCCAACTCGGCGGTCTGGCCGACGGTGAAGATGGGCAGTTCGATGTCGAAGCCGACGTCATCGGCTCCGTCGAGATCGGCCCTGCCCATCACGAGCGCGGTTGCGCACATCGCGTATAACTGCTTCATCTGGTTGGCTAACCGCGCCATTGTTCACCTCCTGATTACAGGCTGAGATAGTCGCCGGCTTTTTTCGTCGAATTCTTTTGGCGGCGTGCTTGACGGCCAGACCCGGCTTGGCGGGGACCATGATCTGCACACGGCCGATCAGATCGCCCGGCTGGTTGCTGCGCTGGACGCCAAGTCCCGTGAGCTTGACTTCCGCGCCGGAGCTGGAGCCTGCCGGCACCTTGAAGGTAACGGGATTGCCGTCGATATCCTTGGCCTCGACCTTGCCACCGGCCACGGCCTGGCCCACGGTGACGGGCAGGTCCATGACGATATCATGGCCGCGCATCGAGAATGTGGCATCGGGCTTGACGGTGACGTGCAGGTACAGGTCACCGGCCTTGCCGCCGTTGATGCCTAGCTTGCCCTTGCCGGCCAGCTTGATTTTCTGTCCGTCCTTGACGCCCGCAGGCACGTGGGCCTTGAACTTCTTGCCGTCCACGGACAGGGACACGGTAGCGCCCTTGACCGCCTGACGCAGGGTCAGGCTGATCTTGGAGTTGCGGTCCTCGCCGTTTTCGGGGCGCGGGGCCTCCTCATAGCCATAGCCGCCGGCATTGCCGTACGGCGATTGGCCGTAGCCGCCATACGGCTGGCCGCCCTGACCTGCAGCACCGCCGAACATCGAGAAGATGTCGTTGATGTTGTTGGGGCCGCCGCCCGAAGTGGAGAAGCGGATGCGCGAGCCATTGCCGCCGGCACCCTGGCCGAACATGGAACCAAAGATGTCGGAGAAACCGGAAGCATCGAAGCCGCCGGAACCGCCGGCGAAGCGGGCACCGCCCATGCCGAACTGACGAATCGCGTCGTACTTCTGGCGATCTTCCTTCTTGCTCAGCACGTCATAGGCTTCGGAGATGTCCTTGAACTTCTCCTCGGCTTCCTTGGTCTTGTTGACGTCAGGATGGTATTTGCGGGCGAGCTTGCGGTACGCCTTCTTGATGTCGTCGTCCGAAGCGTCCTTGGAGACACCAAGGACTTTGTAGAAGTCTTTGCTGAGCCATTCGTTTTCAGCCATTCATGTCTCCTTTCTAGAAAAGTCTTTATGATTGGCTCCCCTCAGAGAGGGGAGCCAAGGTAAATATCAACTCATTGCAGCGAGCTGACCGTCAGTTTTGCGGGGAGGCTACTACTACTCGGGCGGCGCGGATTACGCGATCGCCGATGCGGTAGCCGGCCTCGACCACGGTGTCAACCGTTTCCTTTTCGGCATTCGCGTCCGGCTTGTGCAGGATCGCGTCATGCTTGGTGGGGTCGAAGTCCTCGCCCTTTTCGCCGAACTTCTCGACGCCGAACTTCTCGAGGCCTTGTCAATCTTGGTGGCGACGGCCTTGAACGAGTCGTCCATCTCGCTGTGTTCGCGAATGCGGTCGATATCGTCAAGGGCGGGCAGCAGCGCGGTCAGCACGTCGATGATGCCGTGCTGGCGGAAGCGCTCCTGCTCCTTCTGTGTGCGATTGCGGTAGTTGATGAACTCCGCACGTTCGCGCTGCAGGGCTTCGAGGTAGTCTGCGGCTTCCTTCTTGGCCTTGCCGAGCGGGGTGAGGGTGTCTGCGGAATCGGACTGGCCTTCGCCAGTCTTCTCTCCCTCAGCTGCGGCAGGAGCCGCGTCGGCTCCTTCATTGGAAGGAGCTGGCAGCCGAATCCTGCGCAGAGCCGGACTCGGCGGAGGCGTCAGCCCCTGAAGAGGCCTGAGCGGCCTGGTCGGGATCCGGCAGGTCGTTCAGGTAGTCGTCCTTGTTGAACTCGGACATCACTTGTTGTCCTTGTCGTCGTCGTCCACGACCTCGGCCTCGACGGTGTCGTCGTCGGAACCGGAGGCGGAGCCAGCGGAAGCGCCGGCACCATCAGCACCAGCGGCAGCACCCTCGGCACCCTGCTGGGCGTAGAGGACCTGGCCGATCTTCTGGGCGGCGGTCATCAGCTCGGTCTGAGCGGTCTTGACCTTCTCGGTGTCGTCACCCTTCAGGGCTTCCTTCAGAGCGTTGACCTTGTCGGTGACTTCCTTGACGATGTCGTCGGAGAGCTTGTCCTTGTTGTCGTTGACGAGCTTCTCGGTGGAGTAGGCGAAGGCCTCGGCCTGGTTGCGGGTCTCGGCGTCTTCCTTGCGCTTCTTGTCCTCAGCCTCATGAGCTTCGGCTTCCTTGACCATGCGGTCGATCTCGTCCTTCGGCAGGCCGGAACCACCGGTGATGGTCATGGACTGCTCCTTGCCGGTGCCCTTGTCCTTAGCGGACACGTGCACGATGCCGTTGGCGTCGATGTCGAAGGTGACCTCGATCTGCGGGACGCCACGCGGAGCCGGAGCGATGCCGGTCAGCTCGAAGGTGCCCAGCGGCTTGTTGTCGCGAGCGAACTCACGCTCACCCTGGTAGACCTGAATCAGCACGGACGGCTGGTTGTCTTCAGCGGTGGAGAAGACCTCGGAGCGCTTGGTCGGGATGGCGGTGTTGCGATCGATGAGCTTGGTCATGATGCCACCCTTGGTCTCGATACCGAGGGACAGCGGGGTCACGTCGATAAGCAGGACGTCCTTACGGTCGCCCTTGATGACGCCGGACTGCACGGCGGCACCGACAGCCACAACCTCATCCGGGTTCACGGACTGGTTCGCTTCCTTACCACCGGTGAGCTCCTTGACGAGTTCCTTGACGGCGGGCATACGAGTGGAACCACCGACGAGCACCACGTGGTCGATGTCGCTCACGGAGATGCCGGCGTCGTGCAGCACGTTGTTGAACGGCGTGCGGCAGCGACCCAGCAGGTCGGAGGTCATTTCCTCGAAGTGCGCACGGGTCAGAGTCTCATCCAGGTGCACCGGGGTGCCGTCAGGGGTCATGGCCAGGTACTGCATGGAGATGCTGGTGGAGGTGGAGGAGGAGAGCTCCTTCTTCGCCTGCTCAGCGGCTTCCTTCAGACGCTGCAGCGCGATCTTGTCCTTGGACAGGTCGACGCCGTACTTGTTCTTGACTTCGGAAACCAGCCAATCGATGATCTTCTGATCCCAGTCATCGCCACCGAGGTGGTTGTCGCCGTTGGTGGCCTGAACCTGAATGGTGGAGAAGCCGTCGTCATCCTTGCCAATCTCCAGCAGGGAGACATCGAAGGTGCCGCCGCCGAGGTCGAAGACCAGGATGCGCTCGTCTTCCTTGCCCTTCTCAAGGCCGTAGGCAGAGCGGCTGCGGTCGGCTCGTTGATGATACGCAGGACGTTCAGGCCGGCGATCTTGCCGGCGTCCTTGGTGGCCTGACGCTGGGCATCGTTGAAGTATGCCGGGCAGGTGATGACGCGTCGGTGACGGGCTCGCCGAGGTAGGCCTCAGCATCCCTCTTCAGCTTCATCAGGATCTGCGCGGAAATCTCCTGCGGGGTCCACTTCTTGCCGTCGATGTCGACGGTCCAGTCGGAGCCCATGTGGCGCTTGACGGAAGAAATAGTGCGGTCAACGTTGGTCACGGCCTGACGCTTGGCCACTTCGCCGACGAGGATCTCGCCGGACTTGGAGAAGGCCACCACAGACGGCGTGGTGCGCGCGCCTTCAGCGTTGACGATAACGGTGGGCTCGCCACCTTCAAGAGTTGCGAATGCAGGAATTCGTGGTTCCCAGATCGATACCAACTGCACGTGCCATAATGTGTGCTCCTTAATTACTCGTTTGTTCTTACGTTCTTTGCCCAAGTTCGATTGGTCGTCTCTTGGACCTTCCAAACTTGAGCCTACATCACTCAACTTCCATTTGGCAAGTTCTATTCCCAATTTCAACAACAAAAC
>ENA-OQBU01000289-OQBU01000289.1-human-gut-metagenome-genome-assembly--contig:-NODE-289-length-11478-cov-6.114351_pt1 | contig 11478 bp, 11 predicted proteins | sample MGYA00242492_ERZ504566 | MGnify/ENA primary metagenome ERZ504566 (study PRJEB26092, sample SAMD00036261) | human gut metagenome | host: Homo sapiens | study: EMG produced TPA metagenomics assembly of...
ACGGTATCGCCGACCTCGGGAGAGCACGCGGGTTCACGCGGATCGTGGTGAGCTTGTTCTGGTCGGACATCATGGTGGATGCCTCAGCAGCGGAGCCATCGGTGATGATGTTGCCGTAGATGTAGCCATCGGAGCCCAGATCCTCAACGTTCATGACCTTGAGGGAGAAGGCGTTGGCGTCATCCGGGGCGGCCAGGGAAGCGTCTTCCGGACGGAAGCCGACGACGATCTGGTTGTTGTCTTCAGCGGTGAGCTTGTTGACGGCTTCGGCCGGCAGATCCACGGTGTCTTCGCCGATCTTTGCCTTGCCGTTGACCACCGGGTGGGTGTTGATGTTCATCGACGGGGAGCCGATGAAGCCAGCGACGAAGACGTTGGCCGGGCGATCGTACAGCTCGGTCGGAGCGCCGACCTGCTGCAGGACACCGAGCTTGATGACGGCGATGCGGTCACCCATGGTCAGAGCTTCGGTCTGATCGTGGGTCACGTACAGGGTGGTGACACCCAGCTGGCGCTGCAGAGCAGCGATCTGGGTACGGGTCTGCACGCGGAGCTTGGCATCAAGGTTGGACAGAGGCTCATCCATGAGGAAGACCTTCGGCTCACGGACGATTGCACGGCCCATGGCCACGCGCTGACGCTGGCCACCGGACAGAGCCTTCGGCTTACGATCGAGGTACTCGGTCAGGTCGAGGATCTCAGCGGCCTTCTCGACGCGCTTGCGGATCTCTTCCTTCGGGGTGCCGGCGATCTTCAGAGCGAAGCCCATGTTGTCGGCCACGGTCATGTGCGGGTACAGAGCGTAGTTCTGGAACACCATTGCGATGTCGCGGTCCTTCGGCTGCATCGTGGTGACGTCCTTGCCACCGATGAGGATGCGGCCCTTGTTGACCTCTTCAAGGCCAGCGAGCATACGCAGAGTAGTGGACTTGCCGCAGCCAGACGGGCCAACCAGCACCAGGAACTCGCCGTCCTTGATGTCCATATTCAAATCATCCACCGACGGCTTATCGTTGCCCGGGTAGATACGAGTAACATGGTCGAATACGACTTCTGCCATGATTTGTCATCCTTTCAGAGGCAGGTACGTGCCTCACGATCCGTTGTAAAGGGATTTCTTTTCGGTGCCTCGCCTTGCGGCTTACGACTTCGACAAAGCCACAATTCAAAGCGTTAATTTAATTTCTTTGGTTTGGCGAAGGTTCTCTTCGTTGAGCCACGTTCCATGATACATACAACGCTAAAACTGTCAATGCGTGTCGCGAGTCGCGCTGTTTACCTACGCTGGCAAAAGGGGGTTAACGGCGTAGTAAATACACGCCTTTATCGCCATCATGCAAGACAATGGTGCGGAGCGAAAGACAGAACAGGGAGGTTGCAGTGCGCAATATTAGAATCGGCGTGGTCGAGGATGATCCCGCAAGCTGCCAGCTGGTACTTGACTATCTCAACCGATATCAGCAGGAAAATGACGAACAATTCACCGTTTCCGTATTCGACGACGGCGCGAGAATCGTAGAGAAATATACCCCTGTTTACGATATTTTACTGCTCGACATCGAAATGAGCGAAATGGACGGCATGGCCGCCGCGAGACGCATTCGCGAGCGCGACGACAAGGTCGTGATCGTGTTCATCACCGCCGCACCGCAGTATGCGATCAGCGGGTACGAGGTGCGCGCATTGTCGTATCTGCTCAAACCCCTGCCGTGGTTCGCGTTTTCACAGGAACTCAAGAAGTCGATCGACATGGTGAGGCGCAATGGCGACGATTCCATGCTTATCGAAACCAGCAACGGGCAGATGCGGCTGAATCTTGCCGATATTCTGTATCTCGAATCGATCCGGCATACCATCGTCATCCACACGTTGGAAGGCAAACTGTCGATCAATGGCACGCTCAAAGACATGGAAGCGAAACTCGCCGACCACCGTTTCTTCCGCTCGAATTCCTGCTATCTGGTGAATCTCAAGCATGTGACGGGCGTCGCCGACCAGGATTGCGTGATGTCGAACGGCGAACAGTTGCGCGTAAGCCGACCACGCAAGAAGGCGTTCCTCGCCGCGTTGGCCGACTATATAGGAGGTGGCAGGTGACCAGCGTGATATTGCCGAATGCGCTGGCCGGATTGGCAGGAGGACTGGCAGGAGGCTCCTCTTCCATACCTTCCGTTTTGGTGACCGTGCTTTCGGTGCCGCCGATGACGCCAATCACCAACGCTCTGCCCGACATCCCCCGTTCTTATACGGCGATCTGCGAATGGGCCGCGTGCATGGTGTATATCGCGGTGTTGTATCGTCGCGTGCCGCTCCGACGGTCGATCATCGTCAGTGCGGCCGGATTGGCATCGCTGGTCGCGGTGCAGTATTTCGACGGCAGTATGCCGATCTGGTTCTGGATCATCGGTATGCTGCTCGCATTCGCCTGCATGTATGCGACGATTCTGCTCGGCGCGGGCACCGGCAAACGCGAGGGCCTGTATATTACGGCGCGCGCGTTCGTGTTGGCCGAATTGGTGGCGTCGCTGCATTGGCAGATCGTTACGTTCATTGGCGTGCGCGACGGATTCGCCGATTACGATTGGCGCGCGATCGCGCTGCTTGTCGTTACGTATGCGCTGTGCTTCGGTCTAGCTGGATGGTTGAACGCGGCAATTTCAGCCAGGCCACACCTACCTTGCCGACCGCTTCCGCCGCGATTGCGACGATGGCCATTATGATCGTCACATTCGCCATGAGCAATTTGAGTTTCGTGTCGACGAATACGCCGTTTTCCGGTTCGGTCGGCCAGGAAATCTTCTACATTCGCACGCTGGTCGATTTCTGCGGTTTCGCGATCCTATATGCGCAGCAGGAGCAGGCGCGCGTATTGAGGCGAATACGGAACTCGCGTCGATCAACGCGCAGCTGGAAAGCCAGCATCAGGAATACCTGCAATCGAAGGAAAATATCGAATCGCTAGGCCGTCTTGCGCACGATCTGAAGCATCAGCTTGCGTCGTTGCGTGCCGAAGTCGATCCGAAGCATGCCGCGGCCGGCTTCGAGCAGCTGGAGCAATCGGTGCAGCGCTATAGCACGCAGCAGCATACCGGCAATCCCGTGCTTGACGTTATTTTGACCACGAAAGAGCGCACGTGCGCCGATCGAGGCATTACGTTCACGGCGGTCGCGGACGGCTCGCTGCTAAGCGGCATGTCGTCGATGGATATCGCATCATTGTTCGGCAACGCACTTGACAATGCGATCGAAGCGACGTCGAAATTGCCGAAACGTGAGCAGCGTCTGATCAAACTTGCGTTATACGAGCAGAATCGCTTTATTGTTATCCGTGTTGAGAATTATTACGATTCCCGATTGAAGAAGGATGCGGAAGGCAATCTGCGCACCACCAAGCGCGACGATCAGCATCGGCATGGTTTCGGCGTGAAGTCGATTCGTCATATCGCGCAGCAGTATGGCGGCGAAGTGACGATTCGCACCGAAGACCACTGGTTTGTGCTGACCGCGCTTATTCCGCGGAAACCGGCCTTATGGCCATGTAGGACTGGCCATAAGGCTTAAGGCGGCTCCGCTAGTTTTCAAGATTCTGCGCAGCGGCATCGCCGTCAGACGCATCACCGGCATCACCGCCTGCCGATGCGTCGCCGCCAGCATCGCCGCATTCGCCGCACCTCCAGCCGCACCTCCAGCCGCGCCGCCCGCCGCGCCGCCCGCCGCGCCGCCCGCCGCAGCACCTCCAGCCGTATTGTCCGGACTATTCGCAGCACCACCGTTAGAGCCCCCGTTAGTGCCGATATTGGTGTTGTTCGTCACGGTGTTGGGAGTCGACGACGCCTCCTGGTATTGGTCCATCGCCTGCTGAACGGCGTCTTTGGCGGCATTCAGCGCGTCAACGGCGGCCGTCACGTCGTTTTTCCTTGAGATTGGTGCCATTGGCAAGGTTTCTGGCCGAGTCAATCGCCTGCTGCAATGCCACGCGCACGCTGTCATCGGCCACCATGCCGTCGGAATTGTCGAGCACGGACTGCGCCTGCTCGATCGCGTCATTGAGCTGGCTCTTCAGACGATTCTGCGTGGCCAGCACTTTGGAAGCGTCGACGGCTTCGGCCGCATTTGTAATCTTTTCGGCCTTGTCGTTCATGCTCCGTGCCTCGGATGCCATGGCTTTCGCGGATTTCTTCAGCTTGCTGATGCCCTGCGACGTGTCGCACGACAGGATTTTCGCTTCCTTCGCGTTAGATATGGCCGCATTAAGCTTAGTGACGGTGCTGGCGTCGGCGACTTGATCGGCAGTGACCTTCGCGCCGGTTTTTCCGATTTCCAAAGCGTCGGAAAGCGTGTTATTGGCACTTTGCAGCTGGCTTGTGGAATCCTGGCATTGCGCGGCTGCGCTGGTAATGGCTGATTTCTTGGAATTATTCGAAAGCATCCAACATGCAATACCGCCAATCAAAGCAATCACGACGATAGCCGCAATCACGATAGCGACGATTTTGCCGGTATTCTTCGGTGGTACCGGAATTTCATTGCTGTAATCGCCGTAATCCTCGAAAACACTGAAATCGCTTACACCGTTCACATCGCTTTCTTGCGAAGCGACCGTCGGAGGCTTCGGCGGTTCGGACATGTCAGCCCCCATCACCTCGGTATCCGTCGGAAATTCCAGCCTGAAATTGTTGTCTTTCGTCATACGTCCTTCTTCATCATCGGGCGCTCAGCATCGACCATCTATACGCCGACCCCCTAGCTTACCGCCTAACACACCCTTCAACGCGCATTCGCCTTAATTACCTTCTTTTCCGCACTTTTCGATAGGCGCAAAGCGGCAAGCGGCTCCCCTAAACGCGATGCGGTGAACGCACTCACCGCAACCGCGAATCCAATGGGCACAAACAGATTGATCGGAGCATCCGCAAGTTCCATCACCAAGCAAATCGCCATAAGCGGAGCCTGTTGGGAAGCTGCGAGCAACGCGCACGCACCCAGCAGAGCGTACATGCCAATCGAATTCGTGTGAAACACCTGCATCCACAGAACACCCAGCACAGCACCCCCCGAAGCGCCGAGCGCAATACCCGGCTGCAGCACACCGCCGGAAGCGCCGGAACGGATCGTCAGCAATGTGACAATCGCCTTCGCAAGGAATGAAACCAACAAAATCGGCAGCACAGCCAAATCAACGTCGGACGAGAAACTCAACTGCGCGGTGGCGCGACCATTGCCCATAACCTGCGGCACCCAAATCGCCACCACGCCAGTCAGCAGACCGGCGAGCGGCAGCATCCACAGAATGCCCGCGCCCGACGGTTTGGACTTCTCAGCCCACTGCGAGCCGCGACGGAACAGTGCGCCGGCAGCGCCGAGAACCAGCCCCGCAACCAGTGCGAACGCCATGTAATCGGGGGTAAACAAACCGTCGGTTTCACCAATCAAATAGAACGTGTGTGTGCCCTTGACCAGCGACGCCACCCACGAAGCCAGCGCGGAACAGGCGAAAGCGAGCGTCACCGTTTCGAGGGTTATGTCGGCGAGCAGAATCTCGACCGCGAAAAAAAACGTGCCCGCAAGTGGCGCGTTATACACGCCCGCAAGGCCGGCGGCGGCCGTAATGGCCACCAACATACGGGTGTCTTTCGCATCGAGACGCGCCCAACGCGCGAACCGCTGACCGAACATCGCGCCCAACTCGCGCGGCGCCACTTCTCGACCGATCGACATGCCCGTGCCGACAATGAAAATCTGCAGCAGCACATGCACGACGGTCTGCCAAATCGGCATAATATCGCCATTTACCGCCTTTTTAACGGACGGCACCTTCGTACTGCGCGTACGCAACAGCCACCAAATCACGGCGGCGACGGTCGCGCCAACGGTCACGGAAATCAAGCACCGAATCGCAGGAACGTTGAACGGGCCGGATTCCTGCGAATTCTCAACATAGCCGAGCGCAAGATGCTCGACGCCGTACAGCATCAACGTCAGCAGACCGGCGGCCGCACCAATGGCCACACCCACAATCGCCACCGCCGCAATCAGCGCCGGAATTCTGCCAATCTTTGGCTGCGTTCCTTGAGGATTCTGCGACTCCTGCGATTCTCGTGTTTTTTGCGATTCCTGCGATTCCCGCATCTGCCGCACTCCTTGCACACCGTCTCCTTCGTTCAATTCATTCCCCCAATTGTCCCACCTGCCGCAACGTTCATTTGTTACGCCCCGAGCGTGGCGATCGGCAGCACCAGAATGCCGTCATCACGCCGGTATGCAATATCACCACGCCCGACAATAAATGCCATGAATTCAGGTTCACGAACTTGAGATAGAGGATTTCCGCACACTTTTTCTTTGAAAGCATGTAGTTTGTCCACATTTTTCTCCATGACTTTCAAGTCGCTCAGCTTAATCTCCACCGCAGCCCAGCGACCATCCACCAATTCAAGAATCACATCAACTTCAAGGCCTTTTTCATCCCGATAATATGCGATTCGATTCGTGCCACCCATCGATTCGAGATACACGCGCAAATCACGAATCACCAATGTTTCAAACAAATCTCATACTGAATCAGAGACAATAGTGATGACGCTCTCAGCTTATCCAGCACAACTCATTGCACATCATTTGATAGGGATTGCTGCGAGAGCTGCATCTTTAGGTCATCGACTTTTTAATTCCAAACGTCTGATATAAAGCGCCTGTCGACGGATAATCAAATCACGCATATCATTTACCGGTTTCAGGGTTACCTTCATTCGCGCGACTGGAAGTAACCTCAGAATCGGGGAGATTCGACTCTGTCGTACCCGTGCCTGGATCTTCTATTCGTATGGTCTTCCTCCAACGATGCATGCACCGTTCAATACGCTTTTCGCCTATCAACTCAGGACCGAGCCCCGCTTCGCGGAACAGCACAGTGGGAGATTCACCATTTTCAGCACTCGAAACGCATTCACGCTTGAACCACTCTGCATATCGGATACGTGAACCAGTAATACTTATGACCGCAGGCAGCGAAGCCAGATACTGTGCTTGTTCCGGAGAGAATCGTTCGTCGCTCATGCTTACTTTTTTCACTTCATCGTGCAATCATCTGTATGGGATTTGCCGGCCGAATTGACGTCCCGTATGCGACGCCTCATGCGCAATCTGAACAAAATGAACGCAACAAGTAACATGAGCCCCGCTGCCGCGGCAATGCTGCCTACGGCGGCACCCGTACGACCGATAAGGCCAGGATTGCCCGGCTCCTCGCTCGGGTTATTTTCGGGCGGGACAATAGGAGTTCCAGTGCTAAATTTCGGCTCTACTGTGATGTTGAGATCAGCGGATGTGTCTCCACTGCCAGGAATCGAGATGAGGAACGGATCACAGTCGTATGCTTTGTTGGCTTTCGCCGAGCTCGTGCGGGAGACCAGATATAGGCCGAGCGGCAGATTCTGGAAAGTGAGCTGACCAGCTACGTTAGTGGTGCCGGAATGCTGGTACAGCTTGTTTTTTCGCCGCGTGCGTAGCGAGCTTCTTGGCAGCATCGTGATATTCACTTGATGTCAGGCGTTCCCAATCGGCAGTGAGGCCGGAAAAATCGCCGACGGTTTTATATGAGGAGACGCTACCATCATTGTTCGTTGTGACGGTGGCGACGCGCACGATGGAATAGGTATCGCCGGCAAGCAATTTGGGCGAAGCCGCGTCTCGGCCCCATACGGCATTGATGGTGAGAGCGCCGAAAGAATCAGCTTGCGCATACGGCACCATAGAGCCGAAGGCTGCAAGAACAGTGAGGACGATAGTAACGGCGGCGGCAATCATGGCAGCAATGCGCGCCGCACCATATTCGCTTCCGCTATGCAGGTCTAACATGTCTGCCCGGTCCTTTTCGCCGTGATGAATGTGATTGGTTATTTGTACTGTCTGGCTGAGGAGGCAAGTCACCGTCCGGCTCGATGGCTGCGGAGCTAGAATCATCAGACGCGACCTTGGCGCTCCCACTCTGTCGGCGTCGCCGCTCATGACGCTGCCATAAAATGCCATGCGATGAGCAAGGCAATCAGTGCAAGAGACGGCAACAAGTACTGCAGCGGAATGTCCACGTGGAACGTGGATTTGGCGTCATCCTGCTGCTGTGGTGTGTACGGGATGCGATGGCCGCGCACCAGCAGCCGATGCGTATTGACCGCATACGGCGTACAAGTGATGAGCGTGACCAAATCCTTGCCGGGCTCAATTGCCAGTTGTTTGGTATCGGTCGGCAGAACGGTAGTGATCTTATCGACCTGATACGCATACGTGTCTTTAAGTATTGTGATGTAGAACTTGTCGCCTTTTTTCATAAGGTTCAAGTCCGTGAACAGTTTTGCCGTGGGCAAGCCCCCGGTGGCCAGACAGCGCCGCATGAGTGGATGCGCCACCAACTGGCAGTGAGGTCTGTTCGAGATGTCCGATGCCGGATTGCAACGCTTTCTCGGAAGTGCCGTGATAAATCGGCAAGGTCTCCTCGAGCTTAGGCACAGTGATGTATCCCATCATGCCGTCACCGTCAATATTGAGCAGACTGTTGTATTCCTCGTCCGTGGATGCGGAATTGACGGCACTGGCAAGAACGTCGGTCTCTCCTGCATCGTTCTGGGCGAGCTTTTCGTTATAGGCGTGCGCAGCATCCAGCACCTTCTGGTACTGTTCCTGGCTCAATGCTTCAACGCTGGCGTCGTAGTTATTTACGGCGCGGCTGGCGTTGCGCATAATGAGGAAGTTGCTGATCGTCGGATAGAACAGAATGAGCATTCCACCGAGAATGACCAGTAAGGGCAGGATGTTGCGCAGTCGTTTCATCGAGCGTTCTTTTCGCGAGGAAACCATGTTTTGGGCGCAGCAGGCGTATGCCTTTCACGCCCAAAACACGGCCATGCTCGTCAGGCGTTCTTGCGCTTGAGAGTCCAGGCAACGCCGAGCGCGATGACCAGCACACCGATCACCGTGAAGGCGATGGTGCCCATGCCACCAGTGCCAGGCAGGATAGCACCGGACTTGTTCTGGACCGGGATAACGCCGTTCGATGCGGTCTGGTCGTAAGTGGTGTCATTGTTGTCGTTGTTGTAGGTGATGTTGACGGTGGCATTCGTAGTGTCGGTGCCGTCGTTCGAACCATTGACCTTCACACCGATGGCGCTGGCAAGCTTGTTGTAGCCGGCCGGCGCTTTGGTCTCGGTCAGCGTGTACTCGCCGTTCTCCAGTCCCCGGAAGACAACCTTACCGTTTGCAGGAGTAGTGATGGTGGTGGTCGTACCTGCCGTCTCACCAGCTTGGCTACACGGTATACAGCGTCCTCAGTTGCGCTACCGGCATTGACCTGCACGAACTTGATTGCACTAGTGTCACCCTTCGCAGTGAGCGTGAACTCAGCGCCAGCAAGTCGAGTAGCGGCATCATTATAATTGTCGCCAGTGTACTTATCGACGGTGAAGCCGTAGGTGAAGACGCGAACCTTGTCAGGCTCGGACTCACCGGTGCCAGTGCTGCTCGGGTCGTTGGAGTACTGAATCGTTGCGGAGTTGACGTTACCAGCGCCGCCCACGACGGCATTCTCGTTCAGCGTGGCCGTGTAGGTGACGGTGATCTTCTTACCGGCATTAGTCTGCTGCTTGTTCTTGAAGTCAGTCATGCCGACAGTAAGAAGAGTATTGCCAGCGGCCGCAGGAGTGGTGGTGACGGTGTAATCAGTGTCCTTGACCAGCGGAGCATCCACACCTTCGACCGTAACGGAAGTAATGTCGCCATAGGTGAGGCCCTTGGACAACGTATCCTTGAAGTTGAAGGTGTAGGTGTCATAGGCGGACATGTCCGGAATGGTGGAAGTCAGGGTGAAGGTCAGAGTATCACCGATCTTCGCGTCGGCAGTGTCCGCACCATTGCCATTGACCTGTACCTTCTTGTCGACGGTAGGCAGGCTGCCCTTGATGTTGGCATTCACATTGGTGCTGTCAACGGAAACTAGCGTGGCGTATTGACCGCTGGTGTTGGCCAAGGTCGCACCCGGTACAGCGACCACGTAGTAGCCGTAGTCGAGACCAGTGAACGTCGCAGTGTAATTGCCGTTCGTGGCACCGGCAGATACCGTAGCGGTCTTGTCAGCCGTGATGTTTTTGGCCTGAGTCTGTGCCCAGTTCGATGCCTTGGTAGCGAAAGCAACCAAATTATCACCAGCCAGCTCGGATACGTATTCGTTTGCTTTATCGTTGACGTTGGCGTCAGTAGCACCGTTCAGGCCGGAAGCAGTGGAGTCCATGAAGAACGGCTTCCACGTATCAGTCAACGTGTAGGAAACCGCCTTGTTGGCGCCTTCACCGCCCACAGTAGCGGAGAACATCTTGTAGGCGTTCACGGTCTTACCGACGAACTTCGCGTCAGTAGTGCTGACCGTCAGCGTGGCATTATCCGCTGCGTTGGCCGTGGCGACTGTCGTCGCAGCCAATCCAAATACGGTGGCAATCGCCGCAGCGGCAGCGAAAACCCTTTTCATCAGTGATTTCATTACTGTTCCTTCCTCTAAATGGAAATCTTTTCTGTTTGGCAGATACGGTTTGTCTATGTAGTCGTCACGCGGCATGGGCACCTCGCTTTCGTATACGGCTGGAGCCCGAGCGGACTGTGCCGGATTGAACGCGTTGATCACGCACGTACCAGACCACGCCAGCTCCCATAAGCAGCAAGCCGAACATCAGAAACCACATCGTGCCCGCGCCTCCCGTATCCGGAAGCAACGCCGCATTGGTAACAATGGCCACGCGTTCCTTGGTGTTGTAGGAGACCGATACTTGGTATCCGGCCTCCGCGGGCTTGATGGTCTTGGTGGTATCGCCGTCCTTATAGGTCACGGCGGTTTCTTCCACGGTGTACGTGTAGTAACGCACGATGTCCTTGCCGTTGGCATCCTGTCCATCCACGAATGCGACCGGCAGTCCTTGAATCACCTTGCGCCAGGTGTTGCTCCAGGAAGAGGCATCGGAGGAGTCCAACGTCACCGTCCATGGATTCTTCTGCGTCACGGTTGTGCAATCCGCGCCGAAGCATTGAATCGTCTGCGGCGTCACCGTATTGCCACGGCCATCGGTATAGTGCGCGGCGATCTTCAGTTCGACCGACTGCGGCCGTTCGAGGTTGCCGTCCTTCCACACCTTCTGCACGGTCAAGTCAACGCTCCGGCAGCCGTCCTTGCCGCACGGGTCCTGGCCGTCGTCCGGTTCGGGGGTGAGTCCGCCGTTGTTGTCGGTCACGGTCGCGTCGAGCATGAGCACGGCCTTGGCCGGGGACTGGTAGGCATCGAGCTTCGTCTTGGTGCTGCCGTCCGTGGAGTCGACCACGGCATCCTTGATGCCAACCCATGTGGTACCAGCGTCGCCGGATGCGGAGCTGTGCACAGCGCTGCTGTCGTATGTGTTGACCACGTCGAACAGCTTCACTTCCCAACGATCGAGTCCGGTGTTC